>Ga0209935_1000841_pt1 | contig 61821 bp, 46 predicted proteins | sample ThiBio_1000_plan_2_FD_183958 | JGI IMG/M metagenome (GOLD analysis project Ga0209935, IMG submission 183958) | Wastewater bioreactor microbial communities from Cape Town, South Africa - Thiocy_cont_1000_plan (SPAdes) | ecosystem: Engineered > Bioreactor > Thiocyanate-remediating >... | reverse complement strand
GATACCGATAAACCCGGCCTGCTCGGTGAAGTCCTCACCCAGCGCGGCATGAGCCTCGATGTCTTGAGGTCCGACCTCGGCCAGCCGGTTCCCGTAACGTTGGAAGGATACGACGGACTTGCCCTGGGGGGCGGAGCGCAGGGTGTTTATGAGCAGGATCAGTATCCCTATCTCGGCGCGGAGACGAATCTGGTGCGTCAGGTCGTCTCCGAAGGCAAGCCGATCATCGGTCTGTGCCTCGGGGCCCAGTTAATGGCGGCAGGCCTCGGTGCGGAGGTGCGCAAGGCCCCGCATCGCGAGGTGGGCTTTTATCGTGTCACTCTCGACCCGATCGCAGACTACGACCCGATCTGGGGCGGGCTGCCGAAGGACTTCGTCACCACGCACTGGCATGGCGACGTGTTTGAAATTCCGGTCGGCGGCATGCGGCTCGGCTCCTCGGAGCTCACTCCGAACCAGCTCTTTCGCTACGGTCATTCGCTATACGGTATGCAGTTTCATCTGGAGATGACGCCCGAGATCCTCGCCGAGATGGTTGAGGATTCTCGCGACTATCTCACGGAATCGGGAGTCGATCCCGACATCATGGTTTCTCAAGGAAAAGAATGCCTCCCCGTGCTGCGGGAGACAGCGATCGAGGTGTTCACGCGCTGGAGCGATCTCCTATGATTTACGGGGCGGGGGATTCACGCAAGCCGGTGCGGCTTGAGCACCTTTCCTGGACTCGCATTCGCGATCTTCAGGCGGGGGGGTGCGATATGCTTCTCCTTCCGCTCGGGGCCACCGAACAGCACGGCCCTCATCTCCCGATCAATACCGACACCGTGATCGCCACCGCCGCCTGCGACTACGCCTCCGCTGTGACTGGTGTGCCTGTATTGCCTGCTCTTTCCTATACGGTGTCCGCGGGGCACACGGAGAAATGGCCGGGAACCTTTTCCATTTTCCACGAGACTTTCATCCACACGTTGCGCGAGATCGCGGCCTGGGCCGTCGCGACAGGGTGGAAGCGTCTGCTTCTCGTTAACTCCCACTTTGGCAACGACGCCTCGCTCCGCGTCGCGGTGGATCGCCTGCGCTTCGACTACGTCAACCGGCTCCAGATCGCCACGCGCAATACCTTTAGTCTGACGCCCTCGATCTGGGAGTATTTCATCAGCGACGCCGCCGATCTCCATGCCAACAAGGCCGAGACCGATCTCATGCTGCACCTCGCGCCGGAGACCGTGGACATGTCGGTTGCCGAGGACGATCCCGACCGGACGACGGAGACGATATTTAACTACATGGTGGCAAATACGAGCCTGAATGGCGTCACCGGCAATCCCACCGAAGGCACAGCCGCGCGCGGAAAGCTGCTCTTTGAGGAAATCGGCGAGGCCCTCGCCGCCATTGTGGAAAAAGCCCGCCGCGAGACCGCACCGGTCGAGTGGCAGAGAACCGCCGGAGTCTTTTGAACCCCTCGAACGATCCAACAACAAACGGAGAACAACCATGATGAAAAAAACACTGATGGGTCTGCTCGCTGCCGCGCTTTGTGGCGGTGTCGCGCAGGCGGAACCCCTGAAGATCGGTTACAGCGACTGGCCGGGCTGGGTGGCCTGGGAGGTTGCGATCCAGAAAGGCTGGTTCAAGGAAGCCGGCGTGGATGTTCAGTTCGAGTGGTTCGAGTACGTTCCGTCGATGGAAGCCTTCGCCGCAGGCAAGCTGGACGCTGTCTGCATGACGAATGGCGACGCCCTCGTGACCGGCGCGACCGGAGCGCCGAGCAGGACGATTCTCATCAATGACTTCTCGAACGGCAACGACATGATCGTCGGACAGCCGGGCATCGAGAAGCTGCAGGATCTCAAGGGCAAGAAGGTCGGTGTGGAGGTCGGTTTCGTCGACCACCTCCTCCTGCTCAAGGGCCTTCAGGCCGTGGGCATGAAGGAATCCGACGTTGAACTCGTCAACGTGCCGACAGGCGAAACACCCAAGGCCCTCGCCTCTGGTGATGTCGCCGCCATCGGTGCCTGGCAGCCGAACTCCGGGCAGGCAATCAAAGCCGTCCCCGGCGCCAAGCCGATCTACACCAGCAAGGACGTACCGGGTCTGATCTACGACGTGCTCGCCGTGAGTCCGGCCAGCCTCTCGGCTCATCCCGAGGAGTGGAAAAAGATCGCTAAGGTTTGGTACAAGGTCGTCGACTACTTCTATGATCCCGCCACGCATGATGACGCGGTGAAGATCATGGCCTCTCGCGTGAATCTCTCGCCTGAGGAGTATGCGAAGTTTGTCAGCGGTACGAAGATCCTGAAGCTCGACGAAGCCAAGAAGGCATTCAAGAAGGGCGAGGGCCTCGATTCCGTCTACGGCTCGAATGTCGTGGTCGACGAGTTCAACGTCTCCAACAAGGTCTACGACAAGCCGCAGCCCACGGCGGACTACATCGCTCCGGCCATCACGGACTCTCTGTAAGAATAATAGCTAATGTGGACCGGTCGCTGATGTCCCTCTGCGACCGGTCCCACCACTACTCATGAGCAAGGGAAAGAAATGGCTGGTTCCATTCGGGACGCTCTCGGAGCCCCGGCAGTTGATTCTGCTGTGGATCTCCTTTGCCCTCCCGCTGGCGGTCTGGGCGATCGTTAGTTACGTGCCGTTCGTCTGGCATCCGCTGGTGAAAATCGACGATCCGGGCGGCGTTTCGTATTTCACTCGCGACGCGTTGATCGAGCGATCCACCTTCAAAGCCGAGAATGCCAAGCTGGCAGCCTCGGGCGGCCATATCGCCACGGGCACCCCGGCGAATCCGGTCTTTCTTCCCGCGCCCCATGAGGTCGCGGTGGCCTTTTACAAAAGCTTCACCACGCCGCCCAAGCGCAAGGGCGAGAAGTGGCTTCATGAAAGTCTCTGGCAGAGTATTCAGGTCATCTTCTGGGGCTTTCTCTGGAGTTCTGTCTTCGGGGTCCCCATCGGTATTCTTTGCGGCACCTTTCCATTCTTTTCCCGCATCACCGAGCCCTTCGTGGACTTTACCCGCTATATGCCTGCGCCGGCCTTTGGTGCGCTGGCGGTGGCTGTTCTCGGCATCTACGATGCGCCAAAGATAGCCATCATTTTCATAGGTACGTTCTTCCAGCAGGTACTGGTCATAGCCAATACAACGCGCAAGCTCGACACCTCGCTCGTCGAGGCCGCGCAAACCCTCGGGGCGAATCGCCGCCAGCTCCTGTTCCGGGTGGTGGTCCCCGGCATCTCGGTCGATCTTTATAATGACATGCGCATCCTGCTCGGGTGGGCGTGGACCTACCTGATCGTGGCGGAATACATCGGCGCGAGCTCAGGCATCACCTTCTTCATCAATCAGCAGGCGAAGTACCGCATCTACGACAACGTCTTTGCCGCCATCATTATCATCGGCATCATCGGCTTCACCTCCGACCGCATCCTCGACTGGATCGGCCGCCAGATTTTCCCATGGCAGAAGGGCGTCAAAAAATCCCTCCTGCGCGCCATTCTCGACCGTCGTCGCAACAGCACACAGAACACGGAGACAGCCAATGCAAACGCTTAACCTGCCGAGCTACCTGGATCAGAGTCCCGAGGTCGCCGCGCGATTCTCAAAGCTCAAGAGCCGCCCGCTCATTCTCGACGTCAAACATCTCAATAAGACGTTTCACACCCACACGACGCTCAACGACATCTCGCTTCAGGTCTTCCGCCGCGAGTTCATGTGCGTGGTTGGTCCGTCCGGTTGCGGCAAATCCACGCTCATCCGCATCATCGCGGGACTGGAGACGACTACCTCAGGCGAGGTGTTGCTGGAGGGAACTCAGGTTTCCGCGCCGGGGTCGGATCGCGGCATGGTCTTTCAAGGGTACACGCTCTTCCCGTGGCTCACCGTAAAGAAGAACGTCATGTTCGGTCTCGAGATCGGGGGGCGCTCACCAGTGGAGTCCGAGAGCGAGGCGCGCCAGTGGATCGATCTCGTCGGCCTGAGCAAATTCGAGAACTCCTATCCCCACGAGCTCTCCGGCGGCATGAAGCAGCGTGTCGCCATCGCCCGCGCGCTCGCCAACAACCCGCGCATCCTGCTCATGGACGAGCCCTTCGGCGCGCTCGATGCCCAGACTCGCTGCAAGATGCAAAGTTACCTCCTGGAGATCTGGAAGCGCGTCGATGTCACGATCATGTTTGTGACCCACGATCTGGACGAGGCCATCTACCTCTCCGACCGCATACTGGTGCTGGGCACGAACCCGAGCCGCATCATGGAGGTCATCGAGGTGCCCGTCCCGCGCCCGCGCAGTTCCAGCCAGTTTCTTTCACCCGAGTTCCTGGCCACCAAGGCCCGCCTGGAGGAGCTGATTCACGGCCCGGAGGAAGCCGAAGCCATGCCTCTGCCCAAGATCCGCCTCACCCACGCGGGTGATGACGTGGAGTGATTTAAACGCTCTTCTTCAGCAAAATTTCCGCCGCCTGCGAGACGTCCTTGTCTCCGCGACCGGAGAGGTTGACGATCACGAGTTGATCGGGGCGCATCTTGGGCGCCACCTTGATCGCGTGAGCCACCGCATGGGAGGACTCCAGCGCCGGGATGATTCCCTCCACTGAAGCCAGCGTGCGGAAGGCCGTCAGCGCCTCGTCGTCCGTGGCGTAGTCGTATTCCGCCCGGCCAATCTCGCGCAGGTAGCAATGCTCCGGCCCCACCGCGGCATAGTCGAGACCCGCCGAGATGGAGTGAGTCAATTCGATCTGCCCGTCCTCGTCGGCCAGCAGCCACGTCTTAGCCCCTTGGAGAACACCGAGGCGTCCGCCCTGGAAGCGCGCCGCATGGCGGCCCTTGATGATGCCTTCGCCCCCGGCTTCCACGCCGACGAGACGCACGGAGGAGTCTTCAAGGAAGGGGTAAAACAAGCCGATGGCATTGCTGCCGCCGCCCACGCAGGCGATGAGCAGGTCGGGAAGGCGATTCTCTTTTTCCAGAATCTGCCGCCGAGCTTCGTCGCCGATGATGCGGTGAAAATCACGCACCATCACGGGGTAGGGGTGGGCGCCGTAGGCCGTGCCGAGAATATAATGGGTCGAGCGGACATTCGTCACCCAGTCGCGCATCGCTTCGTTGACGGCTTCCTTCAGCGTGGCCTGTCCGGCGGTGACCGGGACCACCTTTGCGCCGAGGAATTCCATGCGCGCCACATTCAGCGCCTGGCGCTTCATGTCCACCGCGCCCATGTAAATCACGCACTCAAAGCCAAACCGCGCCGCCACCGTGGCCGTGGCCACGCCGTGCTGGCCTGCTCCAGTCTCGGCAATGACGCGTTTCTTGCCCATGCGGCGGGCGAGGATGGCCTGGCCGATGGCATTGTTGATCTTGTGCGCTCCGGTGTGCAGGAGGTCCTCCCGCTTGAGATAAATCTTCGCTCCGCCGAGGTGCTTGGTCAGGCGCTCGGCGTAGTAGAGTGGGGTTTCGCGACCGCAGTAGTCGGTCAGCAGGTTCATATATTCCTGCTGAAAGGCGGGATCGTCCTTGGCCTTCAGGTACTCCTCTTCGAGTTCCTCCAGGGCGCTGTAGAGCGTCTCGGGAACGAATTTGCCCCCGTACTGGCCGAAGTGACCGGTGGCATCGGGCGCGTAGACAGGTGAAGGAGAGGACATAAGTCAGCCAATATGCCCGTTTCTGATCAAGGCTGCAACAGCTCGCCGATGCGGAGATGGCATCGGGGGCAGTTCCGTGAGAGAAAACCCCTTGATTTGGTTTCCGGTCCTTTTCCCGGCATGGACGCTCATCGTCACGCGATAGCGAGTGATCGGATAAATCTCCGTGTGCAGGAGCTTCCCGTCGCCTTCCGAAGGGGGCAGCAGCCACATGCCTTTCCAGCGAGGGCCATGAGAGGGTTCCAGCCAGAGTTTCCCTTTCTCAAAAATACAGGCCCGGCTTTCCGTCACGAGTTCCACTTGCGGGCGCGCTCGCTTCACGGGTAAAGCCTCCGGGTTTTCCGCGCGGCACTCCAGACGCACCGGGCAGCCGTCGCAATCCGGGTTCCGCGCCGTGCAAACCAGCGCTCCCAGCTCCATGAGGGCCGAGGTGTGAAGGCGTCCGCCCTTTGCGGGCAGGAGCGCGTGCGCGGCCTTTTCGAGGAAAGCTTTCCCCGCCGCGTCGTCGATGGGGTTTTGCCAGTTGTTCAATCGGGCCAGCACCCGGGCGATATTGGCGTCGATCACCGTCTCCACCGCATCGAAGGCAAACGCAGAGACCGCCCCCGCCGTGTAATCTCCAACCCCCGGCAACGCTCGCAGTTCCGCCCGACTGTGCGGCACGACGCCCTCATGGCGCTCGACCACCGCCTTCGCCGCCGCATGGAGGTTGCGGGCGCGGCTGTAGTACCCGAGCCCCTGCCAAAGGTGCAGGACTTCCTCCTCGCTGGCCTCCGCGAGATGCCGGACGGTTGGGAATCGCTCCATCCACCGATGAAAGTACGGCTTCACCGCCGCCACCGTCGTCTGCTGGAGCATGAATTCGGAAACCAGGATCGCATACGGGTCCGTCGTTTCCCTCCAAGGAAGCTTTCGGCCATTGCGCCGGAACCACCTGGCCAGCGACTGGCGAATTTTTTCCTCCGCCTCCGCCGTGCTCCGGTTATTAGTGGGTGTTCCTGTGTCCGAAAAAGCCATCACTCTCTACAATACGCCGCTCACCTCCGAGCAAGCTGCGAAACTCAAGCTGCTGCTCCAGGCGGACGGTTTCAAGTTCGAGACGCGTCCCTACACGCTTTTCTTTGCCCAGAAGGACAAATTGACCATCGCGGTGTATGAAAAAGGACCGAAGGTGGTCGTCCAAGGCCGTGGCACGGAGGAGTTTGTGCAGTATCGGCTGGAACCTGAGATTCTCGGCGAGGCCAAGCTCGGCTACGACGAGGTGCTCAAGCCCGAGATGTTTGAGCCGCACTTCGGCATCGACGAAAGCGGCAAGGGCGACCTCTTTGGCCCGCTCGTCATCGCCGGGGCCTACGTCGACCGCGACATCGCCCAGCAGTTCAAGAAACTCGGCATCACCGACAGCAAGCGCATCAGTTCGGACAAGAAGATCCGCGACCTGGCCAAGGCCATTCGCGAATCCCGCACTCCGCAGAGCGTCGTCACCATCAGTCCCGAGCGCTACAACGAACTCTATAAAAAAATCGGCAACCTGAACCGCCTCCTCGCCTGGGGCCACGCCCGGGTCATCGAGAACCTCTGCGAGCTGAAGCCCGACTGCCCGCGCGCACTTTCCGATAAATTCGCCGACGTGCGCGTCCTCCAGCGCGCTCTCATGGAGAAGGGCCGCGCCATCACCCTCGACCAGCAGACCAAGGCGGAATCCGACTACGCCGTCGCCGCCGCCTCGATCCTGGCCCGTGAGAAATTCATCGACTGGCTCGACGCCCATGGCAAGGAGGCTGGAGTGCCGCTGCTGCGAGGTGTTTCCAAGGCGGTAAAGGCTGCCGGACGCCAGATCGCCCAGCAGGGCGGAAGCGAGGCGCTCGCCAGGTTCGCCAAGATGCATTTCAAGACCGCACAAGAGGTTCTCACCGATTAACCCCCAAAAAGACTGACTATGGACATCAACGCCTGGACCAAAAATCTCCGACTGATCTACGACAAGGCCGTCAAATCCTACCAGGACGGCAATCGCGACCTTACCTCGTACTTTAGCGACGCCGAGAAGCTCTTCCTCGCCTCGATCGGCCTGAAACCCATCAATGTCTACGACTACGCCGAGGACTTTGCGAAATACGGCGAGCCGGATTGGGATACCTTCATCCTCATCGTCGCTGCGCGCCGCGACTACTTCCTCTATGTGCAACAGGGCATGCCCAGCTCCGGGGAAATCGACGAAAGCGAGCTGCCGCCCAAGACGGCGGACCTGGAGGGAATCGCCTGGCTGCCTCGTATCGTTCGCAAGGCGAAGTGCTTCCTTCACGGCGACCTCTGCCACGACATCATGTATGGATGTAGCGGCGACCGGAGGTTTCTTCGGGAGCACAACCTCCATCCAGCTGATTTCCTGAGGGCGGTTTGGGCCTCTCACGGGGACGATCAGAAGGTGCTCGCCTTCGTTCGCAAGGTCGAGGGACGCCAAAGCGCTTAAGGCTCAAGACCTTCGTTACGCGATTTTTTCGCAATTCCCGCGAGTTTTTTGATGACAATCTGCTCGCGTGGAATGAAATTTGCTGCCCAGTTTTTTCTCTGAAAACGCTGACCTGCTACTGCATCTCTGGAAACCTACGGGGAAACACACATGAATCAAAATAGCCTGAATACCGAAACGCTCCCAACTTGTATGTACCGTCCGGAGCACGAACATGATTCGTGCGGGGTAGGTTTCGTCGCTCAGGTCAGTGGACGCCGTTCCAACCGCATCCTGCGCATGGGCCTCCGGTCCATCTGCAATCTCATGCACCGCGGCGCGCTCGACGCTGACGCCAAGACCGGTGACGGAGCCGGTATCCTGACCCAGATCCCTTACAAGCTCTTCGTGCCGGAGGTGACCCGCCTCGGCCACACGCTGTACAAGGAAAGCGATCTGGCTGTCGGCGTTCTCTTCCTGCCGCACGACAACGCCTACGCCCAGGCTCGCGCCAAGGCCATCACCGAGGAGGTGCTGGAGAAGCGCGGTCTGTTCCTCTTTGGCTGGCGCGAAGTGCCGATCAATCTCCGCGTCCTCGGCGAAAAGGCACAGACGACTCTGCCGCGCATCGAGCACGTCCTCATCGGCAAGCCCTGGGGCATGGCCGACGACGACTACGAGCGCCGTCTCTTCCTCGCTCGCAATGAGATCGAGGACATGGCCGCCGCCGCCAAGATCAACAATTTCTACATCCCGTCGTTCTCGCACCGCGTGATCGTCTACAAGGGATTGCTCGTCTCCGCCTCGGTCGAGAAGTTCTACCCGGACCTCTCGAACCCCGACTACGAGACCTCGATCTGCGTCTATCACCAGCGCTACAGCACGAATACCTTCCCGAAGTGGCCGCTCGCGCAGCCCTTCCGCATGCTCGCGCACAACGGTGAGATCAACACCGTGCGCGGCAACCGTATCTGGATGAGCGCCCGTGAGGCCGAGCTTCAGGCGGATTTCTGGGGCAAGGACATCGATCTGCTCAAGCCAATCATCCAGCCCGGTGGTTCCGACTCCGCCAGCCTCGACAATGCCCTGGAGGTGCTCACCATGAGCGGCCGCAGCCTGCTGCACGCCGTCACCATGCTCGTGCCTCCGGCCTGGAGCTCCGACAAGAGCCTGCCGAAGGTCGTGAAGGAGTTTTACGAATATCACCGCTGCATCTGCGAACCGTGGGACGGTCCCGCCGCCCTGTGTTTCAGCGACGGCATCACTGTCGGCGCTTCGCTCGACCGCAACGGTCTGCGCCCGGCCCGCTACAAGCTGACCGACGACGGCATCTTCGTTCTCGGTTCCGAGGTGGGTATTGACGGACTCGACCTCCGCAATGTCGTCGAGATGGGCCGTCTCGCCCCGGGTGAGATGATCGCCATCGACACGGCTGAGGGGACGCTGCTCCGCGACGCCGACATCAAGCTCGGTCTGGCTTCCCGCAAGCCGTACGGCGAGTGGTTGGCCAACAACCTCGTGCGCTTCGAGCATACGAAGGAGGAGGAACTCAAGCCCTCCGAGAGCGAGCTCGACATCATGTCGCTCACGCAGCAGCAGATCGCTTTCGGCTACTCGAGCGAGGAGCTCGATATGATCCTCAAGCCCATGTACAAGGACGGCGCGGAAGCCGTCGGCTCCATGGGTGATGACACGCCGCTCGCGGTGCTCTCGCTGCGTCCGCGTCTGCTTTACACCTACTTCAAGCAGCTCTTTGCCCAGGTGACGAATCCGCCGATCGATCCGATCCGCGAGAAGCTCGTCATGTCGCTCGCCACCATCATGGGATGGCGCCGCAACCTGCTTTCCGAGTCGCCCGAGCATTGTCATCAGGTCGTGATGGAATCGCCGATCATCTTTGACGCCGAGCTGAACAAGCTCCGCGCCATCGGCGGCGATTTTGAATCGCACACCATTCCCTGCACATGGCCCGTCTCGGAAGGCGCTGCTGGTCTGGAAAATGCCGTCCGCCGCATCTGCCTCGAGGCGGAGAGCGCGGTCGACAACGGCGGTCGCCTGATCATTCTCTCCGATCGCGGAGTGGATCATCAGAATGTGGCCGTGCCGATGCTCGTCGCCGTGGGTGCCGTGCATCATCACCTGAGCCGCGTTGGCAAGCGCATGCGCGCCAGCATCATCGTGGAAACCGCCGAGGCCCGCGACGTGCACCAGATCGCCTGCCTCATCGGCTACGGCGCGAGCGCCATCAACCCGTATCTCGCCTTCGAGACCGCTCGGGAAATGATCGAGAAGGGCCAGGTCGAGGGGGGCTTTGCCACTGCGGCCATCAATTACAAGAAGGCTCTCGAAAACGGCATCCTGAAGATCATGTCCAAGATGGGCATCTCGCTCGTGAGCAGCTATCGCGGCGCGCAGGTCTTCGAGGCCATCGGTGTTTCCACCAAGGTCATCGACGAGTGCTTCGCTGGCACCACGACTCAGATCCAGGGCGTTGGCTTCAATGAGATCGCCGCAGAGAGCCTGACCCGCCATCACATGGCGTTTGGCGAGGCTGTCCCGGTCGAGGAAGGCAAGCTGGAAGATCCCGGTTACTACCGCGTGCGCCGCGGCGGTGAGCTTCACGCCGTCACTCCGCCGGTGCTCCAGAGCTTCCACACCTTCGTCGGCATCAAGGGCGAAGACAAGGCAGGCAAGTGGGAGGATTACCAGAAGTATGTCGACGCCGTGCTGACGAACCGTCCGCACTCGCTCCGCAACCTGCTGGACATGATTCCCGCCCCGACCGGCCCGGTGCCGATCGACGAGGTCGAGCCGATTGAGGAAATTCGCCGCCGCTTTACCTCGGCTGGCATGTCGCTCGGCGCGTTGAGCCCCGAGGCTCACGAGGCCCTGGCCATCGCCATGAACCGCATCGGCGGCAAGTCGAACAGCGGTGAGGGTGGTGAGGACCCGGTGCGCTTCAAGCGTCGTGAGGACGGCGACTGGGCCAACAGCGCCATCAAGCAGATCGCCAGCGGTCGCTTCGGCGTCACGGCGGCGTATCTGGCGAGCGCGAAGGAAATCGAGATCAAGATGGCCCAAGGCGCCAAGCCCGGCGAGGGCGGCCAGCTGCCCGGCCACAAGGTCAATGCGTACATCGCCAAGCTCCGTCACTCGGTGCCCGGCGTCACGCTGATCTCGCCTCCGCCGCACCACGACATTTACTCGATCGAGGATCTGGCTCAGCTCATCTATGACCTGAAGCAGGTGAACCCGCGCGCCCGCGTCTGCGTGAAGCTCGTCGCCGAGGCCGGCGTCGGCACCATCGCGGCTGGCGTGGCCAAGGCTCACGCCGACATCATTCTGGTCAGCGGCCACGATGGCGGCACCGGTGCTTCTCCGCTCAGTTCGGTGAAGAACGCTGGCGGCGCCTGGGAAATGGGCGTGGCGGAAACCCATCAGGTTCTGCTGCTCAACGGCCTGCGCAATCGCGTCACGCTCCGCACCGACGGCGGCATGCGCACGGGTGAGGACATCGTTTACGCGACGCTGCTCGGCGCTGAGGAGTACAACTTCGGTACCGCTGCGCTTATCGCGCTCGGCTGCGTCTACGTGCGCCAGTGTCACCTGAACACCTGCCCGGTCGGCGTGGCCACCTCTCAGGAGAAGCTCCGCGCGAAGTTCAAGGGTACGCCCGACAACCTCGTCCGGTTCTTTAACGCCGTGGCGCAGGAAGTCCGCGAGATCATGGCCAAGCTCGGCTATCGCACGATCAACGAAATGATCGGTCGCACCGAGTCGCTGCGCCAGCGTGTCGTGCCCGATCATCCGAAGGCGAACACCCTCGACCTCAGTCCGCTCCTCGTGGACGTGGCCAAGGGCGATACGACCATGGTGCGTCATGCCACCCGCTCCCGCAACGATGGTCCCGAGGATCGCACCCTCGACGACATCATCATGCAGGACGCTAAGGAGGCGATCAACGACGCCCAGCCGATCACGCTTTCCTACAAGATTACCAACGTCAACCGCTCCGCCGGCACCATGGTGTCGGGTGAGATCGGCTACCAGTGGGGTGAGGAAGGTCTGCCTCCGGGCACGATCAACCTGCTCCTTCACGGCAGCTCGGGCCAGAGCTTCGGCGCGTTCCTCGCGCCGGGCGTGCGCCTCGTGCTCACGGGTGAGGCCAACGACTATGTCGGCAAGGGCATGAGCGGCGGCGAGATCGTCATCAAGCCGGTCACTCCGCGGAAGTACACTCCATCCGAGTGCATCGTCCTCGGCAACACCGTCATGTACGGTGCCACGGGCGGCGCCTTGTATGCGAATGGCCGCGGCGGCGAGCGCCTCTGCGTCCGCAACTCCGGCGGCACCGCCGTCGTTGAGGGCGTGGGTGATCACTGCTGCGAATACATGACCAACGGCACTGTCGTGGTCCTCGGTCCGACCGGAAAGAACTTCGGCGCGGGCATGACGGGCGGCGTGGCCTACGTACTCGATGAAGGCAACACCTTCCTCGATCGCTACAACCCGCAGCTCATCACTCCGGCCCGCCTGGAGAATGCCGACGACATCACGACGCTGAAGGAATTCATCTACAAGCACCTCGAGCTCACCGAAAGCGCCAAGGCCCAGGCCATCCTGGCCGACTGGCAGGCTTACGAAGGCAAGTTCTGGAAGGTCAGCCCGACCGTCCCGGCCGCTGCTCCCGCCCCGGCGGAGGAGAAGCCCAAGGACGAACAGGTGATCAACGAGAACGTTACCGCCTCGCGGTAAGTTCCCGGCTTACGCCAACTTCAACAGAGAAGGGCGGGCAGAAATGTCCGCCCTTTTTCTTTGGAGAGGAAATGACGGAGGAGGAAATACTCTCTGTGGTCGCAACAAGGCTGTACGCATACATTCGCCCCCACCGACCGACGCTACAAAGCGGCCATCGCCGCCGGGTATGGGCTACAGATTGATGGAGTCTGCCCTTAAGCCGACTGGGTGAAAAATCGCCGCTGCTTTTCCGAGATCGGGCGCTCCAGGTGCTCCAGCACCTGCAACATGTCTTCCCAGACCTTGCGTTTTTCGCTGATGAGCTGATTCCGCAGGAGATAGGCGGGATGGTAGGTCGCCATCACCGGAATGCCTCGGAAATCGAACCACTTGCCGCGCATCTTGCCGACCGGCCCATTGGAACCAAGCAATCCCTCAACCGCCGTCGCGCCGAGCGCGACCATGGCCTTCGGCTTCACCAGCGCAATCTGCTGCTCCAGCCACGGAATGCAGGTTTGCATCTCCTCGGCCTTGGGCTTGCGATTGCCGGTCGATCCCGGCGGCATGTCGGGGCGGCATTTCAGGATATTGGCGATATAGACATCGTCGCGGCCGTATCCCATCGCCTGGATGATCTTGGTCAGGAGCTGACCAGCCTTCCCGACAAACGGCTCGCCCTGCAAATCCTCATCGGCCCCGGGAGCCTCGCCGACAAACATCAGCTCGGCATGACGATTCCCCACGCCGAATACGACTTGGGTGCGGGAGCGCACGAGATGCTCGCATTTCGTGCAATTCAGCGCCGCGGCCTCCAGCGTCTCCCATGTCCAGACGGGCGATATGCTCGGTGCATCCGCTGGCGTCTCGGCGACGATCGCAATTTGGGGCGGCAGCGAAGGCTTGGTTTCCGCCGGAGCGGGCTTGGCCACAGGCGCTGGCGCAACTGCCGCCGCTTTCGCCGTCTTGGCGGCTTCCGTCGCTAGGGAGCGCAATGCGGCGAGGCTCTGCTCCGACGCGCTGACCTTGGGGCCGAAGCCGTTCTTGATCTGTTGCAGCATCGGCAGGGTCTCTGCCAGGGCCTGTTGAAATACGTCGCTCACCGTTCGGATATTCTCCAATTCTCCGCCGCCGGACTCAAGGCTTCTCCGGCAGTGAGGCTCGAATCTTGAAAAACTGGCTCTCGACCTTGTCCTGGGCCCGGGGGAAGGGGATGTCTTTGCCCCCGATGTGCAGGACGGGCGCAAGAAAATCATTGTCCGCCGTCATTACGAGGGTGACCGCCGATGGATGGAGCGGCGGAACGATCACGATGCCCTCCCACTTTGCGGCGAGGCGCTTGGGATCGGGGACGATCGCGGGCAGATTGAACAACAGCGTCTTCGCGACCGGGCGGGCCGTGGCGGCGCTCCCGTGGTCGAGGATGTTTGTCGCCATGGAGAGATCGGCAATCCAGACCGCCTTGTTGCGGGCCACGGGGTAATCAAGACTCCCGTTCCGTCCCCGGTTATCCCGCTCCAGTACGAGAAGCCGGGTGTCGCTTAACGCCGCCAGATCATTCACCGAGACGCTGTCGATATCCTGCAGCTCGCTGGTTTCAGGCACCACGGTGGAAAAGGGATACGCGTACAGTGCGGTCGGCTTGCCGGAGGCGAGATCGAGGATCAGCAGATTGGTGGTGGGGGACTTGTGTGCACCATCCTGCATCAATCCGCTTTGGAAGATCAGCGCGGCGGATTTCCCATCCGGCAGCAGGCACATTCCCTCGGGCCCCTGGTTTACCGCACGGCCATGGACGAGCTTTTCGGTGTTCGTGAAATCCATCTTCCCGTTGGCGCGACGCGGACGAAACATCTCCGGCAGTTCGATGCGGCGGATCATCTTCCCGTCGCGGGCAAACTGGTAAAGCAGCGGCCCGTATTCGTCAGTCACGTAGAGCGTACCATCCGGCGCGATCGCAATGGCCTCCGGATCGAGGCAGGTGCGGCCATCCTTGAGCCTGGGAATCTCCGACTCGGGATCATCCGGAATCAGGCCGCTCATTTCCCGTCCCTCCTCGTCGCGGAAGAGCACGGCCTCCACGATCTGCGGATTCAGGTCGTCGCCTTGCAGATCGAGGCGCACTTTGACGTAGCGGGGACGGAAGTCGATGGTGCCGTCGCCCGCGCCGCGATCCGGGATGCAAAAGAACAGGCCGCTTTCGGGGTCGTGGGCAATACCCGACCCGAGGCCGCCCACTGTATCCCCGAGGTTGTCCACGGCGGCGGACGGGATGGAACCCGAGGCGAGGACCACAGAGTCTGCCCGGGCGGATGGGAGGAGGGCGAGAGAGAGGAGGAGAGAAAAGACGGGCTTCACGATTTCGCGGTGAGCTTGGAATAGTCGATCGTCTTGAGGCGCTTTTCCTTCGATCCCAGGCGCGGGATGCAGGCCATGAGCGCCTTGGTGTATTCGTGCTGCGGAGCGCGCAGAATGCTCTGCGTGTCGCCGTACTCGACGACCTCACCTCGGAACATCACCGCCATCCGGTCGCAGAGTCCCTGCGTGATGGCGATGTTGTGGGTGATAAGGATGAGCGACATGTTGAACTCGGCTCGCAGGCGCTTGAGCTCGGCCAGGATCTGCGCCTGGATCGTCACGTCGAGCGCCGTGGTCGGTTCGTCGGCCACCAGCAGGCTCGGGCGGCAGCTCAGGGCCATCGCGATCATTGCGCGCTGCTGCATGCCGCCGCTGAGCTGGTGCGGGTAGTCGTGCATTCGCTTCTCGGGATCCACGATACCCACGGTCTTCAACCAGTGAACGATCTCCGCGTCGACATCCTTCACCTCGGGCCGATGCAGCCGAATCGCCTCGGCGATCTGGCTGCGAATCGAGTAAACCGGATTCAGCGAGGTCGAGGGCTCCTGGAAGATATAGGCAATACCACCCCCGCGAATCTTGCGCAGCCGGTCCGGCGGCATGGTGAGGACGTTCTCGCCCTTGAAAAAGATATCGCCGTCTGCATACAGCGCTGGAGGCGAGGGGAGCAGGCGGGTGAGCGAAAGCGCGGTCACGCTCTTGCCGCTGCCGCTTTCTCCCACGATGGCCAGCGAGGAGCCCTCTTTCATCGAGAGGGACACATGCTTCACGGCCTCCGTCACTCCATGTTCGGTGCGGAAGTTGATGGACAGGTCTCGGATTTCCAGCAGGGAAGGGCTCATGGATTACTTGCGTTCGGATCGGCTTTCGGCGGCCTGACGCAGTGCATCACCCGCGAGGTAAAAGGCCAGGGCGGCAATGAAGATGGCCATGCCTGGGAAGACAATGAGCCACCACGCATCGAGGAGGTATGTCTTCCCGTCGGAAATGATGTTGCCCCACGTGGCCTGCGGCGGCTGCACGCCAAAGCCGAGGAAGCTCAGTCCCGCCTCGGTCAGGATGGCGTCGGGAATACCCACGACCGCCGTCACAATGATCGGCGCAGCGGCATTGGGCAGGATGTGGCGGAAGATGATGCCCGGTGTGCGAATGCCCAGCGCCTTGGCCGCGCGTACGTACTCGGTTTCGCGCAGGGTCAGGAATTCCGCGCGCACGAGCCGCGCCGTGCCGGTCCAGCTCACCAGACCGATCACGACGATGATGTTCATGATGTTCGGCCCGAGCAGGGCGACCGCGGTGAGGATCAGGAAAAACGATGGGAAGCACAGGATGGCGTCCACGACACGCATGATGATGTTGTCGATCCAGCCGCCGAAGTACCCCGAGATCGCTCCCACCGTCACACCAATGAAAAGCGACACTGCCACCGCCACGAATCCGACGGTGAGCGAGATATACGAGCCATTCAGCAGGCGCGAGAGCACATCGCGCCCGAGATTGTCCGTTCCCAGCCAATGCGCCGCCGAGGGCGGCATGAGCTTCTGCGTCAGCTCCGTGGTATTCGGATTGTAGGGAAAATAGACGCCGAGCAGCGAGCAGATGCCCGTCACCAGCGCGACCGCGAAGAACAGCCCGATCACGATGGAGGCGGTAACTCCCACGGGATTCTTGCAGAAGCGCCGCCACATGCGGCGGCCCGGACTTTCCAGGAGCAGGGGCAGGTCGGCGACCTCGGCGGAGCTGGCGGTGGATGCGGTCGTCGTCATTATTCGAGTCGCACACGGGGATCGACCACGGCGTAGAGCACGTCGGAGATCAGGTTTCCTATGAGAATCAGAGCAGCCACGATAAAGTTGATCGCCACCAGCGTCGGGTAGTCTCGCTCCAGCACCGCTTCGTAACCGAGCCGGCCCAGCCCGGGATAGGCGAAGATGGTTTCAATGATCACCGACCCGCCGATGAGTCCCGGCAGCAGTCCGCCGATGCCCGTGATGAGCGGTCGGATCGAGTTGCGCAGCGCATGCTTGAAAAACACCGTGTCCGGCTCCAGCCCCTTGGCCCGCGCCGTGCGAATGTAATCCTCGCGCAGCGTCTCGATCATGCTGGCCCGGATGAAGCGCGACTGCACCGCGATGCCGCCGATGGAGAGCACGACCGCAGGGAGCGCGATATGCCAGAAGCGATCCAGCCACATCGACGCCGCATTCGGAAAGAACACGCCATAGCTTTGCGTGCCCAGGATCGGCACATCGGTAAACCGCACCAGCCCGATGACTATCAGGTAGGAAATCCAGAATCCCGGCATCGCGATAAAGATAAACGCGAGAATCGACGTCAGCAGATCAGGCGTCTTGCCCGCGTGCTTCGCGGCATAGACACCGAGCGCCAGACCAAAGCTGAGCGAAATCACCGCCGCCAGCACATTGAGCGAAATCGTCGCAGGCAGGCGCTCGCCGATCTTTTGCAGCACGGGCCGGTCGTCCTTGATGCTCTTCAGGTTGCCATTGAAGAGGTCGCGCATGTTGAGCCAGTACTGCTCGATCAGCGGGCGATCGAGGTGAAACTTCTTTTTGAACGCCTCCTTCACTTGCGGGGTGATCTTGGGATTCAGCTCGCCCCACGGATACGGGCTTCCCGGTGTCAGCGTGATGATGAAAAACGAGATCAGGCTGATGAGGAAGGCCAGTACGACCGAGATGGCGAGGCGGCGAATGATGAAATTCAGCATGTCAGCGAGGAAGCTTGTCCGCGTATTCCGGACGGTAGAACCACTCGGAGTAATAACTCCAGCCGGCCTTGGTCATTTCCACAGGCGAATCGATCCAGCCGCCTTTGCCGTCTGGTCGGCGGATGCGGTAGCTGTCCTTCCACAGCACCGAGGTTGCCTGCGGGACGAAGAGGAAGAGATACGGCTGATCCTTGTAGATGATGCTCTGGAGCTTGCCCGCCATCTCGATGATCTTGTCGCGGTTGTACTCCTGCCGGATGTCGACAAGCAGCTTGTCCACCTCCGGGTTCTTATAGCCCACGACGTTGAGTTGCTCCGGGTTGTTCTGCGACGAATGCCAGATCTGATACTGGTCATAATCCGGCCCGAGCGCCCAGCCGAGAACCATGGCGTCGAAGTCTCCCTTGTTGATGAAGTTCTTCAAAAACACTGCCCACTCGTAGAGCTCGATCTTCACCTCGATCCCGATCTGGCGGAAATTGTCCTGGATCAGCGTTGCGATGTCGCGGCGGACCTCCGTGCCGTTGTTGGTGATGATGGTGAAGGTAAACCTCTGGCCGTCCTTTGTGAGAACTCCATCGGATCCAGGCTTCCATCCTGCCTCGGCGAGCAACTGGCGGGCCTTCTCCACGTCGTAGGGGATCGGCTTCACGTCCGGATTGAAGAACCACATCTGAGGCAGGAAGATTCCGGTGCTTTGCACCCCATAGCCGTAGAGGATGTATTTGATCATCTCCGGCACGTTGACCGCATGGGCCAGCGCACGGCGCACGCGCTCATCTTGAAAGATCGGGCGCTTCAGATTCCAGCCGACATACGAGTAGGAACTGCTCGGATACGAAAACAGATCGAAGCGCTTGTCCTTCTGGAATTCGCTCACCGCCCACGGATCAACGCCCCAGAAATCAATCTGCTTGGTTTCAAAGGCCAGTCGCAGCGAAAGCTGGTCGCTCAGCACCCGATAGACCATGGAGTCCAGCCACGGCCCCGGCGCGTCGAAGTAATCCGGGTTGCGCACCAGCCTCACGTACTCGTTCGTCTTCCACTCGGAGAACTTGAACGGCCCGGTGCCGATCGGGTTGCGGTTGAAGTTTTGCGCCCACCACTCGGGCGATTTGCTCTCCAGCAGATGCGAGGGCAGCAGCCCGATCATCCAGCTTTGCAGGGCGGGGGAGTATGGTTTGCGATAGACCACGCGCACGGTGTGCGGGTCGGGAGTCTCCACCGCCTGGATGTAGAGAAAATCCGGTTTGCGCGGCGACGCCACCGCATCGTCCATGATCGCGCGATAGGTGAAAACCACATCCGCCGAGGTGAAGGGCGCGCCGTCGTGCCACCGCACATCGTCCCGCAGGGTGAAATCCACGATCGGCTCGGCCAGAAACGGCAGCACATCCCCCGCCGCGACGGTTCCTTTTTGCGAGCGACCGGCAAGGAAATCCTGCAAATCCTTCACCACCGGTGCAGGATCACCCACCACCGTAATCTCAAAGGCCGCGTCGGATTCCACCCAGTCGCGCACCGCCTTTGCTCCGGTCTCCGTCGCACGCCAGGCCTTGAGTGTCTCCGCCGCCTTGCCCTCAAGATCGACGCGAATGATGGGGGCCGGAACGACCGTCTTGGCATCGAAAAGCCCCATGATCTCCTGCGAGGCCGCCATGCCCGGTTCGGAGAAAGTCAGCACCAACGAGGAGCCATCCTGCCGCACGTCGGTGAGCTTCCAGTCCGCCCAGCGTCCACGCATGAAGAAAAGCTTCCCCATCGCTCCTGGCACCGTCTTCGGATCGTCAAAGAAGATCGTCGTGTGCTGGCTGAGGGTGAAGGATTTGGCGAGATCCGTGGTGATCTCGAGGTCGGCATTGTACTTGAGCAGGCCGTTGAAAATCATCGAGCCCACGTCGCTGGCGGCGGAATCCGCCTGCTGGATCGGGTTGAGCATGGACGGCTCGGCGATCGAGCCGATCGTCATCTCATTCTTTTTGTCGGAACTGAGCCTCGTCTCGTTGAGGAAGGCCACCGCGATGGCAACGATCAACAACGCCGGGAGGCCATGAAGGAAAAACCGAATCACCAGCGCGCAACATAGCGCGTCTTCCGGCTCTGGAAAGCGGGAAGTGACCGCGAAAATAACCGATTTTTCTGCTATGCGGTCGCGGGCCTGAATAGCAGAGTCTCGGCGCATGACGGCCTCCACCCGCTCATCCGGCGCTCGCCGCACTCTGGCGCTCCTGCTGAGCCTCAATCTCCTCTGCTACATCGACCGCTACATTCTCGCGGCGGTGGAGCCCCAGATTCGCGAAGCCTTCTTTGCCAATGATCCGAATGCCCTCGCGAAGACCGGCAGCCTCGCGACGGCATTTCTGTTCAGCTACATGATCCTGGCCCCGATTTTCGGGTTTCTGGCGGATCGTATGTCCCGTTGGGTCATCATTGCCTTTGGCGTCGCCGTCTGGAGCCTTGCGACGGCGGGATCAGGGCTCGCCGCGACCTTCGGTGTCCTGCTGCTCGCTCGCATCCTGGTGGGCACGGGCGAGGCGGCCTACGGGCCGGCCTCGGCCACGATCATTTCCGACATGTACCCGATCGAACGCCGCGGTCAGGTGCTGGCGTGGTTTTTTGCGGCCATCCCGGTGGGTAGTGCGCTTGGCTACGTATTTGGAGGGTTGATCGGAGCCGCCCATGGCTGGCGGGCGCCATTCATCTGGGCTGCCATCCCGGGAATGGTACTGGCCGTGATGTGCCTGTTCTTCAAGGACCCGCGTGCCCACAAGGCGGAGAAACCGAAGCACGCATCGCTCAAGGACTACCTCGGCCTCCTGAAAATCCCCTCCTATGTGCTGAATGTCGCCGCGCAGACCGCCATGACCTTTGCTATCGGCGGGATGTCCTTCTGGGCTCCCTCGTATTTCTCTGGTCGCTCCGGCGCGCCGGATCTGGGGCAGGTGAATCTCATCTTTGGCGGCATCACCGCCGTGGCCGGGCTGCTCTCGACGCTCTTCGGCGGCTGGCTGGGCGATCGCTTGGCGAAGCGATTGCCGGGGGCTTATTTTTGGGTGTCTTCCGGCGGCATGCTTCTGGCCTTCCCCTGTACGATCGCCATGCTCTTCGTGCCTTTCCCCTGGGCCTGGGTGCTCTGTTTCTTCGCCGTGTCGTTCCTCTTCATGAACATTGGGCCAGCCAATACGGCCATCGCCAATGTCACCGATCCCGCCGTGCGCTCGACCGCCTTTGCCGTGAATATCTTCGTCATTCACGCCCTCGGCGATGCCATCTCCCCGCCGCTTATCGGGGCGGTGGCTGACCGGTCGAGCCTGACCGCCGGGTTCTTCGTGGTTTCCCTCGCAATGTTCGCCGCCGGCGTGATCTGGCTCTTCGCGGCCCGCTACTTGGGCCGGGATACTCTGCGGGTGCGTGAGGACTTCGCCAGCGCCTGAAGCGCCCGGTTCATCGCCTTCACCGAGGCAAATCCGCTGCGCAAAGCGGCTTCGGTCAGCGTCATCCCGGGGCGATCGAGGAGTTGGCGAGCTTCGCGGGCGCGCAGCCTTCGGAGATAAGCTGCCGGGGCCGTTTTCATGCGGGCGGAAAAAAGCCGGGTGAAATGCTCGCGCGAGAGCCCGGTTTCCGCCGCGAGTTCCTTGATGCCGATGGGCTCGCGAAATCGCCGTTCGCAGATCAGCTTGGCCGCCTGCACCGGATCGAGGGTTCGGGCCGCAGGCGTGCTCGCCTCGCGGGTCCAGGCTGCGAGAAAGGCAAAACACTGGGTGCTGGCCGTGAAGGGATCGACCGAGACGCGGCGCTCCGCCTGCCGGATTAATGAAAAGAAGAGCGTCGCCGCTTCGCCGGTCCGCGTCATGGGAATCACCGGCCCGAAAGCCTCCCGCAGCTCCCGGCACAGCCGGATGCCGAGTTCGCCGTACAGGTTGAGCCATGCCAGCTCCCATGGCGCCTTCGGATTTTCCGGGAGCCCGTACTCGCTCTTTTCTGGAACGAGGACGATGAAGGCGTGTCCCTCCGGCACCTCGTGCTCGCGATCCTGGTAAATCACACGCCCTAGTCCGTGCTGGGTGCGTTGGATGATCACAAAGGACTCCTCGCTGCGATTGTCATTGTTCCAGTGGTACCGGCTGTGAACCACCTGATGGGATGCGCCGAAGGGAACCGAGATTTCCAGCGGATTTTTCGGCAGAGCCATGACGAGAAATATCACAAAATGACCTGTCAATGTCACATCTGAATTCTGGATCGAATGACGGAATTATCGTACGAAACCCTCATGGCAAAGCCATCTCCCAAGAAGTCACTCGGCCACGCCGAGCATTCCAAGGCCGCCCATACTCACAGTTTGGCCGGTGAATTCCTTCGTCCCATCAAGATCACGATGCTCGGCGCGGGCAGCGGGTTCACGCCCAAGCTGGTCAATGACGTCCTGCGTACTCCCGGCACCAAAGGCGGCGTGATCGCGCTGGTCGACATCGACCTCAAGCGCCTGAGCGCCATGAAGCGCCTCATCGGCAAGGTCATCGACCTCGTCGGGGCCAAGGGCTGGAAAGTCATCGCCTCGCCGGACCGCCGGGCGATGCTGAAAGGCTCGGACTACATCGTGAACTGTATCGAGGTCAGCGGCCTCGAGTGCGTGCGTCACGATAACGACATCCCGGCGAAATACGGCGTGAGCCAGTGCATCGGCGACACCATCGGGCCAGGGGGCTTGTTCAAGGCCCTGCGCACCATCCCGGTCTGGCTCGATGTCCTGCGCGACGCCGAGGAGCTTTGCCCCGGAGCCATCGTGCTGAACTACACGAACCCCATGAACATGCTCTGCCTCGCCGCCCAGCGGACCTCCGCCATGTCGGTGGTTGGCCTCTGTCATTCCGTTCAGGGAACCAGCCATCTCCTCTCGAAGCGGGCAGGCGTCCCCTACGACGAAATGGAGTGGGAGTGCGCGGGCATCAATCACCTCGCGTGGTTTGTGAAGCTCCGCCACCAGGGCAAGGACCTCTATCCGCTGCTCAAGAAACTGGCCGAGCAGGACATCGCCGGGAAGCCGTCAAATCCCGACGACGTCGGAGACATCGTCCGCAAGGACATGATGCTGCACTTCGGAGCCTTCATTACGGAATCCAGCGGACACCTTTCGGAGTACCTCCCGTACTACCGCAAACGGCCCGAGATTCTGGCGAAATATGGGCGGTCCGGATACGATGGCGAAACCTCGTTTTACGCCGACAACTGGCCGACCTGGCGCAAAACCGCTGATGACACCCGCAGCGCCATGCTCAAGGGCAAGGAGTCCATCACCTGGGATCGTACCTGGGAGTACGCGAGCTGGATCATCGAGGCCCGCGAGAAGGACTCGCCGTTCCGCATTCACGGCAACGTTTCCAACAACGTTGCAGGCAGTGGAGCGCTCATCACCAACCTGCCGGCCAATGGCTGCGTCGAGGTTGCGTGCATGATCGACCGCAATGGCATCAACCCGACTCGTTTCGGGGCCCTGCCTCCCCAGATGGCGGCCCTCTGCGCGTCAAACATGAGCATGTTTGACCTCGGCGCTACCGCCGCCATCGAGCGGAGCAAGGAGGCGGCCATCTACGCCCTCATGCTTGACCCGCTCACCGCAGCCATGTGCAGCCCGGCGGAGATAAAAAAGATGACGCTGGAGCTCTTCGAGGCCGAAAAGGCCTTCCTGCCCAGGTACAAGTAACCAAAAAACGTCACCGGCGGGGGCAAACTCATCTATTGTCCCCGCCGGGACGTTGTGCTTAACTGGACCGTTTACCGATGAACGTTCTAGTAGAAAACCAGCCCAACTGCCTCGTCTCCCTTCAGGTCGAGCTGCCCGCCGACCGTGTGACCCGTGAATGGCAGACCGTGGCCGAGCAATTTCAGCGCAACGTGCGCATCCCTGGCTACCGCCCGGGTAAGGCCCCGAAATCTCTCGTCGACACCCGCTTTGCCAAGGACATCAAGGAAGAGCTCACCAATCGTCTCCTCCGCGAAAGCCTCAACGAAGCGATCAAGGAAAAGAATATCCAGGTCATCTCCGTCTCGCAGGTCGAGAACGTCGAGATCGGCGCCGACAACGTGCTCCGCTATCGCGCCACGGTCGTGACCGCCCCGGATTTCGAGCTTCCCGATTACTCCAGCATCCCGGCGGAGATCGCTCTGGAGGAGGTCAATGACGAGCACATCCAGCGCTGGGTTGACCAGCTCCGTGAGCCGCATGCCACCTACACCCCGGTGGAGGATCGCGCCCTGGCCTTCGGCGACTACGCCGTGGTCAGCTACGAGGGCAAGATCGACGGCACTCCGCTCGCTGAAGCCATCCCGACCTCGCCGCAGCAGCTCCAGGGCCGCCGCAATGCCTGGATTTTCATCGACGAAAAGAGCCTCCTTCCCGGCTTCTGCGCCGCCCTCGTCGGTCAGAACGTGAATGAGGAGCGTACTTTCTCACTGGAGCTTCCCGCCGATTTCCCGATTGCCGATCTCGCGGGCAAGAAGGTCGACTACACCGTCACGCTCCACGGCATCAATTCCAAGAGCCTGCCAGAGTTCACCGACGAACTCGCCGCCAAGCTCGATCCGGGTTCCACCGCCGAACAGGTACGTACCAAGATCCGTGAGCAGCTCGAGCAGCTCGCGCAGAATCAGTTCGAATCCAACAAGCGTCAGGCTGCGGTGAAGTACCTCCTCTCCAATGTGGAGTGCGAGCTTCCCGCCAACATCGTCGAGCGCGAGATGGCCGGCATCCTCAAGGAAATCGTCCGTGAGAATCAGGGCCGCGGCGTGAGCGACGAAGAGCTGCGCAACCATCAGGACGAACTCCTTGGCGCCGCCCAGCAGAGCGCCCGCGACCGCGTCCGTACGAATTTCCTGCTCCTCCGCATCGCGGAGAAGGAGAAGATCGAGGTCGGCGAGCAGGACATCGCGCAGCGTGTCTACGAGATGGCCGCCCGCTACGAGATTCCGGTGAAGAAGCTCATCAAGGACCTTCAGCGCCGCGACGGCTTCGGCCCGCTGCGTGAGCAAATCCTCGCAGGCAAGGCTCTTGATTTGCTGGCCGCGAATGTTACGGTGACGCAACCCGCTGCACCAGCAGAGGCTCCGGCTAACGCCTGACACTTATGACGAACTCCTATCTGATTCCCACGGTCATCGAACAGACCGGTCGTGGCGAGCGCGCTTACGACATCTACTCCCGACTCCTCAAGGATCGCATCATCTTCATCGGTACGCCGATCGACGATCATGTGGCCAATATCGTGATCGCGCAGATGCTCTTCCTTCAGATGGAGGACGCCAAAAAGGACATCAGCATTTACATCAACTCCCCTGGCGGTTCCGTCACGGCGGGTCTCGCGATCTACGACACGATGCAATTCGTGACGTGCGACGTGAACACCTACTGCATGGGCATCGCCGCCAGCATGGGAGCTGTCCTGCTCTGCGCCGGCACGAAGGGCAAGCGTTATGCGCTGCCCAACTCCGACATCATGATCCACCAGGTCTCGGGCGGCGCCCAGGGCCAGGCCAGCGATGTCGAGCGCCAGGTCGAGTTCATGTTCAAGCTCAAGAAGCGGCTCAATGGCATCCTCTCGCATCACACCGGCAAGTCGGTGGAGCAGGTGGAGCGCGACGCCGACCGTGACAATTACATGACCGCCGAGGAGGCGTGCGCGTATGGTTTGGTCGACGAAGTCGTCAAGCCCCGCAAGGAAATCAAAGAGCTTCCCGTCGAAAAGACTTCCGAGTAGTATTCTTATAGATGGCCAGGGCTAGCAATCTGACGATGTGCTCCTTCTGTGGCAAAAGCCACGCGGAGGTAAGGAAACTTATTGCCGGCCCCGGCGTCTATATTTGCGACAGTTGCATTACTGTTTGCAAAGGCATCCTGGACAAGGAGCTTAACGACGAAGCGCGCAAGCAGAAGACCACGATTCAGGTCCCGAAGCCCGCAGACATCATGCGGGAGCTCGACAAGCACGTCATTGGCCAGAATGGGGCGAAAAAGGTTCTGTCCGTCGCCGTTCACAATCATTACAAGCGCCTCATCAGCGGGGAATCGACCTCCGACGGGGCGCTCATGCTTGACCCTCTCTCCGAGGTGGAGATCGAGAAGAGCAACATCCTGCTCATCGGTCCCACCGGCTCGGGCAAGACTCTGCTCGCCCGCACGCTGGCCCGCATCCTCGATGTTCCATTCTGCATTGCCGACGCCACGACCATTACCGAGGCAGGGTATGTCGGCGAGGACGTGGAGAATATCGTGCTCCGTCTCCTGCAAAACGCCGACTACGACGTAAAGCGCACCGAGATGGGCATCGTCTACATCGACGAGATCGACAAGATCGGCCGCAAGACCGACAACGTCTCGATCACCCGTGACGTCTCGGGCGAGGGCGTCCAGCAGGCTCTCCTCAAGATTCTCGAAGGCACCGTCTGCAACGTGCCTCCCCAGGGTGGCCGCAAGCACCCGCATCAGGAGTATATCCAGATCAACACCGAGAAGATTCTCTTCATCTGTGGAGGCGCTTTCGTTGGGCTGGACAAGATCGTTCATCGTCGCATCGGCGGCCGCTCGATGGGCTTCCATGCCCGCGACTTCCGCGATCCCGATGAGATCGCGACCGAGGCCATTCACTCCGTCGAGCCGGAGGATCTCCTCGGCTTTGGCCTCATCCCCGAGTTTATCGGTCGTCTCCCCATCGTCAGCACGCTTGACGCGCTGACCGAGGATGAGTTGATGACCATCCTGACCGAACCCAAGAACGCCATGACCAAGCAGTACACCAAGCTGCTCGCCATGGACGGGGTCGGCCTCACCTTCACCAAGGATGCTTTGCGTGCTCTGGCCGCCGAGGCCGTGCGCAAAGGCACTGGTGCCCGGGCTCTGCGCGCCCTGCTTGAGCGCATCATGCTCGATATCATGTACGATGTTCCCAGCCGCGACGACATTGCCGAGGTGACGATCAATCGCACTGTGGTGGAAGGAAAACGCCCCCCGTTGATCCGGAGGCGGCAGGACAAGGACGCCGCCTGAGGCGGTCCAGTCAGCCCATGGATGAATCCACAAAGGCAGGCGGGTTTGCCTACCTTTTCGAGAAATTTCCGTCGTTCAGTCAGACCTTCTGTTTTCGGGAGGTCGCTGAAATGCGCCGACAGGGGATTCAATGCCCGGTCTATTCCGTTCGCGAACCGAGCGGCGAGCCTCCGCAGGATTTTCCGGCCGGATTGAGGGAGGCGATTACGTATCTTCCCGCGTGTTTCCATGAATGGACGGGATCTGTCCGCCATCGACGCAAGACGCTGCAATACACCGTCCCCAAGCTGGTGAAGCGCTGGGGCGATGAAATCGAGAAGCGCCGTATTCATGAGGCACTTTGGTTGGCTGAGGATTTTCAACGTCGCGGTATCCGGCACGTACACGCCCACTTTGCGGGGTTGGCAACCCGTACGGCCTACTGGCTGAACGACCTTCATGGCGTGTCGTACAGCTTCACCGCGCATGCCAATGATGTCTTTTGCGACGAGCCCAAGCATCGCCTGGAGACGATGGTTGCCGCGGCCAAGGTGATCACCACCGAGACCGAGTACAGTCGTAAATTTCTCCAGGAACTTTTTCCGAAATATGCCGGCAAGGTCTTCCGCACCTACAATGGCATCGATATCGGTCGCTTTACTCCGGGGACTGAAAAAGCCGATCCGCCGGTCGTCGTGGGCGTCGGCCGCTACATCGAGAAAAAAGGATTCGCCGACCTCATCTCCGCCTGCGCTTTGTTGGAGGATATTCCCTTTGTCTGTCAGATCGTGGGCAGGGGACCGATGGAGGAGGAACTCAAGAATCAAGTCGCAGCCCTTGGCCTCGCTGACAAGGTGCAAATTGTTGGACCGCGCAGCGAATCCGACATCATCGAGATGCTCTCCCGTGCTACACTCTTTGTCCTTCCGTGTGTGAAATCCGGGGATGGCGGATCGGACAATTTGCCGACCGTGATCATGGAGGCGATGGCCATGGCGCTGCCGGTCATTTCGACTCCGATCGCCGGAGTGCCGGAGATGGTGATCGACGGTCAGACCGGATATCTTGTTCCAGAGCATGATCCGGGCGCGCTGGCGCGTTCCATGCGTGAAATCCTCTCGGACCATGCCCGGGCGGAACAATTTGGAAAAGCGGGCCGCGTACTGGCGGAGGATCGCTTCGACATTGCCCGGACGGTTCAGACCCTTAGAGATGTCCTGGAGCAGCACGACGCCTTCCAGCCCCGTTCCCGCAGCATCCTTTCGAGCCTCTGGTCATGATCTCGGAAGCCTCGCCACTCCCCACCGGGTGGATCGAGAGCGGACGACCGCTGGAGATCGACGTCGGCTGTCACAAGGGGCTGTTTCTTGCCGAGATGGCCGCTCTCTACCCGGACCGCAATTTCCTGGGGATCGAACGGCAGGCCGAGCGGGTCGAGCGCACCAATCGCAAGATCCAGCGCTTGGAGATGCGCAATGCCGCCGTGATTTGCGGCGAGGGCCACGAGACCTTGCGCACCCTGCCGTCGAGTGTCGCCGACCATATCCACGTGCTCTTTCCCGACCCCTGGCCAAAACGCCGGCATCACATTCGGCGATTGATTCAGCCCTCGTTCATTGAAACCTGCCTGCGGCTCCTGAAACCCTGCGGAATCTTGCGCCTCGTGACGGATGATGAACCCTACGCCCGGGATGTGCGCATTCACGCTGCGAACGTGCCCGGGCTTGTGGAATGCCCGGATGACCGCGAGTATCCGCTGACGGAGTTTCAGAAGAAATTTCTCGTCGATGGCCGACCTGTTTACGCGTTGATTTTGCGCAAGCCGATCAACGGTTAAGCGGCGGCCTTCGGCGCGCTGCCGAGCAGTTCCCGGTAGGCTGCCTCCAGGAGGGCGATGGACCGGCTCTGCTCAAAATTCTGGCGCACGCTTTCTGACGCATTGCGTGAAAGCGTCAGGTAAAGGGCGCTATCACCGCAGAGTCGCTCCAATGCCGCCGTAAAGGCGTCCACATCCCGCTCCGGCACGAGCAGTCCAGTGCTCTCTGATGTCACGGCCTCGGGGATTCCCCCGTGCAGGGTGGCGACGACGGGCAGCCCCATCGCCATCGCCTCCAGCATGGCATTGGGCACGCCTTCCTGGTCGCCGGTCGCCGTGGTCTGGCTGGGATGCACGAAGACATGCGCCTCGCGATAAGCCCCGGCCAGCGCCTCCTGGTCGAGGAAGCCGGTAAAGGTCACCGAGGAGAGAATCCCGAGTTCCGCCGCCTGACGCTTGAGGCTTTCTTCCAACGGCCCGGCCCCGGCCAGGATCAACTCGGCGGCCGGGTAAGTCTTTTTGATCCGGGCAAAACTTTGCAGCGTGACCTCCAGGCCTTTCTTGGCGATGAAGCGGGAGGCTTGGATGAATTTCCATGCTCCGTCGGCAGGAGGCTGGCGATCCTGATACGGAAATCCATCCAACGGGATGCTTGTGCGGTTGAGGCGGATCTTGCCCCGGTCGCAGCCCAGATCCACCAGGCGATCTGCGAGAGATTCACTGCGGGCCAGCACCATGGGAACCGTTTTGAGCACTTCCTTCAGCTTCCCGGCATAGCTCGGCTGATCGTCCCGGGTCATGATGTCCATGCCGTGAAACGACACCAGCGCCGGGATGGGCCACGCCTGCAGAAAGGGCAGGAGATGGACTCCGGTATGGCCGAAATAAACATGCATCAGGTCAACCTCCCGGCGGCGCAGCACCTCGATCAACTGGTCGTACTCTCCGCGATAATGAATCGCGGGCATGCGACGGATATGTTTCCGGTAAAAGCGGCGGAGAAAGTTTGTCCGGGGTTTCAGGAGGATCTCGACATCGTCAAACGGGTAGACATCCTCATTTTCCCGGCACCGCGTCAGGACGAACGTCTTGAACTCTTTCAAGCCGGTGACCTGGCGATAAATGTGCCGCATTTCCTTCTTGAGGAATGTGGTGCAGTAACTGGCGACGACCGGCTGGGACATGAACAGCCCATTCAACGGAACTCCGCCCGCTTTAGCCAAGAGATTTTCTGCGTCTTTTTGCCCTTTGCCGGGTTAAATATCTGGTAAACTGTGATTTCGTGTCTCCCGGCGATGAATTTGGATGATCCCTCCCCCGATGAATTGTCGTCGGCGGAGGATCTCCATCTCATGCTCCGGGTGCGCGACGGTGATATCGATGCCTTCGAGAGTCTGGTGGTGAAACATCAGCACAGTGTCATCGGCACGGTAGCCCGGATGTTGGGAAACCCCTCCGACTCGGAGGATATCGCCCAACAGGTGTTTATTCGCGTCTGGAAGTCGGCTGCCCGCTATGAGCCCACCGCGAAGTTCACGACCTGGCTCATGACCATTACCCGGAATCTCGTGTTCAACGAATCCCGCCGCCGGGGCCGGGCAAAGATCGTACCCCTGCACGACGAGACAGACGAAGGCCCCGTAACCCAGCACGCCGACCCCGATGCGAGCACGCCCTCGGACGAGCTTCTCGACGCCGAATTGCGCGAAGCCGTCGATACCGCCATCGCGGAACTCCCGGAGAAGCACCGCCTCGCCATCGTTCTGCGGCGCTATGAAAACCTGGCTTACGAGGAGATCGCCAAGGTGCTTAAAACCAGCGTTCCCGCCGTGAAAAGCATCCTTTTTCGCGCCCGTGCCGACCTGAAGGCAAAACTTCAGCGCTATCTCGATTGATCAGGCCAGCCGGTCGATCTGCTGGCTGGCACGGAAATCCCCCAGCAGCTGCCGCATCTCCTCCTGTCGCGCCGCATGCGTGGCGGAGTGGCGCAGGTTGACCGCCTCTTCGGGATCGCCGGAGAGGTCAAACAACGCTTCCTCGCCTTCGGGAAAGGCCATGTATTTCCATCTCCCGTCGCAAACCATGAATTTGTCCGCCTGGTACTGGCTGAAAGTGACTTTCGGCGGATTGCCGAGCAGGTCGTGGCCGTCCACACCCGCCGGGAGGGGCAAGCCGGCCAGACCACAGAGGGTGGGGAAGATGTCTACCAGGTTCGCAGGGGTGGAGTTCACGCCGGCTTCCAGCGACCTTGCTCGCAGAAAGAGGGGGATGCGGGCACTGCCGTCGTAAAACTTCCGTTTTTCCCAGAGTCCATGCTGGCCCAGCATGTCGCCATGGTCCGAGGCGAAAACCACGATCCAGTCGTCGAGATCCTGTCCGGCCTCCTCAAGGGCGCGAATGACCCGGCCCAGCCGCTGATCGGTTTTCTCGACCATTGCGTAATACGCTGCCGTGGCGCGCCGGATATCTTCTTTCCCGACACCGTCATCTTCTCCGATGCGTCCGACATTCAGGGCATGGAGATCCGGGCGGGGCTGGTCGACGAAGACCGGTACGCGGTCGTGATAGTAGTCGTAGAGCTCGCGATCCGCCAGGAGGGGGAAGTGAGGCTGCTGGAGGCTCACCATCATCAAGAGCGGCGTCTCCGGGGGCAGGTCGTACATCCCGCCAAAGTGGATGCGGATGAAATCACATGCTCCCTGCACTGTGTAATCATCGTGGATGCCGAGGGGCGACACTCCCGGTCCCGCCCGGCGCAGATCCTCGGCTCCCTGCCACTTGCGGCGCCCGATCTGGTTGCGTTCGGCGTAGGCCTCCGGCCAGCGCACGGCGGTTTCGGACCCGATGCGGTGCATCCAGCCCTGCATCTGGTCCTGCCCCCGGTGGTGCAGCTTGCCGCAGGCCACGGTGTAATATCCCTGATCGGCGAACCACCGGGCAAAAGTGGGCGATTCCGGCGGGATATCGGAGAGAAATTGCGTGCAGCCCGCGCGCTGGGGATACCGGCCGGTCGCCATGCACTGGCGGGCCGGGACGCAGACCGGCGAGGGCGTGTAGGCCCGGTCAAATCGCATGGCATTTGCCGCCAGCCGGTCCAGATGCGGCGTGCGGGCGACAGGATTTCCTGCAAAGCCTGCGATGTCGTGGCGGAACTCATCCGCCATCAGAAACAGGATGTTCTTCACTCAGCCCTCCGCGGCCATGCCGAAAAGGCCCACGTGCTGATTCTTGCCCTTGAGCTGATGCTCGCCGAGATCTTTGGCGTCGGCAGGCGGGGCGGACAGGGTGGAGATCAGGTCGTGAGAGGCGACGAGCCGATAGCCGCCAAATTGCTTCATCACGCTCTCGATGCGGAAGACCGTATTGACTGTGTCGCCGATGATGGTCGCATCGCGCTGGGCCACCAGGCCGATGTTTCCACAGGTGACCGGCCCGTGATGCAGGGCGACGGCGATACGGAAGGGCTTGCGCTCGACGCCGGGCCAGAAGCGTTTCTGCGCCGCCTCGAGCAGCGCGAGCCCGCTCTTCATCGAGCACTCGGCCTCGTTCTTTCCATTCTCTTCCCGGACCCAGTAGGCGAGCACGGCGTCGCCGATGAATTTGTCGATCGTTCCGCCGCTGGCATGGATGATGTCTCCCGCATCGCGGAACCACTCTCCCAGCATGCGGGCGAGGTGTTCCTCTGGCAGCACCTCGGACATCGTGGAAAACCCCCGGATGTCGCACACCATCACCGCGACGACCGCGCTCTGGTCCTCGCTTGCGTCGGTGCCCGCAGCCATCGTGACCTCGTTGGCCACATCGGCGGGGGCATCCTCGTTTTGCTCGAAAATGATCTCGTTGTTCGTGATGCGGATCACCGCTCCATGGTTGAGCAGGGTGGGGGTGATGACGCGGCGGCCATTGACGAATGTGCCGTTGCGGCTGCCCAGGTCCATGATCTGGTACTGGAAGGCATTGTGGCAGCGGATGATCGCATGCTGGCGGGACACGTGCTGGCTGAAGTGCAGGCTCACCGTGTTGTCCCGGCTGCGGCCGATGGTTGCCGTGTTGCCGACGTCGATCGTGAAGGGCTCGCCCTCCGCCGGGCGGATTTTCAACCTTGCTCGCATGGGGCTATGATACTCGTTTCCGGGCGGAGCGCTACTCGCGTCGTCCGTTCAGGATTCGCTCGGCGTACTTCGCCAGGATGTCAAATTCCAGGTTCACCGCCTCGCCGACGGCGAGGTCGCTCAGGTTTGTATGAGCGCGGGTGTGCGGGATGATCCATACCGCGAAGGTTTCGTCGTTGACCTCCGCGACAGTGAGGCTTACGCCGTTGACCCCGATGGAGCCCTTGTAGGCGATGTACTGGGCGAAACCCTCGGGAATCGTGATCTCGATGCGCAGGTCGCCGCGCCGCTCAAGGAGGTCTTTGACGGTTCCGATGCCGTCCACATGACCCTGCACAAAGTGGCCTCCGAGGCGGCCATCCGCCGCCATGGCGCGCTCGAGATTGACCGGAGAGCCGGGGCGGAGCTTTCCGAGGTTGGTGCGCTGCAGCGTTTCCTCCAGCAGGTCGAAGCTGAGTTGATCCTTGCGGTGGGCGGTGACCGTGAGGCAGCAGCCATTGATCGCCACGCTGTCGCCAGTGCGAACACTCTTGGGGATCATGTGCGCGGCTATCGTTAACTGCACGGCATCCGTGGTGCGCCGCAGCCACTGACACTCGCCTACTTCTTCGACCAGACCGGTAAACATTGCAGCAGGGGAGAATCTCAAAGTCCGGGCCTTCGTAAACGCAAAATCGCACCGCATTTTCATCGACTTTGCATTCATCGGGTCTCATCAAGTGCCCGTGATGATGTCTCGCGTGGTTCTGGCGGCGGTTTCTCTCGCGCTCTGCTCGTGCGCCTCGGTCGGAGTGCGCTCCTCCCAGCGGCTTTCCGACGCGCCGCCGCGCAAGGCGCCCGCCGCGATCTTTGTGAAACCGCTGGCTTACTACGAGCCCAATGTCGCCGTGGACCGGAGCGGTACGAAGCTCTCGGACTTCCAGTACGATTTTCAGGAAAAGTTCACCCGGTTCCTGACCTCCCGCCTGTCGGATGGCATCGCTCCCGCCTCTGCCATGGCCGCCACCGCGCCGCCTCGCCGGGGAAACTACTGGTTGATTACCGGCCAGTTTGACCGGGTGAGCCAGGGGAGCCGGTTCCTCCGGTCCTTTGCCGGGTTCGGCCTGGGCGGGACGAAGCTCGATACCACCATCGTGGTGTCGGACATGTCAGGTCCGACCCCCCGGCCTTTCCTCGTGATCCGCACCTCCGGCGGGTCCAATGCCGTGCCGCTCCTCCTGGGCTTCCCTCGCTCGGGGCTGACCTTCGACGCCCAGCGCACCGCGCGCGAGGTCACGGCGGCGATTTCCGAGTTTTTGTACCAGCAGGGCGCAGTTCCCTATGAATATGCTGTCGCCCCGCGCAGGCTCTCGGAGACAGCTCCGGCGAGGTACGACCCCCGCGCCTGGGTGCATGCGCCCGCGCCATAATCTTGCACTCGGGAGGGTGCTGTGCTCGTACTTGAGCTGCCATGATTCTCTCGAAGAATTCTCATGTGCTGTTCTATGGGGACAGCATCACCGATTGTGGCCGCAATCGGGACGACATCAACTCTCTAGGCGGCGGCTACGCCTTTCTCATCGCCGGTCGGCTTCAGTCGGCCTATCCCGGGTGGAACCTCAAGTTCACCAACAAGGGCATCGGCGGCAACCGGGTCTTTGATCTGGAGGAGCGTCTGGAAAAGGACGTTCTCGCTCTCAAACCCGACGTCGTTTCCATCATGATCGGCATCAACGACACCTGGCGGCGTTACGATAGCAACGTGGTTTCGCGGATCGATGAGTTTCAGGCCTCCTACGACCGGATTCTCACTCGCATCACCACCGAACTCACATCGCGAGTCATCCTGCTGGAGCCCTTCCTCCTTCCGGTGCCGGAGGATCGGAAAAAGTGGCGCGAGGATCTCGATCCCCGCATCACCGCAGTGCGCGAGCTCGCCTGGAAGTACAAGGTGCCCTACGTCGCGCTCGACGGCATCTTCGCCACCGCCGCCACCATGGCCCCGGCCGATTACTGGCTGCCCGATGGTGTGCATCCCAGCCTGGCTGGCCACGGTTTGATCGCCTCGGCCTGGATCCGCGCGATCAAGAACTGATCATTTCCAGCTGACCGTACCGATCTTGGGGTCCCATTCCGGAACCGGAGTGCGGACCCCGAACGGGCTTTGCACCGCATGCAGGAAGGCCGCAGGCGCCTGATCGATCCTCAAGGGCAGGCGGTTGGCCTCATAAGGGCGGCTTGCCACGGTGGTCCAGAGCAATCCGACCAGCGTCAAGGCGATGCCAGCCAGGAGCAATCCTCCGCCCAGCCCCATGGCGAGGCCGAGGATGCTGTCGATGACGTTTGACTCCGTATCCTTCCGGTTGCGCCTGCGGATATTGACCGCCAGGCAGGCGATCAGCGCGCCGACGGCGAAAAGGATGGCAAACACGACGGCGGTCACCACCCCCGGAGCAGCCGGGATGATCGGGATGAGCCGCTGGGCGGCTTCCGGCCAGAGGCGCTCGGCAAAGAGTGTCGCCAGCGCGATACCTGCCGCATACTGGATCACGACAAAGGCTCCGAAGCGCCAGCCAAGATAAGCTCCCGCCAGGATGGGGAGCAGGCTGACGAGGAAAATGATGAATTCTGTAGCCATGGGATTCTAGATAGCCTGAAGTACTTCCTCGACGGTGGTGATGCCCATCAGGACCTTGAGCGCGCCATCCTGGCGGTAGCTGGCGAATCCGCGTTCCGCCGCCATCGCAAGGAAGGTGGATTCATCGACATCGTCGCCGACGGCTTTGCGCAGATCATCGTCCAGTACGAGCAACTCAAAGAGGCCCGTGCGCCCTTTGAACCCTGTATTGTTGCATTCCGGGCAGCCCTGCGCCCGGAAGATCGGTGTTCCGGGGTCGAAGCTGAACCCGATCGAGGCCAGTTCTTCGCCCTCACAGGGCGTCTCCAGGCGGCAGGCCGGGCAGAGCACACGCACCAGGCGCTGGCCGATGATCATCAGGAGGGCGGTACCCAGCTTGTAGCGCTCGATGCCCATGTCCTTCAGGCGTGAGAGCGTCCCGGGGGCGTCCTTGGTATGCAGGGTGCTGAGGACCAGGTGCCCGGTGAGGGCTGCGCTCACCGCCACCTGGGCGGCTTCCGCATCACGCATCTCCCCGACGAGGATCACGTCCGGGTCCTGTCGCAGGATCGAGCGAAGGCCGCTCTCGTAGGTGACACCGGCCTTGATGTTCACCGCGATCTGGGTCGCCCCGGCCAGTTCATACTCGGCGGGGTCTTCGATGGTCATGATGTTGATCCTGCTGGCGTCGAGCTGCCGGAGGGCGGCGTACAGCGTGGAGGTTTTGCCCGATCCCGTCGGTCCGGTGGCCAGGATCATTCCATTGCGTGAGTGGATCACCTGCTGAAAGGTCTCCAGCATCTCGGACGACATGCCGAGGGAGGTCAGGTCAAAAATGCCCCGGCTGTGATCGAGTACGCGGATTACGATTTTTTCTCCGTGGATCGAGTTGGCCGTGGCGACGCGGAAGTCCACTCCGGCATCGCCGAGCCGGGCGCGGAACCTCCCATCCTGGGCCTTGCGCTTTTCGGAAATGTCGATCTGGGCGAGCGATTTGATCGCAGTCACGATGCGGCGGCCGTCTTCGAGCGCGAAGGTGAACCTCTCGTGCATGATGCCGTCGAGGCGCAGGCGGACGCGGTACTCATCCGAGCCGGGTTCGACATGGATGTCGCTGGCCCGCTGCTCCAGCGCGATTTCCAGGATGTCGCTCGCGAGGTCGAGGCCGGTGGAGAGATCGTCCTTTTTCTTGAGTTTGATCGCTTGGTGCTCGTCGTCGAAAAACTCGATGCTGCGCGCGGCCTTGCGCTTCGGCGGATTCTCGGCGGCCTTTTGCCGTTCGCGCAGGAGGCGGCCCATCGCCTCCCAAGGAGCCCAGCGCGCTCCGGCCTCGGGCAAAAAGGGCAGCGCGGCGAGGTAGATGCCGTAGAGTACCGAGCCGACGATGGGGAGGATGATGGCGATATTGGTCCAGGGCCCCGGGGATACTCCCCGGCGGTCTAGTGAACGCCGGACCCACTGGAGGCTGTAGATCCAGATGGCGGTCAGCAGGAATACGGCGGCAATGGCGGCATCTGCCTTCCATGGGAAATGGGCTGCTTCTGCCGGGCCCGATGCGGTGGAGGTGGTGTCCTGAGCGGGTTGCGGGGTCGGGGCAATCCTCAGGCGATCCTGGATCTGCTGCACCTCGGGCACCATGCCGGGGATCACCTCGTCGGGAGTGGCGGAGGGAGACGGGCCCGCTGCTTGTGCGAGAGCCGGGGTGGCGGCGGGCGCGGTTCCCTCCATGGTCGGGACCGGCTTGGCCGGAGCAAGGGCTTTTCCGTTGATGGTCTTGATGGCCTTTCGTGGGAACTCGGCCACGCCATGACTCATGTGAACGATCACATGGGTTTCCGTAAGCACGGTGCGTACATCGTGCATCTTGGTTCCATCTTGAAAAACGACCTCGTCAGCGAGGATAGCTGTTTGCCCCAGAACGAGGATCGCCAGAATGATTGCGCCGGTAAGCCGGCGTGTATTTGCCACGGTGCGCCGTATAGACTTAGGCAGGTCGCTCAGTCAAGAAAGTGCGGCATCTCGCTCGCATAAGTATGATGCGAAAGTGTTTCCATTTTTGTATTATTTTGATGATGAGATTGTTGTGTTGTTTCTTGGCGGAGTGCTTTGCTTGCGGGAAAATTCCCCGATGAGCATCGGCGCGGAGAAATCCCGGGCAGCTACGCAGGGGAGGCGAATAAGCGGGATCGAGAGTGCTTATTCCCCGGCATTTTGGGGGCGCGAGCGGCGAGCGGCGAGATACCGGGCGATGCTCGCTTCGAGGTCAGCCTTGCGGTAGGGCTTGGTCAGGTAGTCGTTCATCCCGGCGATCTGGCACTTGAGCTTGTCGTCCGGCATGGCGGCAGCGGTCAGCGCCGAGATCCAGGTCCTCTTGCCCGCCGCCCGCAGCCGGGCTGTCGTCTCGAATCCATCCAGGCCGGGCATTTGCACGTCCATGAAGATGAGATCAAACTCTTCGCGCTCACATGCCTCCAGGCATTCAAAGCCATCTCCGACCATCGTTGCCGAGTAGCCTAGAGAGAGCAGCATGCGCGAGATTACCTTGCGGTTGATGGAGTTGTCCTCGGCGACGAGGATCTTCAGCGCTGGAGGGGGCTCGGCCTCCTGCTTCTTCGATTCCTCCGGCGGTGTTGGAGATGGGGGCTGCGTTTCCTCGGGGCAGCCGTTCGAAGGGTTGAGAGGAAGGGTGAAGGCGAAACATGAGCCGTGGCCCGGTTCGCTGAGGACGGAGAGCTTTCCGCCCATGAGTTCCACGACACGAGCCGAGATAGCCAGCCCCAGTCCCGTGCCGCCATAGCGCCGGGTGGTCGACGAGTCCGCCTGGCTGAAGGGTTTGAACAATCGTGCCAGGGCGTCCTTGTCGATGCCTATCCCGGAGTCCAGTACCTCGACCTTCAAATGGTCCGGCTCACCGGAGCCGCCGGGCTCTGCTGCGAGAGCCACCCTGAGCTCGACCCAGCCGCGCTCGGTGAATTTTACAGCGTTGCCGACGAGATTGAGCAGCACCTGCCGGAATCTCGTGCTGTCGCCCAGCAGTTGATCGGGAACTGCCGGGTCGATCTGGGCTGAGAGCGCGACCTCCTTGGCGGTCGCCGTCGGCAAGTACAGGCTGATGACCTCTCCCGCGCATTGGCGAATCGAGAAGGGGCGGTGCTCCAGCTCCACCCGGCTGCTTTCCATCTTGGAAAAGTCCAGGATGTCATTGAGAAGCCGGAGCAGGGTGTCGCCGCAGTTCTTCACGGTTTCGACATAGTCCCGCTGCTGTTCGGTGAGGCTGGTTTCTCCGAGGAGCTGGGCAAAGCCGATGACGCCATTCATGGGCGTGCGGATTTCATGGCTCATCACGGCGAGGAACTCGCTCTTGGCGCGATCGGCGTTTTCCGCCGCTTCCTTGGCCGCGATCATGGCCTGTTCGGTTTTCCTCCGTGCCGTGATGTTGGTCAGCGTACCGTTCACGCCGATCTGGCGTCCGGAGGAGTCGTAGCGAGGACGCCAGTCCGCATCGACCCAGATTTCGCTGCCATTGGCTCCGATGATGCGGAATGGCTGGTCGTCGGGCTTTCCCGAGTTCCATGCCTTGGTCACGCGCTCGCGATCATCCGGCCAGATGAAGGGATCGACCGGTCGTCCCAGGCAGTTGTTGATGCGATAGCCGGTGGTTTCCTCCCACGCGGGATTCAGGAACATCCAGTGCCCGTCCTGGCTGGTCTGGAAGACCACCTGCTCCAGGCCCTCGACGAGTTCCCGGTATTTCTTTTCGCTGAAGGCCAGTTCCCGCTGCGCGTGCTTGATCTTTCGCAGATCGTGCCAGATGACGAGCATCACTTCTTCATTCGCGATGTTCACCCGGGTGTTGGTCACGTCCACCGGGAGCAACTCGCCGGAGACATGCTTCTTGTACGCTTCAAAGCGGTGCAGGCCGCGGAAGACCGCCGTATCCCAGGAGGCGGTCTCGTCGAGGTCCGGCCAGTAGGCGGCGAGCGGCTGCCGGATCACGTCGGCCTTGGTTTCGAAGCCCAGCGTCTTGACCGTGGCCTGGTTGCAATCGATCACCCGGTTTTTCCCGACGAGCATATGCGGATCAGTCGACGCCTCGAAGACGGTCCGGAATCGCTCGTCACTGATCTTGCGCTCCGTGACATCGAGGAGCGTGCCATCGACCAGGAGCGGCTTGCCGTCCGCATCGCGCAGGATCATGCAGCGGTCATGCACCCAGATATGGCGGCCGCTCGCATGGCGAAAGCGGTACTCACCGTCATAGAACCCTGCCTGGCTCTTGATCGCGGCCAGGAAGGCCGTGGTTTCCCGGGAGCGGTCGTCCGGGTGAATGAAGCCAAACCATTCCGGCATGTTCTGCGGCATCTGGGCCGGGGCATATCCCAGCAGGGACTCGGTTTTTCCCTCCCAGATGATTTTTTCGGCCTCGTCGGCGGTGGGAAAGTTGTGCCGGTAGATGATCTGGCCGAGGGATTGGATGATGCGTCTGTCGCGCTCCTCCAGCTCCGCTTTTTCCTGGGTCGCCTGCCACTTTCCTTGCTCGTGGCGCAGGGCCTGCCGTGCGTGCCACCAGACGAGCAGCCCGAGCAGCACGGCGGTGAAGGCCGAGATGATCGCGGAGAGCAAGCCGGTTTTCTTGAGATCCGAGAGACGGCTTTCGTAGTCCGCCACGCTCATGTCGATCCCGAGCGAGGCGACGACATTCCCGTGGGAATCCCGGATGGGCGCCAGCGCTGAAAGGAATGTGCCGTATTCGTCGGTGAAGGGCTTCTTGCTGACAAAGTTCAGCCCATTGCGCACCGCATTGACCTCTGCCGCGTCCTCGTCGGGGGCAAAGCTGCTGTAGGGCTCCATGAAGCCGGATGGCTTCATGGGCCGGGAAAACTGCAGCCTGTTCGCCGCCGTGGCCGTATCCAGGACAAAGTAAAGCTGCCCGCCCTTTTCGACGAGGGTGTAGAGGTAGGCGATTTCGGGAGCCTGCCGGTGAAACTGGATCAGCGGCGCGATCAGCTTTTCATAGGCGGCCGGGTCGGGCTTTCCGCTTCGCACGAGCTCCGCATGGGCATCACCGTCCACCAGGCCTGCCGCCGTGCGCGCGGTGCGCTCCAGGCTGTCCTTGATCGTGATGCGCTGCTGGCGCAACGCCTCGATATCCATCAGGAGCAGGCTCGACAGCGCGATGACAAAAACAGCCAGCCCCGCCAATATCCCATCCCGGACGGGAATGGATATCCGGGAAAACGGCGGCTTTCTGGCGTGGACGGAAGACGAACCCACGCGCGGAGAATAGGCATACCCGGGGTATTTTCCAACGTAAACGTGCAACGTTTCGCATGACTTCCCTCTTCTAACTCGCGCCAGATTCGACTACCTCACCGGATGGAATGATCGCGATCTCCATAGACGCACTGACCAAGAGGTTCGGCAGCCAGGCGGCGCTCGACGCTGTTTCGCTGCGGATCGAACCCGGCGAGCTCTTTTTTCTTCTGGGGCCGAGCGGCTGCGGCAAGACGACTCTGCTCCGTACGATCGCGGGATTCGTCACCCCCGACGCGGGGAAAGTATTTTTCGATCGAGAGGATGTGACCTTGCTGCCGCCGCACAAGCGCCGGACCGGCATGATGTTTCAAAGCTACGCGCTCTGGCCCCACCTCTCGGTGGCCCGCAATGTGGCCTTCGGGCTGGAGGAACTGGGCGTTCCGGCGACGGAGCGCGAGAAACGGGTGCGCGAGGCTCTTGCTTCGGTGCGCATGGAGGCGTATGCCGGGCGGAAAATCGGCCAGCTTTCCGGCGGCCAGCAGCAGCGGATCGCCCTGGCTCGCGCCCTGGTGGTGCGCCCGCGAGCTCTGCTTCTTGACGAGCCGTTGTCCAACCTCGACGCCAGGCTCCGGCTGGAGATGCGCTCCGAGATTCGCCGCGTTTGCAAGGAGTTTGGCCTTACGGCGGTCTATGTGACGCATGACCAGAAGGAGGCCCTCTCGGTCGCGGATCGCCTCGCGGTGATGGCCGAGGGGAGGATCATACAGGTCGGGCGGCCGGAGGAGGTCTACCGAAGGCCGCACTCAAGGCTCGTTGCAGAGTTCATCGGCGAGACGAATATCCTTCCAGGCCGCGTGATCTCGCGGGATGACGACCGGCTCTGGGTCGAGGCTCGGCCCGGGAGCTTCTCCGCCCATGCGGTGGAGACGCTGGAAACAAAGGCTGGTGACAGCGTGCTGCTCTCCATCCGTCCCGAGAGTTGGAGGATCTCCGACAGGAGCGAAGCGGAAGCAATCCCGGCGACGCTGCACTCCACCATCTATCTCGGGGAGTTGGCCCAGCATGAGTTCGACGCCGGAGGAGAGACGCTCAAGGTCCTGGAGATGAACCCGCATCTGTCCAGCCGGGTCGCGGGCCGCCAGTATTTCCTGGAGCCGCTGGATGTTATCGCCCTTGAGGACCGGGCATGAGAAATCTCCTCGCCATCGGGCTGGTCGTCGCTGTGCTGGCGCTGCCATTTCTGCTGCGACCGAAGCAAAACCTGCTGGCTGACGCAGAGGACACGCTGGTCTTGATCAGCCCTCACAATGAGTCGATCCGCTATGAATTCACCCGCGCCTTCGCTGAAAAGTACCGGAAGGACACCGGGCGCACCGTGCGCCTCGACTGGCGCACCCCGGGCGGCGGCAGCGAGATCGCGCGCTACCTCAAGAGTGAGTTTTATAATGCCTTTGAGAATTACTGGCGTTCCCGTGGCAACGCCTGGACCCCCGAGGTGATCGGGGCTTTTGACAATCCGAAGGTGACGCCCGCCGACAGCCCGGCCGGGGACACTCCGGCGCAGGCGGCCCGCCGCGCCTTTCTCGATTCCGGCGTCGGCATCGGGATCGATGTGATGTTTGGCGGAGGGTCCTTCGATTTCATCCAGCAGGCCGATGCGGGCCGTCTGGTCGCGGGCGACGTGATGCGCCGCCATCCGGAGTGGTTCACGGAGCAGTCGATTCCCCAATCGGTATCAGGCGAGCCGTTCTATGATCCGAAGGGCCGCTGGATCGGCGCAGCCCTCTCCTCCTTCGGCATCTGCTACAACACGGATTCCCTGCGTCGGCTGGGCATCGCCACTCCGCCCTCCGGCTGGGAGGATCTGGCCAATCCCGTCTATTTCAATGAGGTGGCATTGACCGATCCCTCCAAGAGCGGTTCCGCCGCCAAGGCCTTTGAGATGATCCTCCAGCAGAAGATGCAGCAGGCCGGAGAAGAGCCCCTGGGCGAGGGGTGGGCGGCCGGGCTCAATCTCATCCAGGCCGCCGCGGCCAATGCGCGGTATTTCACCGATGCGGCGGGCCGCGCGCCCATGGATGTCGCGGCCGGTGATGCCGCGATCGGGATGTGTATTGACTTTTATGGGCGGTTCCAAAGCGAGTTCGTCGCGGGGCCGGATGGCGCGTCGCGCCTGGTCTACGTCACGCCGTCGGGCGGCTCCTCGGTCGGGGTGGACCCCATCGCGCTTATCCGCGGCGCCCCCAATCGCGAGGTCGCGGAAAAGTTTATCGACTTCGTTCTCTCCATCGAGGGGCAGAAGCTCTGGAATTTCCGGGTCGGTACGCCGGGCGGCCCGACGAAATACGCGCTCCGCCGACTGCCGATTCGCAAGGAGCTTTACGCTCCCGCGTTCACGGCATTTCGCTCCGATCCCACGGTGTTTCCCTACGAGGACGCGAAGCTCTTTACCTATCATGCCGCCTGGACTGCGCCGCTCTTCCGCGTGATCGGTCTGGTTATCCGGGTCATGTGCCAGGACAGCCATGACGAACTGGCCGCCGCGTGGAAGGCGCTGATCGCCGCCGGGTTTCCCCCTTGTGCGACAGCCAGGTTTTACGATGTCAGCGCGGTGAGCTACGCTCTGGCCCGGGAGAAACTCAGGCCGGCCCTTGCCTCGCCCGATCGCATCGCCGAGGTCGCGCTTACCCGTGAACTTACCGATGCCTTCCGCCGCCAGTATCGGGAGGCGGAACAACTTGCCCGGGAGGGAAAATGAGCCGCTCCACCGCATTTGCCGTTTTCGGGTTCAGCATCCTGTTTTTCTTCTTCTTTTTCCTCTGGCCTATCGGGGAGACGGTGCGCGGGGCGTTTTTCACGCCCGGCCAGGGTTTTACCCTGGGCTATGTCCTCGAGGTTTTTCGCAACCCGGTCTATGTCGAGGGATTGGTCAATGCCTTCCTGCTGGCGGTCGTGAGCACGGTGCTGACGCTGCTTATCGCCCTTCCGCTCGCCCTCATGGCGGATCGCTGCCTTTTTCCGGGGCGGATGCTTCTTTCCGGGCTGGTGCTCGTGCCCATGATCCTGCCGCCTTTCGTAGGAGCGATCGGGGTGCGTCAGATCCTCGGCCAGCAGGGAGCGCTCAATGCCCTGCTGGAGAGCCTGGGTCTCGTCAGCGAGGCTTCTCCCGTCGACTGGCTGGGGCAGGGGAGATTCTGGGGCGTGGTCATCATGAACGCCCTGCACCTTTACCCGGTGCTGTTTCTCAACATCACGGCTGCGCTGTCGAATGTCGATCCGGCGATGGAGGAGGCGGCGGAGAACCTCGGCTGCACCGGACTGAGAAAATTCCGGCGCATCACCCTGCCGCTTATCATGCCGGGCGTTTTCGCCGGGGGCGCGATCGTTTTTATCTGGGCTTTCACCGAACTGGGCGTGCCCCTGATGTTTGAGTACACCCGCGTGACGCCGGTGCAGATTTTCTACGGCATCCGCGACATTTCGGGGAATCCCTTTCCCTATGCGCTGGTGGTCGTGATGCTGGTCTCCACCGTGCTTCTTTATGCCGTGAGCCGGTACGTGCTGGGCAACAGCGCCCATGGAATGATGCCCAAAGCCACCAGCCAGGGCGGACCCCGGCCCATGACCCCGTTGGCCGCCTGGGGATGCACGGCGTTCTTTGGGGGCGTTACCGTGCTCGCCTTGTTGCCTCACCTGGGGGTGATCCTGGCGGCCTTCTCCTCGCAGTGGTACGGCACGATCCTCCCGACGAGCTGGACGCTGGGACACTTCGAGGGGGCGCTGGGTCACAGTCTTACGCTTCTTTCGATCCAGAACAGCCTCAAGTACGCGGCGCTGGCCACCCTCCTCGATGTCGTGCTCGGCATTGCCATCGCTTATATCGTCACCCGGACGAAGCTCCCGGGCCGCCACCTCCTCGATGCCATGGCCATGCTCCCGCTGGCAGTGCCGGGATTGGTGCTGGCCTTCGGATATCTGGCCATGACCCAGCCGGGGAAGCTCTTTGAATTCCTCAACCCGGTCACCGATCCCCTGGTGATCATCGTCATCGCCTACGCCGTCCGGCGGTTGCCCTATGTCGTGCGGTCTGTCGCCGCCGGCTTGCAGCAGACCAGCGTGACCCTGGAGGAGGCCGCGCAGAATCTCGGGGCATCTCCGTTGCGGGCGCTGCGGCGTGTGACGCTGCCTCTCATCCTCGCCAACATCCTGGCGGGCGGCCTGCTGGCGTTTTCCTTCGCCATGCTCGAGGTCAGCGACTCCCTGATCCTTGCGCAGCGAATGAAGGACTATCCGATCACCAAGGCCATCTTCGAGCTGTATCAACTGCTGGGCGAGGGACCCTATCTCGCTTGTGCGCTCGGCGTATGGGCCATGCTTTTCCTCGCGACCACGGTCTTTGCGGCCAATCTGCTGCTCGGGAAAAAACTGGGCGGGATGTTCCGTCTCTAGGATTTGCCGCGCTCCGGGAGCGAGGAACGATCTCCATTTCACTTGCCCCCCCGGGACTTCCCTCGCTTTAGTACGGCACGCCCCATGAAGAGCGTCCTGCGATTCCTCATCTTTGTTGTCCTACTCTTCGGAGCGGTGTCGTTGCTTTATTTTACCCGTACGAAGGCAGCGACGGCTGCGCGGGTCCCTGTCGCAGTGTCGCATTATACGGCCCTGGAGACCGTGGATCGGGAGTTTACCGACCTCGTGTCCCACGTCCTTCCATCCGTCGTCAGCATCACGGCCATCCCCGCCGATACGACCAATCCCCGCATCCAGTACCTGCGGCAGCTCTTTGGCTTGCAGCCCGGGGCGACTCCGCCGCAGCTCGGCTCGGGGGTGATCGTGTCTCCGGAAGGACACATCGTGACGAATTTTCACGTGATCCAGGGGGCCGGATCGGCCGAGGTCACGCTCAATGACGGCCGGGTGCTGCCTGCCAGGTTCCTCGGGGCCGACATTCCGTCCGATATCGCCATCCTTCAAATCGCCCCGGAAAACATCTCGCCCATCGCCTGGGGCAACTCCGACGAGGTGAAAGTCGGCCAGATGGTTTTTGCCGTTGGAAATCCCCTCGGTCTCCAGGAGACCGTCACCCAGGGCATCATCAGCGCCCGTGGACGCCGGGCGGCCAGTGAAGCGGCCAATGAGTTTTTCCAGACCGACGCGGCGATCAACCGCGGCAACTCCGGCGGCCCTCTCGTCAGCCTGCGGGGCGAACTGATCGGCATCAACAACATGGTCCCGGCCCAGACCCAGGCGCAGGGCATTGCCTTTTCCATTCCGGCCAATACCGTGCGGCGGGTCTTTGAGAGCATCCGCGACCATGGGCGCTTCATCCGCCCCTGGTTTGGTGTTTCCACCCTGCCGCTTTCGCCCATGATCGTTCGCCAGCTCAATCTGCCCGGTGATATCGCCGGGGCTCTCGTCCAGGTGACCCAGGCCGACTCCCCGGCGGAGAAGGCGGGCATCGAATCGGGCGACGTGATTGTCGAGTACGGGGGAAAAGCCGTACGGGATGCTTCGGATCTACGCACCCGGGTCGTCGACACGCCGATCGGAAATACCGTGGACATCAAGGTTTGGCGTGGCGAAAAGATCATTCCGCTCAAGGTGACCATCGCGCCGGAGCCCGGGAGCTGAGGTGTTCCCGACCCCCAAACATGCTCAAGGCTTTGCAAAAGCGATAAAAATGTTATTCTAGCCTGCTGTGTCGACTGCCACCCCTCATCCTCCCTTACCCAAGCAGCCCTTGGGCAAGACGTTTACCGTCGCGATTTCTGTCCTGGGACTCCTTGCCATCGTCCAGTTGCTCGCGGTGATTCTCCACTTCGGCCCGATGGTCGGCCAGCAGATCACCGACTCGGCCATGGCGGCCCAGAAGGGCCGCGATACGGACTTGAGCGAGGCGGCCCCGACGCCTGCATCGGCTAATTTCCCTCCCTCGCAGTCGGCTCCGGTTCCCGCGCTTTCGGCGGCTGATCACCAGCAAGCCATCGAGCTTCTCAATGAAGGAGCGAGCAAGCTGCGCGTGGGTGAGTACGATCTGGCAATGAAAAGCCTTGAAGAGGCCGAAGCCATCCTGCCGGGCGACCCCAAGCTTCTCGTGCTCAAGGCCAAAGCCTTTGAGGGATTGGATCAGCCCGGAGACGCGATGGCCGCCCTTGAGGTTGCCTCCCGGTATCCCGGACTGCCGCCGCAAGTACGCGTCGGCATCGAAAAGGACATGAATCGCCTGTCGCAGGTGATCGCGGCCGCTCCGCCGACTCGTTCGCGCTCGGCCGGTCCGCTGGAGTCTGGCGGCGATCAGGAACTGCGGGAAAACGGCCTCCAGCCCGGCTCGTCTCTCGGCATCGTTGATGTGCGGCTCCGGGACGTCAAAATGGGAGTCAAGGGACTGAAGGTGGCGGTGAAAGCCCGGCCCGGATCGACGATCAACGTCAAGGATGTGAAGATCCTCGTTTTCTTCTACGAGCAGACGGAGGACGGGGATGTCCAGCTTACCGAATCCAAAGTGGTGCCCCAGTGGCTCAGCCCGCCGATCGACTGGGCAGGCAATGATTTCGAGCTTCTTGAGATTCAATATTCGATGCCGGACGGCACTGCCGACGGGGCAGGCCGGAAATACTTCGGCTATGTCGTGGGCATTTACTACAACAACGAACTGCAGGATTTCCGCGCCGACCCAGGCAAGCTCGCCAAAGACTTCCCCCTTCCCCTCTATCTCAAGAAAGATAACGAATGAAAATTTTGATCGTAGACGACGAGCCCGGTTTGGCTTCCGGGCTGGCTGGTTGGTTGACAGAGAACGGTTGGCCCCAGCCTGGTGTAGCCGCCAGTGCGGATGAAGCCTCGGCCTGGGCCGAGCAGCAGGGGCGGGTCGACGTCCTCGTGACCGATGTGGTGATGCAGCCTACGGATGGCTTCACCTTGCGCGAGAGCCTTCAGGCGCGATTCCCGAAAATGAAGGCGGTTTTCATCTCGGGCTATGATCTGAGCGACTATGGCTCGCGCATGATCGGTGCAAAGTTTTTGCCCAAGCCGGTTTCCGGACACGATCTCGACGAAGCGATTCGCGCCTTTTACGAGGAGCCAAAAGCGGCCCCCGTCGTTGCTCAGCCCGTGGCAGCTCCTGTGCAGCCGACCCCGGCTGTTGCTCAACCAGCGTCTGTCGTTGCTCAGCCCGCTCCGGTTGTCGCGCAGGCGGCCCCTCCAGTCGGCGCTGTAGCCGCTGCGGCAGCGTCACTGGGAGCCAAGGCTCCTGTGGCGGCTCAAGCCGCTCCAGTCGTCGCCAAAGTCTCCGCCACGCCGACTGCCACGCCGACTGCCACGCCGACTGCCACGCCGAAGCCTGTTGCCGCCGCGGCTGCACCAGTCGCAGCTACGGCCAGCGCACCCAAGGCGGTCGCGGCTGTACCGCAGGCCGCAGCGCCCGTGGCTGGCCAGCCCGTGGTCGCCAAGCTCTCCGCTGCTCCCAAAGTCGCCGCAGCGCCGCAGGCGAAGCCCGCCGCAGCCGTGGCCAAGGCCGGAGCACTGCGCCCCGCCGCCTCGCCCTCTCCCGCCGCCGCAGGGCCGCGCCCGGCAGCAGCATCTGCGCCCATCGCCCAGCCAGCTGATAACTCCGAGGTTGAACTCGCCCCCGATCAATACGTGGGTGCGACCGTTGGCAACTACCAGGTCGAGGCCAAGATCGGCCAGGGTTCGCGCAGCGGCATCTATCGCGCCCAGCAGACCAATATCGGCCGCCCGGTCCGTCTCTACATTCTCGATTCCCAGCGCGCTAGCGATCAGGAGGAGGTCAAGAGCTTCATCTCCGACGCCAGTGTGAAGGCCAATGTCTCGCATCCTTACATCTTCGCGGTGTATGAGGCGGGGCAGTCCCAGGGCTCATACTTCTACTCCTGCGAATACGTGCCGTGCCGCTCGCTGAGTCAGATTATTCAGGCCGGGCAGTTTCTGGATGAAATGACAGCCATTCAGGCGATGAAGGTCGCCGCCGAGGTGCTGGCTTATTTCGAGAAGGAAAAGATTTCCCACAACCTGATCGGCGAAAACAGCGTCCTGATCGGGGAGAAAAACAAGCCCCGCATCGCCAACATCGCCACCTATCATCCGGATGCAGTCTTCGACATGAAGCGCGAGATGTCCGAACTGGGGCGGGTTTTTGCCGCGGCCCTGCCCGAGCAGTCTCAGGCGCTGGGCATTCGTGCTCTCGCGGCCAGCCTTGCCGACGGTTCCCGGGAGTTCCCGACATGGCAGGCTCTCATCGATGCGGTGACGGCCCTTGAGCCCAAAGTCGCGCCGCAGGACGCCTACAAGCTGGACGCCCAGGAGCGTGCGGCCATTCGCATGGTCGAAGAGGCCAAGAAGCGCCAGCGCCGAAACATGCTCGTCAGCTCAGCCATCTCTCTGGCGCTGCTCGCGACTGTGCTCGGCATCGTCTCGTTCTTCATCTTCCGGGCGAATACCAAGGGCACCGATTACAGCAAGATGATCGAGATCCCGGCCGGGGAGTTCGTCTACCAGGATGGACAAAAGATGAACCTGCCGACCTTTTACATCGACGAGTACGAGGTTACCATCGGCCAGTATGCGAAGTTCCTCGAGTATCTGAAGGCGCACCCGCAGGATGCGACGAAGTTCGACCACCCCGATCAGCCCAAGGGCAAATCGCACATTCCGGAAAAATGGGCCGACGAGGATCTGCCCACCGGCTGGATGCCCGGGTTTTACACCCGGGCCAAGCGCTGGGGGAAATATCATGACGCCAAGCTCGATGTGAACAGCCCGGTCTTCGGTGTGGATTGGTACGACGCCTACGCCTACGCCAAGTGGAAAGGCCACCGCCTGCCGACCGAGCAGGAGTGGGAAAAGGCCGCCCGCGGCACTCAGGGCTTTCTCTATCCCTGGGGTGGCGAGCCCGACAACAAGAAGGTCAACAGCGGCGTCGACACCAATCGCGATCCTGCCAAGGGCGGCGAGGTGGACGGATGGGACGGATGGAGCCCTGTCACTGCAGTCAAGACGGACAAGAGCCCCTTCAACGTTTACGGCATGGGTGGAAACGTCTCGGAGTGGACGGCGACCTTCGATGCTGATCCCATGCTGCCGAGCCAGAAGGTTCCGGTGATTCGCGGCGGCAACTGGCGCACCCCGGATTACAAGCTGACTCGTCGTGTGCTGAAATTGAGTGAAATTCAGAATGACGAGGCGCTGGGATTCCGTACCGTATCGGACACACCTCCCGCCAAATGACGAAATTCCGGTATTGGCTCATTGCTCTCGCCCTCTGGGCCGCGCTTAGTCCGTTGTCTGCCCAGATCCAGGTGGACATCAAGTTCAAGCGCAGTCTCTACGTCGTTTACGAGCCGATCATCTGCACGGTTACGATCACGAACCAGAGTGGGCGCACGCTGGATCTCGCCGACACCCCGAGGAACCAGTGGTTCAGCTTCCAGATCGAGACTGGCAAGGGGCGTCCCATACCTCCGAACGATCCCAACTACCAGAACCAGCCGCTCACCGTCCCGGCGGGCGAGAAGGTCGTGCGCGCCATTAACCTCACACCGCTTTTTCCCTTGGGAGAGTTTGGCACCTACCGGGTGAGGGGAACCGTGTACTCGGAGGAGCTCAAGCAATACTTCTCCTCGCCAAACCTGAACATCGAGATCACGGAAGGTCGCTTGCTTTGGGAGGACACCGTCGGCGTGCCGGAGGGCGCGGGACCAGGCAAGACGCGTCGCGTCTCCGTGCTCGCGCACCGTCTGCCGACGACGAGCATGCTGTATCTGCGCGTGGAGGATGCCGAGGCGGGCATCGTTTACTGCACGACTCAACTGGGGAGATTCATCGCGTTCAACAACTCGGACATCGAGATGGATGGGGCGAACAACATCCACATCCTGCAAAACACCGCTCCCAAGGCGTTCCTTTACTCTCAGTTTGATGTCAACGGCAAGCTGGTCAACCAGCAGGGATATCAAGCCGGAGCCCAGCGCCCCATTCTCGTCCGTTCCCAGGGTGTGGTCTCCGTCAGCGGAGGCACGGAGTACGATCCGCGCGCCACTCCGCCCGAGAAGCAGCTGCCCAAGCTGGGTGATCGCCCCGTGCCATTGCCCACGCCCCAGAGCGCGCCCACCCCGGAGGATAAGCGTCCGGAAAATCTGCTCTCCCGCTAGAGCGTCGGCCGTCCGGCAGGCGTCTCGCGGCTCCTGCGCGAGGGCGTTCTTTTTTGCCGAGAGAAGGAGACGGCAGCCGGGCAATGTGCTACAAGCCAGCGGGTAATGGCAGGTGTTGAACATCAGCGGCTGGCCGAGCACTCCTCCGGATCGGTAAACTGGCTCCTGTGGGGGCCCTACCTGAGCGAACGCCAGTGGGGCACCGTGCGGGAAGATTACAGTGCGAGCGGGGATGCCTGGAACGACTTCCCCCATGAACACGCCCGCAGCCGCGCCTATCGCTGGGGTGAAGACGGCCTCGGCGGCTGGTCCGACGAACGCCAGCGCCTGTGCCTGGGCGTTGCCTTGTGGAATGGCTGCGACGCCATCCTGAAAGAGCGCCTTTTCGGAGTCACCAATGCGCAGGGCAATCACGGAGAGGACGTGAAGGAATCGTATTTCTTCCTCGATGGCACACCGACGCATTCCTACCAGCGGATGCTCTACAAGTATCCGCAAAAGGCCTTTCCCTACGAGGAGCTGATCCGGGCCAACCAGAGCCGCTCCCGCCTGGAGGAGGAGTTTGACCTCACGCAGTCGGGGATTTTTCGCGAGAATCGCTATTTCGACGTCTTCATCGAGTACGCCAAGGCTGGGCCGGGAGTGACCTGCCAGCGAATCACCGTGACCAATCACGGACCGGAGGCCGCTCCACTCACCCTGCTCGTTCAGCTCTGGTGCCGCAACGTCTGGTCCTGGGGCGAACCCGAGCGCAAGCCGGCGCTGCGTTTCGTCGAGGGAGGGGTGCGCGCGTCGAATCCGGAGCTCGGCGCTTATCGCTTCGAAGCCGAGGGCGCCCAGGAATGGCTCTTCACCGATAATGAAACGAATTTCAACCGCCTCTTCCGGGCGGGGGAATGCACGTGGCCGAAGGACGCTTTTCACGACTGCATCATTCTCGGCGACACGGCATGCGTGAACCCTGAGCAGGAGGGAACGAAGGCGGCGGCCGTCTGGCGGTGCACGCTCGGGCCCGGCGAGACGCGCGAGTTTCACACCACGCTGCGCCCTTTGGAGGCGCCTGTTCCGGACTTTGCCGACGTGCTGGCGAAACGCCGGGCCGAGGCGGATGAGTTTTACCGTCAGAAGACCGATGATCTTTCCGAGGAGCGGGCGGGGATTTACCGCCAGGCTGCGGCTGGGTTGACGTGGAGCAAGCAGTTTTACCGCTACAACGTCCGGCGGTGGATCGAGGGAGACCCGACCGGCCCTCAGCCGCCTCCCTCCCGCGCCAACGGGCGCAATGCCCGCTGGCAGCATGTGAACGCGGGCGAGATCATTCTTATGCCCGACACCTGGGAGTACCCATGGTTCGCCGCATGGGATCTTGCTTTTCACGCAGTGGCTTACGCCTCGGTCGACCCGGCCTTTGCCAAGGAGCAGCTTTTACATATCACCAACGAGTGGTATCTGCACCCCAACGGCCAGCTGCCAGCGTATGAGTGGGCGTTTGATGATGCCAACCCTCCGGTTCATGGATGGGCGGCCTGGAGGGTGTTTCTCATCGACCGCGAGCGCCGCGGCGACCGGGGAGATATTGAGTTTCTGGAACGGGTCTTTCACAAGCTCATCCTGAACTTTGGCTGGTGGATCAACCGCAAGGATGCCGACGGGCAGAACATCTTCGAGGGCGGCTTTCTCGGCATGGACAACCTCGGAGTTTTTGACCGCAGCCAGCCGCTTCCGCCGGGATTGAAGCTGCACCAGTGCGACGCGACGGCCTGGATGGCGATGTGCTCGCTCAACCTCATGCGCATCGCCGCCGAGCTGGCGCTGACCAATCCCGCCTACGAGGATATCGCGGCGAAGTTCCTCGATCATTTCCTCCGTATCGCCTCGGCGATGAACAACGTCAGCGGGCAGGGACTCGGCCTGTGGGACGAGGAGGATCAGTTCTTTTATGATGTCGTGACCAAAGCCGACGGCAGGCCGTTCCCGCTCAAGGTGCGTTCCATTGCCGGATTGCTCCCGCTTCTCGCGGTCGAGACTCTGGAGGCGGAGCATATCGAGCGCCTCCCACGCTTTGCCCAGCGGCTGGACTGGATTCTCAAGCATGAGCCCGGCCTGGCCTCGCTCGTCTCGCGCTGGCAGAGGACCGGGCGCAAGGAGCGCAGGCTGTTTTCCCTGCTCCGCGTGCACCGTATGAAGAGCCTGCTGCACCGCATGTTTGATCCTGAGGAGTTTCTTTCACCCTACGGCATCCGGGCGCTGTCGCGGCACCATCTCGAGCACCCTTATGTATTGCCTTACGACGGGCGCAATCTCACCGTCGGCTACGATCCGGGCGAGTCAAAGATCGGGGCTTTCGGGGGGAACTCCAACTGGCGCGGCCCGATCTGGATGCCGGTCAATTACCTGCTTGTGGAGGCATTGCTGCAGTTCCACCAATACTACGGCGATTCCATCACGGTGGAGTGTCCGTGCGCAGGCGGAAATGCCAACTTGCGTGACTGGGCTGTAGAACTCGCGACACGGCTGGTCTATCTCTTCGAACGCAACGAGGATGGGTGTCGGCCCATTTTTGCCAATGATGACCTGCTCCAGTGCGATCCGCAGTTTCGCGACTACCTGCTGTATCCCGAGTATTTCCATGGAGACACCGGGCGCGGGCTGGGGGCGATGCACCAGACGGGATGGACGGCTCTCATCATGCCGCTTCTCAAGCTCGCCTCGGGCTCGCCGGAAGACATCCCGCTGAGGTAGCGGCATCGTTCCACTTTCCCGGGAAACGGCTAATGGGATTTTCGGGCCATTAGCCCGATCAGCAACCGGGTGATGATCGTCTCATCGTTGAGATTGCCGCTGAGCAGACGCTGATTGGCCTCGGCGCAGGCGGCGAATCCCGCTTCGAGTTCCGGCAGGGTGTAGTGCGATGCGTTCATCGCGGCGATGCCGAGCGGGTAGGCATTGAGCGTGCCGTCCTTCTTCTTGGGGAGATGCGACAGCGCGCTCTCCGGGAGGCGCTTGAGCGAGGAGGCAAAGAAATGGGGCTGGGACGGAGGTGCGACCTTGTGGCGGATGATGAGATCCTTGGCCAGCAGGAGGTTCCTGACGGTCGGGACGACGGAGGCCAGGAGGATGCCGACGCCTTTCTCTCCCTGGCGGAAGAGCTGGGCGAGGGTATCGAGGGCCAGAGGCAGATCGCGGCGGGAAACCGCTTCGCTCAGATCAAAGATGCCGCCCTCGCGAGTCTGGGGTACCAGATCGCGGATGTCCTCGGCCTCGATGGCCCGGCTTTTGCCAAAGGCTGTTTCCAGCTTCTCCAGCTCCGTATCGAGCTGCCGGGTATCCAGGCCGACACGGGCGGTGAGCGCCTCGATGGCGGCAGGGCTCATCTGGAGATCGCGGGCGTGGACGCGCGATGTCGTCCACTCGATCATCTCTTCCTCCCCGGCATTGAAGCCGAGGTCGGGCAGATCGTGAACGGTGGTTTGGGCGAGCTTGGTGAGGGTCTTGTAAACTCCCCGCCTTTTGTCGGGCTGGGGGGCGCTGAGGACAAAGGTGATGCCATCGGGCAATCCCTCGGTAAGCAGCTTGGAAAGGCTCTCCAGGTTGTCAGCCACGGTTTCCGAGCGCCCCATCACGCTGTCGGAAAGGAAGGTGGCGCTTTTCAGCCACACGAGCTTGGCTCCCGCCAGGAAGGGCATGGTCAGCAGGGCCTGCATGGTGCTCTGGATGGCCGATGCCGCGGCATCGACCGTGTCGACGGCACCGTCGATGGTTTCGAGGCCAAAGGCGTCGGCGCCGGGCGCGAGCTTCTGGACCAAGGCCGAGGCGGCTTTCTTGACCGCCGACTCGTCCGAGCCGGTAATGAAATGGATGGGTGAGGCCTTGGAGGACATTTAAAACGAACCGGCTTTTTTTCGACCGCCGCGCTTCGCCGGGTATTTCGACGGGCGTTGGCGAGGCTCGATCTTTGAAACCCCGGACCCATTTTTCAACTCCAGAATTTGATCTCGCAGCAATGCGGCCTTTTCGTACTCCAGCGAGGCGGCGGCAGCAGCCATCTCCTGCTCCAGTTCGCGAATGACCTCGTGCAGGTCAAAGTCCGCGGGGGTTTCCTTGACGATGCCCTGCTCCAGCTCGCGGCCTTTCAGGATGACGTGGAGGCTCTCCTGTACGGCGCGCTTCACGCTCGTGGGCGTGATGCCATGCTCTTCGTTGTAAGCGATCTGGCGGGCGCGGCGATATTCCGTCACGTCGATGAGCGCCTGCATGCTGCCTGTGACGTGGTCGGCGAAGAGGACGACCTCGCCATTGACGTGACGCGCGGCGCGGCCCGCTGTCTGGATGAGGCTGGTTTGGCTGCGCAGGTAGCCTTCCTTGTCGGCGTCGAGGATGCAGACGAGGCTCACCTCGGGAAGGTCGAGACCTTCGCGGAGGAGGTTGATGCCGACGAGGATGTCGCATTCCCCGGCGCGAAGACCGCGCAGGATTTCCACCCGCTCGATGGTGTCGATGTCGCTGTGCAGGTAGCGGACTTTCAGGCCGATGTCGCGGAGGTAGTCGGCCAGATCCTCGGCGGTGCGCTTGGTCAGCGTGGTGACGAGGACGCGTTCGCCGATATCGATACGCTGGCGGCAAAGCTCGATGGTAGCGTCGATCTGCCCTTTGAGCGGCTTGATGGTGATCTTCGGATCGATGAGGCCGGTCGGGCGGATGATCTGCTCGACGATGAGCGGGGAACCCGGGGTGATCGGGTCGAATGTCTCTTTCCCGGCCTCGTTACTGCGGGATTTCTTGCCGCTCAGGCGGGCGGCGGATTTCTGCTCCTTGAAACCTTCGGTATTTGGCAGGTAGGTGGTGTTGCCGACGATGCTATTGCGGATTTCGAATTCCCCTGGCGTCGCGCTCACGTAGACGACCTGATTGGTCATATCCATGAACTCGGGGAAATTCAGCGGTCGGTTGTCGAGGGCGCTGGGAAGCCGGAACCCGTAGTTCACCAGTACCGACTTGCGCGAGCGGTCCCCGGCAAACATGCCGCCGATCTGCGGCACGGTGGCGTGCGACTCGTCGATGACGAGCAGGAAGTCCTCAGGCATGAAGTCCATCAGCGTATAGGGACGGGAACCCGGAGGCCTTCCGGTGAGGTGGCGCGAGTAGTTCTCGATGCCGTTGCAGAATCCCATCTCCTGCATCATCTCGAGGTCGAACTCCGTCCGCTGCTTGATGCGCTGGGCCTCGATGAGCTTGTTGTCCCGCTCGAATTCCATCACCCGCTGGTCGAGTTCCTCCCGGATGGCCCGGGCCGCGCGCTGGAGCTTGTCGTAGGGGGTGACGAATTGCTTGGCCGGATAAATCGTGAGAGTCGTCAGTGTCGCCGTGACATTGCCGGTGAGGGGATCGAACTGCGAAATCCGGTCGATCTCATCGCCAAAGAACTCCACGCGGATCGCCTCATCATCCACCTGGGCCTGATGCACCTCGACCACATCTCCGCGCACCCGGAATTTGCCGCGTCCAAAAGCGATGTCGTTGCGCTCGTAAAGCATGTCGACCAGCTTGGCCAGGAAGGCCTCTCGCGTCATGGTCTGTCCCGCTTTGATCGTGACGAGCATCTGGAGAAAGTCCTCCGGCGAGGCCAGGCCGTAGATGCAGGATACGCTCGCCACCACGATCGTGTCGCGGCGCGAGAGCAGGGAACTCACCGTGGAAAGACGCAGGCGCTCGATCTCCTCGTTGATCGAGCTGTCCTTCTCGATGTAGGTATCCGTGCGCGGGATGTAGGCCTCGGGCTGGTAGTAATCGAAATAGCTGACGAAATACTCCACCGCATTGCGCGGGAAGAACTGCTTGAACTCGCTGTAAAGCTGCGCCGCCAGCGTCTTGTTGTGCGACATGACGAGGGTGGGGCGGTCCAGCTCCTTGATCACGTTGGCGGCGGTAAAGGTTTTGCCAGAGCCGGTAACGCCGAGCAGTGTCTGGTGGCGGTTTCCCGCCTGCAGGGAACGGAGCAGCTTGTCGATCGCCTGTCCCTGATCTCCGCGGGGTTCGTAGTTCGACGCCAGCTCAAAAGCCATAGCCGACCAACATGAACTCAACTCGGCATAAGCGCAAATCCTGCTTTTTACGGTTGCCAAGCACCTGAATGCGTGGCAATATCGCCGATTCGAATTAACGAAGAAATGGCAAAAGCAGAAGCAATCGAAGTCGGAACGCTGCGACTTCACGAAAAAGATACCGGCAGTGCGGATGTGCAAATCGCCCTGTTGACCAAGCGAATCAACGATCTCACGGAGCACCTCAAGGGGCACTCCAAGGATCACGCCTCCCGTCGTGGACTCCTGAAGCTGGTCGCCCAGCGTCGCAGTCTCCTCGACTATCTCAAGAATACAGCTTCTGACCGCTATAGCTCGGTCGTCGAGAAGCTCGGCTTGCGTAAATAGCAAGTCAAAGACCGCAAAGCCCCGTCATTTCGGCGGGGTTTTTTGCGTAATCCCGGCGTCGGCCCACAGGGGGGTCGACGCCTCATCCCTACACGTACGTATATAATATGCCTCATTCCGTAACGGCCAACGTTGGCCACTCCCCCCTCCTGATCGAAACCGGTAAACTCGCCCGTCTTGCTGACGGTGCAGTGACGGTTCGCTCCGGCGACACGATCGTCCTCGTGACCGCTGTTTCCGCCACCACTGTCAAGGAAGGCCAGGACTTCTTCCCGCTCACCGTCGACTACCGCGAAAAGGCGGCTGCCGTGGGCAAGTTCCCCGGTGGATACTTCAAGCGCGAAGGCCGTCCTTCCGAGAAGGAAATCCTCACCGCCCGCATGACGGACCGTCCGCTCCGTCCGCTCTTCCCGAAGGGCTACCTCTACGACACCCAGATCATCGGTGTGTTGATGAGCGCTGACGGCGAGATCGATCCCGACATCCTCTTCATCAACGGCGCCAGCGCCGCTCTTTGTGTTTCCGACATCCCGTTCGCCGGTCCCGTGGCCGCCGTTCGCGTCGGTCGCATCAACGGCGAGTTCGTCGCCAACCCGACCCACGCCCAGCGTGCGGATAGCGACCTCGATCTCGTTTACGTCGGCACTGAAAACGACGTGATCATGATCGAAGGCGAGGCCAAGGAACTCCCGGAAGCCGAGTTCGTCGCCGCCCTCAAGTTCGCCCACGAGTCGGCCGCTCCGATCATCCAGGCTCAGAAGGAACTGGCCGCCGCTGCGGGCAAGGAGAAGCGTGTTGCTCCTCTCTTCGTCGTCTCGGAGGAACTCCTCGAGATCGCCTACCAGGTCGCTGGTGATCGCATCGAGGCCGCTCTTTACACCCCGAGCAAGGTCGCTCGCGGCAAGGCTGTCGGCGCTCTTCGCGATGAAGTCGCCGCCGCCATTCTGGCCAAATTCCCGGAAGCCTCGAAGTTCGAGATCAGCCAGGCTTTTGACTATCTCCAGAAGAAGGCCTTCCGCATCAGCATCCTCGACAAGCAGGTGCGTTGCGACGGTCGCGGATACGACCAGATCCGTCCGCTCGCCGCTGAGACCGGCCTCCTCCCGCGCAGCCACGGCAGCGCGCTCTTCCAGCGTGGTGAGACCCAGGCCGTGTGTCTGGCGACGCTCGCCCCGGCTGACGAAGCCCAGGAGCTCGACGGTTACACCGGCGGTGAGACGACCAAGCGTTTCATCCTGCACTACAACTTCCCGCCGTTCAGCGTGGGCGAGACCGGCCGCACAGGCAGCCCGGGCCGCCGCGAAATCGGCCACGGCGCTCTTGCCGAGCGCAGCATCGCCCCGGTCATTCCGGCGGTGAATGAGTTCCCTTACGCCATCCGCGTGAGCAGCGAGATTATGGAGTCCAATGGCTCCACCTCGATGGCCAGCGTGTGCGCCGGCGTGCTCGCTCTCATGGATGCGGGCGTACCGATCAAGAAGCCGGTTGCCGGTATCTCCTGCGGTCTCGTGACCGAGTACAACGGCAGCCAGCTCAGCCGCTACACCATGCTCACCGACATCATCGGTAGCGAGGATCACTTTGGCGACATGGATTTCAAGCTCTGCGGCACCGACAGCGGTGTGACGGGCTTCCAGCTCGACCTGAAGCTCCCGGGCATCAGCCTCCAGCTCATGGAAGAGGCCGTTTATCGTACCCGCGACGCCCGCTATCGCGTGCTCGAGGTGATGAATGCCGCGCTCTCCGCTCCACGTACCGAGCTCAGCGCCTACGCGCCGCGTATCGAGACCATCCGCATCAACCCGGACAAGATCGGTCTCCTCATCGGACCTGGCGGCAAGACCATCAAGGGCATCGTGGCCGAGACCGGCGCCGAGATTAATATCGAGGACGACGGCTCCGTGCACATCTACTCGAACAACGGCGAGAGCCTGAAGCGTGCCAAGGAGATCATCAATGGCATGACCAAGGAGATCTCGATCGGCGAGCTCTACCAGGGCACTGTCGTCTCCATCAAGGAGTTCGGCGCCTTCGTGGAAGTGCTCCCGGGCAAGGACGGTCTCGTGCACATCTCCGAGCTGGCCGACTTCCGCGTCAACAAGGTGCAGGACGTGGTCCAGGTGGGTGATTCCGTCTGGGTCAAATGCATCGGCGTCGACGACAAGGGCCGTGTGAAACTCAGCCGCAAGGCGGCAATGAAAGATCGCGACGAAGCTGCTGGTCAGCCAGCCTAAGTCCTTCATAATCAACATACGGAAAAGCCCGACCTTGACAGAGGTCGGGCTTTTTTCGTTCATACGCGAATCCTATTGTTACGGAATTGTAACACTAGACGCCTTTGCCCAAGGCCCCACGACTTGCAGGCTCGGCACCGCCTTAAATCTCTCCTATGAAATTACCGACAAGCCTGCCGTGGCGCTCATTCTTCAGCGCCGCAGTCTGTTCAACTCTCATCGCAACCGCCGCTCACGCTGGTACGGCTACGACGACCGTCGTTGAGGAGTCTTCCTCCTCCGACTCGTGGCTCAAGACCTGGTGGGAAGGCAAATACATGACCGGCAACTGGTTCGGCCTGCGTGACACGCTCGAGGATAACGGCCTCACTCTCGGCGGCAAATACGAAGGCGCGTACTTCGGCGTGGTCGACAGCGCTGGCGGTTCCCGCGGTTTCTACGATCAGCAGCTGACCTTCACCGGCGATCTCAATTTCGGCAAGCTTCTCAAAACAGAAGCTCTCGAGGGCGTCAAAGCCTTCGGCGTGGTCCGCTGGCGCGATCCTCGTCAGGCCTCGAATCCGAATCAGTTTGTTGATGCTTCCAGCATGTTCAATCCGTCGAACTGGCAGTCCGGCACCCAGTGGCGCATGATGTCTTTCGGCATGGAAATCGGCACGGCCAACCTCCTGCCGGTCAAGGACATGATCGTTCTGCGCGGCGGCTGGCTCCAGCCGAACCGTGAGTTCATCGATCAGCCGCTCTCCAAGCTCTTTTCGAACAACGCGATCAACAGCGGGAAGGGCGTGGGTGGCAACATCCCGTTCTCGTCCAGCTTCTCGACCTGGGGCGGTACTTTGAAGATCAAGCCCGTCGAGTGGCACTATGCCAAGGCTGGTTTGTTCATGTCCTATCCGCAGGCCACCGCCAGCGGCAACCATGGCCTCGCCTATCAGGGTTATGCACCGGACACAGCTCAGAACGGTCTCTTCTTCATGGGTGAGACCGGCTTCACGCCGAAGATCGGTGAGTCCAAGCTCCCGGGCAAGTATGCCTTTGGCGGCTATTACTACGAGCAGCAGAACAACTCGTACTTCGGACAGAGCTACAATGGACGTTATGGCTTCTATTTCCAGGCTGACCAGATGGTCTATCGCGAACCTTCCGCCGAGGAGCCCGCTCCGCTTGGCAAAGGACCGTCCGATGGCAAGTCGGTGGTGGATGGCAAGGACGCCAAGAGCTTCAAGGCTCCGGTCGCGGCCAAGCCTGAGCTCTCGAAGCAGGGTCTCTCGCTCTTCAACCTCATCAGCTTCGCTCCGAAGTATAACAACCTCTATCCCTTCTACTTCCAGTCGGGAGCGGTCTACACGGGTCTCATCCCGTCCCGCGACGAGGATCAGCTCGCCTTCGCGATCGGTTACGGTTCGTACAGCTTCTACAACATCCAGTCCCTTCAGGATCGCGGTGTCGTGAATCAGCCGAACTACTCGATCGTCCTGGAGTGGGACTACCGCATTCAGATCAACAAGTGGGCCTACTTCCAGCCGATGGCACAGTACATCATCCAGCCGAATGGTACCGGCGCGGTCCAGAACGCGACCGTCCTTGGCTTCACCTACGGCCTGACCTTCTAACAAAACCTCTAGGTAGCTAGTGTGAACCGCCGCCGGGCCTCTCCTCCCGGCGGCGGTTTCTTTTTTTCCGGGCAAGAGAATACGCGGCCTGAGAAGATGTGGGCCTGTAGAGGAACGAAGGAAGGGGAGGGGGAATATACCCTACTGCGGGCAAATAGAGATGTGGCCGCTGATCTGTGAGCGCCCGATGGGGAGGCAGTGGTTGCGAGGCGACTGTATGAGCCATGCTACCCAAGCAGCCTGCGAGCAAGACCGCCGCCGAATAGCAGCGAGATGTCGGCCTAACCCGCTCTAGAGCATTTTCTATTTAATTTGTCGCGTAACGAGCGTGACGAAAAAAGTTAAGGCAATGGGAGGCAGAGAAGGAGTCGAGGGCCAGGGCCGTGGCCACAGTGAGACCATGGAAGGTGCGTTGAGCGGCGGATCGTAAGGCGGCCTTGAGTTTGGCGAAGGCCAGTTCGATGGGGTTGAGATCGGGGCTGTAGGCCGGAAGATAAAAGAGGCTCGCGCCGCGAGCCTCTATAGCGGCTTGCACCCCGGCCACTTTGTGAGAGGCGAGGTTATCGCAGATGACGATGTTTCCAGGCTGCAGTTGCGGACCGAGCACGTGCTCGATGTAGGTTCGGAACGCCTCGCCGGTCATGGGGCCATCCAAAAGCCAGGGAG
>Ga0209935_1000839_pt1 | contig 62244 bp, 63 predicted proteins | sample ThiBio_1000_plan_2_FD_183958 | JGI IMG/M metagenome (GOLD analysis project Ga0209935, IMG submission 183958) | Wastewater bioreactor microbial communities from Cape Town, South Africa - Thiocy_cont_1000_plan (SPAdes) | ecosystem: Engineered > Bioreactor > Thiocyanate-remediating >... | reverse complement strand
TCCCTTGAAATTTACTCCAAATTAAGTTTAGCTGATGCGCAGGATAAGTATAATGATGTTATAGGAGATTTTCCGATCTGATATTCTGGATTTTTGCGTCAGGGCGCAAGTTCCGGAGCGCTAGGCCTCCTAAGAGCATAATAGGTAATAGACCGCCGATAATGGCAGTTACCGTCATGATTTTAGGGCGAAGCCGTAAAAGAGCACCGGCCACTACCGCATCAAAAACATCCGCTCGAGTCAGGGCACGCTGCTGCTGTAACGCCTCTTCCCTTGCTTTTTCCAAGGCCTGGTTAAGAAATACAAGCATAATGACCCCAGTTTCTGCAGCGACTCCAGCTAGGGCAATAAAACCAATGCCGACCGCGACAGAGAGATGATAGCCTAATAAATACAAGAGCCAAATGCCCCCGACTAACGCTAAGGGTAATGTCCCTAAAATAATCAGAACCTCAGCTAATCGACCAAAATTAAGATACAGCAAAAAGGCAATAATTGCTAAGGTTAATGGGGCTACCAAAGAAAGGCGTTGTTTGGCGCGTTCCAAATATTCGTATTGACCAGACCAAGTTAATGAGTAACCCGCGGGTAATTTCACTTGACTCTGAACAGCATCCTGAGCTTCTTTAACATAAGAACCTAGATCGCGTCCGGCAATATCAATGTAAACCCACCCATTAAGCCTGGCATTTTCACTGCGAATCATGTCGGGGCCTTCGGTAATTGATAAAGAGGCAATTTCACTTAACGGAATCGTGGCACCCATTGGCGTGACAATAGGCAATAAACGAAGCTTTTCTAAGGAATCGCGAAGGTCGCGAGGATAACGAAGATTTACAGGATAACGTTCGCGTCCCTCAATGGTTTGGGTTACATTCATGCCACCGACGGTTGTTTCAATAATTTCTTGAATGTCCTCAACATTTAATCCATAACGAGCCGCTTTAAGACGGTCTATATCAATGGTGATGTAATGGCTGCTTGCAACGCGCTCTGCAAAAACAGACGTGGTGCCGGGAATTTTTTTCAAAATGATTTCCAGTTGTTCCCCAATGGATTGAATGGTATTTAAGTCAGGCCCCGCAATTTTAATACCCACTGGAGTTTTTATCCCTGTGGCCAACATATCAATACGGGTTTTGATGGGCATGACCCAGGCGTTGGAAAGTCCCGGCAATTTAAGCCGTAAAGACAACTCTTCGCGCAATTTATCCATGGTCATTCCTGGGCGCCATTCGTTATGGGGTTTAAATTGAATGGTTGTTTCAACCATAGATAAAGGTGCTGGGTCGGTGGCAGTTTCTGCTCTGCCTATTTTACCAAACACCGTTTTGACTTCTGGGACAGTCGCAATAAGTTTATCGGTTTGTTGGAGTAGTTGTTGTGCTTTTCCGATGGAGATTCCAGGAAATGTTGTGGGCATGTAAAGTAAATCTCCTTCATCAAGTTCCGGCATGAACTCATTACCCAAATAATGAAGGGGTAAAAAACCAAGAAAGACAATTAGAGCGGCTAGGGCTAAAATCATTTTTGGGGCTTTTAAACTGGCATATAACACCGGTTGATACAATGCAAGTAACATTCGGTTAATAGGATTTTCATGTTCTTGTTTGATTTTACCCCGGATAAAATAGCCCATGAGTACGGGAACTAAAGTAATCGAAAGAAGAGCGGCTGCGGCCATCGCATAGGTTTTGGTATAGGCAAGAGGGGCAAACAATCGTCCTTCCTGTGCTTGTAAACTGAAGACCGGTAGAAAGCTAATGGTAATAATGAGTAAGGAAAAAAATAAAGGAGGCCCTACCTCAAGTGAGGCTTGTTGCATGATGTGCCAACGATTCTTTTCTGTAAGGGGTTCATGCTCGAGGTGTTTATGTGCGTTTTCAATCATCACGATGGCGGCATCAACCATGGCGCCAATGGCAATGGCAATTCCTCCTAAGGACATGATGTTGGCATTAATACCTTGAAGGTGCATGACCATCAACGCCAATAAAATTCCAATAGGTAAGCTTATGACAATGATTAAGGAGGAGCGAAAATGAAATAAAAAGACGATACAAATAAGCGACACCACAATAAACTCTTCAATCAATTTATCTTGCAGGGTATTAATGGCACGCTGAATTAAGCTTGAGCGATCATAAGTCGTACTAATTTCTACCCCTTTGGGTAGACTTGCTTGCAATTGTTTTAGTTTTTCTTTCACATTCGCGATGGTTTGCATGGCGTTTTGCCCAAAGCGCATCACGATAATGCCACCTACAGCTTCACCTTGACCGTTGAGCTCGGTAATTCCGCGGCGCATTTGTGGGCCTAATTGCACTTGAGCGACTTCTTGTAACAAAATAGGAATGCCATTTTTACCAAGTCCTACGGGAATTTGCTCCATATCTTTTATGGATTTTAGATAGCCCTTGGCGCGTATCATGTATTCGGCTTCACCCATTTCAATGGCAGAGCCGCCTGCTTCGCGATTGCTGCGTACCACGGCTTGTTTTACTTGTTGAAGGGTTAATCCGTAAGCGCGTAAACGGTCAGGATCTAAGGTTATTTGATATTGTTTGACCATGCCTCCTGCGGTCGCTACCTCAGCTACACCAGGCACTTTTTGTAATTCATATTTCAAAAACCAATTTTGCAGACTGGTTAATTGGGCGAGGTCGTGTGTTCCTGTGCGATCCACTAATGCATATTCATAGACCCAACCCACACCAGTTGCATCAGGACCTAAAGTGGGCTGGGCACCTAGGGGTAGGCGATTGGTAATTTGGCTTAAATATTCCAAAACCCGTGAACGGGCCCAATATAAGTCAACCCCATCTTGGAAAATAACATACACATAAGATACTCCAAAACCCGATTCACCACGTACCGTCACCGCACCCGGTACTGCCAACATCGCAGTGGTTAGAGGGTAGGTTACTTGGTCTTCAACGATTTGTGGCGCTTGACCTGGGAACTCTGTTTTGATGATGACTTGCACATCAGACAAATCAGGAATGGCATCGACTACAGTATGTTTTACTGTATAGATTCCCCCCAGTATGAGCATGCCGGTCATTAATACAATTAAAAAGCGATTTTTAATCGACCAGCGAATAATGGCAGCTATCATTTAGAGTTATCGTCCTTGGGTAATTTTTTTATCTTAGTAATCATAAAATCAGTGTTCTTTTTTTCTAAATCAAATTGAATCGAGTCACCGATTTTAAGCTCATCAAATACAATGTCTTGTGCTACTGAAAAATTCATTTCCATGGCAGGCCAATTTAAAGAGGGAATTGCCTCGTGTTGAATGGTGAGCGAATGATTGGCAAAATTTATCTTTTTTATAATCCCGACTCCTTCAACGGATGTATTAGAGGTAGCACTGGATTTTTGATTCTTTTTGTCTTGGTTCGGTGTTTGTAACCGTTCAAGTCCTGCTTTTAAATTGGACTCGGAATCAAGAAGAAATTGTCCAGAAACAACCACCTGTTCGCCTCGTTTCAATCCGGAGATAATTTCAACTTGGCTTTCTGACTCCATACCCACGGTTACAGGACGAACTTCAAATCGTCCTTGGGCTTGCGCCACGATTACGCGATCACCTTGGCTGCTTCTTATTAATGCTTCGATGGGAATATGAAGCACATTGGCTTTAGGTTGGGTAAGAATGGTAATACTCACATACATATTAGGCTTTAACTGATTATCCGAATTTTCAAAGCGAAATCTGACTTTAACAGTGCGGGTCGTGGTGTCTAATTGCGGATAAATGTACTCTACAGCACCTTTCCATTGTTTATTAGGAAAAGCAGATATTTTTGCGATGGCACAATCCCCAACATGCACCCAACTGGCTTGTTCTTCAAAAATTTGAGCAATCATCCACACACTAGCAAGATCTACAAGGCTCATCATCTCTAAATCTGGAGTGACTCGCATGCCTTCACGAATATTAAGTTGGGCGACAATGCCATCTTGAGGTGCATAGATAGCGACTAATTGATTGGCTTTATGAGTTGTTTTGATTTCTTGAATTTGTTGTTCGGAAATATGTAACGACTGTAATTTTTTATAAGAAGCATTGATTAAGACCGGCTTTTTGTTCTCTAAAGCAATTAAGTATTCTTCTTGAGCAGTTACTAATTGCGGCGAGTAATACTGTAATAGAAGTTGGCCTTTTTTTACCGTCTCACCTACTGTTTTAACCACGAGATTTTTTACCCAACCATCAGCATAGGTATGAATATGACCAATTTTGTTTTCATTAGGCTCCACATAACCCACCGTATCAATTTGCTTTGCCAAATCACTTTGCATCACAGGTGCAAGACGAATGCCTAGATTATTGCTCACGACAGGAGAGATTTGCACTGTCCCATCATTTGGATGTTCATCAGCATAGACCGGAGTTAATTCCATTCCCATGCGTGATTTTCCAGGTCCTGGGTAGTGAATGGTGGGCTCCATGGAATCAATCCAATAAAGCGGTTTTTTTTCTTCTTTGGCCATGGATGCTTTTTTATTAGTGGCATCTGTTGACCATCGCCCAAGAACAATGCCTAAAATCAGAACAACGAGTGCAAAAGTGACTAATTTTTTGTTCATGTTGGGGTTCCTTCGAGATAGAGCAAGGTTGCATGAGCTTTTAAGCGCTCTACTTGCAGTTGAATGTGCTCTAATTGAATGGTCAATTCACTGCTGTAGGCGCGTAATACGGTGGTTAATTCGGTCGTAGCATTTTGATAAGCGAGTAATGCCGCCTTAGCATTTTGCTTGGAATCTGGAATTAATTGCTGGTTGTATAAATGTTCTCGCTCTAAAAGATGTTTCCAGGTGGTATATTGTACATTAAGAGATTGCAGCAAATCACGATAATGAATGTGTCTGTCCATTTGAGTTGCATTTAATTTATTGAGGCTTGCATTGAGTTGTCGGTCTTGGCGGTTTGCCGTGAAAAAAGGCAAATCCATAGTCACTTGAGCCGTCAGCATATCAGAGCGTGGTGTTCCATCAGGCATTCTACCTTGTCTTAGTCCATAACCTACACCCAATTGCCATCCCGGTTTATACTGCTCTTTAGCATAAGCGACTTCGAAAGAGGAGGCTTTGATATTTGCTGCATCTGCTTGTAATAGAGGATGTTTCATAAGGCTGTCTTGTAATTTTGCCATGGAAGGCAGGGCAGGCCAACGGGGCATGGACAGTGCTAAAGGACGATTGACGTTATTCATGCCAATCCAACGACCCAGTTGTGCTTTCAAAATTGCAATTTGCTGCTTGTTTTGAATTATTTGATTCTTCAGTTTTGATAGTTCTAACTGAACTTGCACTACATCGGTTTGGTTGATTTTTCCTGTGCTGTATTGAGACTCTGTTACTTGCAGTAACTCTTTATAAAGTGATTCATTGGTCTTTAGGGTGTGTAGCGCTTGGGACCAGTAATACAACTCCAACCAAACTTCACGCACAGTACGAATTAACGTCAGTTTTTGTTCTGTTATCTTAATCAGTTCGGTTTTGGCTAATGCGCGCGTTTGTTGGGATTTCATTTTGAGCGATCTACCGCGTGCAAATTGTTGCTGGAGTCCAACTTGTACCATCGTCATTTCGTCTTGAGTAAAACTAAAGGTATCGGTTGGAACATTAATAGTCCCTGCGGCTAATTGGGGATCGGGTAGTTGTCCGTCTGCGATTGATTGCTGTCTTAGGGCTTGGCTGTTTGCGTTTAAACGTTGTAGCTCTGGAGATTGGTTAATTGCTAGATGTTCTGCTTCGGTTAGAGTCAGTGGTCGGTTTTGTGCAAAAGCAAAGGGTGCTATTCCCCAAAAAAGGTATAACATTGCTGCAAAGAATCGAAAGACACCTTTTGTTTTCATGTACTGACCTTAAAAATTAACTGTCTAATAATAGTAGTGACACGGTACAATATAAAGAGTGCCCTCAGTTGTTTTATAGATAATTGGGTTTTCCTGCATATCAAGCCCAAACTGGCAATGATCAATCATCAGTACTCATCTCCTTCGTCTCTTGCAATGCAAATGCATAAGTGAATAACCCTATTGTGGCTATAAAAGCTAATGAAATAAATCCCACATCTGGTTCTGGTTAAGAACCTCCAAAAATGATCTGGTCTAATATTGAGTAATTTCAATATTAGATTATATCTATTTTTCTGGTTCCAGGTTTCTTTCTGAAAACCATGAACGTTGTAGCCAAAAGGCAACATCCACTAACAAAATAAGAACAGGTACTTCAACCAGTGGGCCAATGACTGTTGTAAAAGCAATGCTAGAATTTAGTCCGAAGGTAGCAATTGCTACAGCAATAGCCAGTTCAAAATTATTACTGGCTGCTGTAAAAGACGCTGCTGTTGTTTTTTCATAGTTAGCACCAACGAGTTTGCCCATCGCAAAACTGATAAAGAACATCACAATAAAATAAAGTGTTAATGGAGTTGCAATACGAATCACATCCAAGGGAAGTTGTAAAACCATAGCCCCTTTCAAAGCAAACATTGACAATATCGTAAAAAGCAGAGCAACTAGGGTAATAGGAGAAATTTTTGGTAAAAAATGGGTTTCATACCAAGACAGCCCTTTTTTCTTTATCAATACAAAGCGAGTTAGAAATCCAGCAAAAAAGGGAACTCCAAGATAGATAAAGACACTTTCAGCAATGGTCATAAAATCGATGTGAATTATTTGGCCAGTCATGCCTATCAGAGGAGGCAAGACCGTGAGGAAAAACCAGGCATAGATACTAAAAAACAACAATTGAAAAATGCTATTAAACGCGACTAAGGCTGCAACATATTGATTATCACCCTCAGCCAGCTGATTCCAGACAATGACCATGGCAATACACCGCGCTAACCCAATGAGAATGAGTCCAGTCATATATTCAGGGTAGCTATGCAAAAATAAAACAGCAAGCCCAAACATGAGGAATGGACCAATAAGCCAATTTTGAATTAAGGACAATAATAAAATGCGCCAATCTCTAAATACCAGCGGTAATTCTTCATATTTCACTCGGGCCAGAGGAGGGTACATCATTAAAATCAATCCAAATGCGATAGGAATATTGGTGGAGCCAATAGATAATGAGTTGATAAATTGTGGTGTTTCCGTAAAGAGTGAACCGATACCAACACCTGCGGCCATGGTCAGGAAAATCCAGAAGGTTAAATACCTATCTAAAAAAGAAAGGCGATGGGTGCTACAAGTGTTCATGATAGCAACTCCTTTTCTATCCGTTGTTTCAGTTGATTAAATACCTCCTCAAATGCGGCATTAATTTCCATTTCAGAGCCTTCTGCTTTAGCAGGATCAGGAATACTCCAATGGAGTTTTTTCGGGTGACCAGGGAAAATGGGACAACTTTCGCGAGCGGCCTGATCACAGACGGTAATCACTAAATCAATAGACTCTGATTTAAACTCATTCCAGGATTTACTACGAGGCGCATTTGGCTTTATGCCATGATTGGTAAGCGTTTCAATTGCTTTGGGATGTATGTTTCCAGTCGGGAAACTACCCGCGCTAAAGGCTAGATGGCGGCCATTGGAGTAATGATTGGTTATAGCTTCGGCCATAATAGACCGACAAGAATTACCTGTACAAAGAAATAATAATCTAATTGGCTTAGTATTCATCAGCCACAGCATCCAGTTGCTTTTGACTTGGTATCACAGCAAGAAGTTGTTGTGTTTTTTTCTGGTATACAACAAGAGCTTTCAGTTGAATCTCCACCCGAAAAAAATTGTACATCTTGCATGGTATGATAGGCTTCCCAGACGATTCCATTTGGGTCATTGACCCATGACTTCTCTGATTTGGCATAACAACAGGTTGTTTCACCCTCACTATGCATAGAAATATTGGCTTCTGAAAATTGTTTTCTTAATTCCGCTAACTCAACGGCATTATCTACTTGAATACCTAAGTGCTCTACCCCATGTTTGTCAGCACGCGTTGAAATTGCAAAATTGATGCGCGGATCTTCCAGCATCCATTTGGCATAATCAGATTTCACTTTGACAGGCTCAGCTCCAAACAAAGCATTATAGAAACGGATGCTCTCATCAAGGTTGCTCACACCAATATGAATATGAAAACGCTTCATGATTTACTCCTTAGTAGAAGGACAACAACTATTTAACTCAATAACGAGACAATTTTTTGTATCGGGTTGTTGAATTCTGACTTGTTGTTTGCTGCAACAATCCTGAACAAGAAAGGCGATAAAATCCCGCATTAATTCAAAATTTGCTGAATAAAAAACATAACGTCCTTTACGGCAAGAGGTTACAATTCCAGCATGAGACAAGTGGCTTAGATGAAATGACAAGGTATTGTGTAAGATACCTAATTCATCGCCAATTGCACTTGCTGATAACCCTTCAGGTCCCGCCTGAACAAGTAATCGAAAAACTTGCAAACGGGTTTCTTGCGAAAGAGTATCAAATATTTTTATAGATTCTTTTGTGTCCATAATTCCAGAATAGTCGAATAATTAAATTTAGTCAAATGTATTAGGTGCGGCAATCCAAAAATGATCTACATAGAGTACATTAAAATAATTTGCTTCTACGTTCTAATAATATAACGTCTCTCCAAACACCATTTAACTGACCTAACTTTTCTCTAAAACCAATTTCACGAAAACCAAGTTTTTTATGAAGTATGAGACTTGCTGAATTTTCAGGAAAGATCCCAGCCTCCAATGTCCATATTTTATTTTTCTCTGATTCGGAAATAACTTTCGAAAGAAGTAAACTGCCAATCCCCTGATTTTGATTATATTTAGATACATAGACACTAACTTCAGCTACCCCAGAATATACACAACGATTTGATATAGGGCTTAACATTGCCCTACCCATCATTTGTGTGGATGTTGCTACAAATCTACATATGGTTAAATGGGTTTTATCCCATTCATGCCACTTTGGAGCAGCTGTTTGAAAAGTTGCATTTTGAGTGGCTATACCTTCTAAATAGATATTTTTAACCTCGTTCCAATCAGAAGACAGCATTGTTCTTATAGTAGTTGTCATAGTTCACTCAGCTAGATAAACCGTTGAAGTATTTTTATAACTTTGTCTTATTGGAGTCAATCAGCGCAGGATTTGTCCTTGCATTCAAAATATTCGAGATGCTGTTGATAATTTATATTCAGATAGGAGGCAGTTTCTGGGGTATTCTTAAAATACCCCATAATAGAAAACAACGGAGCGTTTCTATAAAATTCAGCAGTCCATTTAGAGTAATTTTTCTTCATTTGGTGTAAGCTCTATTTTATTATCATTAGGACGATCGCTATGACAGATAAAATACGTGGAAAGGTAAAATGGTTTAATAAAGATAAAGGATTTGGCTTTATTGAGAGTAGTGGCAAGGATTATTTTGTGCACTTCAGTGCCATTCAGGGTAGCGGTTTTAAAAATCTTCATGAAAATTCTAGTGTTCTATTTAAAGTGGGTAAAGGCCAAAAAGGCTTGCAGGCAGAAGAAGTTGAGATTGCATGATAATTTATTATTTTTTTATCTATTGAAGAAATATTTAAATGAAGGAGTCGTTTATGGAACGAATGACAGCAGTGGTAACAGGAGGTACCGGTGGGATAGGTTCTGCAATATGCCAACGTCTTGCAGCTGATTACCAAGTCATTGCATGTTATTTTAAAAATGGCAAACATGACGAAGCAAAACGATGGCAAGAAAGTCAGAGAGAGGCCGGCTATGATGTGGATATTCTCTATGGTGATACGACTCAATTTGCTGATTGTGAAAAACTCACTGATTTATTGATGGAGCGCTATGGACGTATCGATGTTTTGGTCAATAATGCGGGGATCACATGCGATACGACTTTAAAGAAAATGACCTCCCAACAATGGCAACAGGTTATTGATGCCAATTTGACCAGTGTATTTAATATGACGCGTAATGTGTTACCCGCTATGCTTGCTCAAGGCTATGGTCGAATTATTAGTATTTCATCGATTAATGGTCGCAAAGGCCAATTTGGGCAATGCAATTATGCTGCAACCAAAGCAGCTCTTTTTGGTTTTACCAAAAGTTTAGCGTTGGAAGTAGCTAATAAAGGAATTACAGTCAATACCATTTCTCCAGGATATATTGAAACGCCCATGTTAGCTTCTATCAAAGAAGAGATTCTCAATGCAATTGTTACTTACATACCCGTTGGTCGATTAGGTAAACCTGAAGAGGTAGCTGATGCAGTCACATTCCTTGCAGCTCCCGAAAGAGGCTTTATTACTGGCGCTAATCTAGATATTAATGGTGGGCAATACATGTAAAGAAGATGAATCCATATTTATCTTGTGTTAATTATTATTTATTTTACTATTTCACGGCCTGGAGTGTACCACAACTTGCTGATTATATAGAAAAAACTCATTCGGGACTTCGAGGATTTACAAGACCAAATTGTTTAGCATGAGGCAATTGTACGAAATCTATTAGGATGACAAAATTGTCTCACCAGTGGCGAGACAATTGCCCTGGACTCACAATCTCATCATTCTTAGTCAAGGTGAAAATAGACAAGAGCGTGAATTTTATATACAGAATGAGTGAGGTAAATAAAGGGAAGGTAAAAGGTCGATTGCTCGCCTAAACTTATAATTGGAATTAACTAGTTAGGTCAAATAAGGATTGGCAACTAAGTAAGAAAAAAATGCCATAGCCATTTAGCAACTAGGGTAATAACTATTACCCACAAGAGCACAATAATTGACGCAACCACCCAGTTTTTTGGTAATAACTCACCTTTATCAATAGAAATATCTGCAAGCCGATTGCAGTCATTCCAAACCTCTTGAGGTATTAGTTTAATCGCTAAGTAAATTCCTAAGGGGATAATGATTAAATCATCTAGTAATCCTAGAATAGGAATGAAATCAGGAATTAAATCAATTGGGCTCAAAGCATAAGCGAGAGTCATTAGTACAACTAATTTAGCTTTCCTATTAACTCTAGGATCTCGTTTAAGAAAATATAATATCCAAACATATTTCTTCATGGATACCACTACTTTATTTGAATTATTCATACAGGTGATAATCTCCTAAATAGAGGCCATGGAGCATAGTGAACAAGTTGTATTCAACCCAGAAAAAGTGATTAATGAGATGATTTGAGGTATAAATAGAATTGTATTTACCCGTCAACATATTGAAAACCTGTCATGGATGATGCTTCCTGCTATTGGCATGATGAACCATGGTGAGTGGCTTTTGATAAAATTATATGTTGTTTCAGGATAAATTACACATCAGTTTAAGATAAATTACCAACCTGTATGATGTAACCATAATTGTGAGATAATGTTCCGTGCTTCTTCGTCAAGAATGAAAATTGCCTGCACGAAATTAGGGCACTGAGCCTGGACTAAAAGTTCCTGACCACAGTCAGGATCATAAAACGAATACATTAAACCAAGTAAAACTTGTTTGCCATGACTGTAGCTGCCAATTGCATTTTTGATAAACTGGTAGTTTGGCTCTAACTGCCATTTTTTCTGAGCCATATCAAGAGATGAGGCTTTTATATTAAAAAATTCAGCTCCTACTTTTTTAATCCCTTTCTTCCAGGCAGAAACAAACAACTCTTCTGTCATAAAGCACCTTGGTTTAAAAGATGTTCAATTATATTCCATACATAAATTTTCTTCCACATTCCGGTGATTACTGCTCAGAGTGCAACTTTGATTAATAAAAAATAGTCCCCCATAGTCTGGAATGTAGCTTTAATCCATTATTTAAATGGTATCTAAGCATTAAAACCTCATATCAATATTTAAAATATTGTAATCCCATTAAAATGCTTTATTTTCAACAAAATATTACTTGTTTTTTTTCTTGACTGAATATTTGAATTTTACAATAGCAAGATTAACTTCTATGCTAGCTTCAGTTTCAGATGTGTCGAGGTCATCAGGAACTACTAGATCTGAAATTAAATCACCTGTTTTTTGCATGAGCTCTTGATACTTTGGTGAGTTTTGTGGGGTTTGTGGTATTGCTTTAATAGTGCGTGATATTTCTCTTACCTTTGTGAAGGTATCGATGATAGCTAGGGTAGTTTCTGTGGCTTTTGGGCTTTTTAATATAGTCGCTAGCATATAAAGGCCTTTCTCTGTGAAAGCCTTAGGCAAATTAGGTGAAAATTTTAGAGAAGTTAGGTGGTCGCAATTTGCGACTACCTCCTGTTTTTCTTGTTCGGTAAGTTCAACCAAATAACCTTCAGGAAATTTTTCTGGATTTCTGCTTACAGCTTCGTTAATTCTTTTAGTTTCTACACCATATAACTGAGCGACATCACTATCTATAATGACATGTTTGTTTCTGATTTCGATTATTTTATCTTCTACGTCTAATTGGCTGATATTCATTATTAAATCCGGGGTTAAAGCTTGATACACCATTATAAGGCGCGCTGAGTTTTTATCCCAGAAAAATTTATAAAAACAGGGGAGATTTAAGTTGGTGTAGGATGTGTTAATATTTGGGGTAGATAACGTACCTTATCTACCCCAAATAGGGTATTATTGAAAAAACACTCATGGAGAAGGCCTTGAATTTCCTGGATGACCAAAATGACAAAAATCGAAAGTTTGGGGTAGATAAGGTTTTTCATCCCTTGGATGTTCATTTTGATACCAATTCTTTGTCGGCCTGGTTGTCATTTTATTTTCAGGTTCATGTCAAAGGCGCACCTGAAAAAACAGTTCAGGCGAAACAAAAAGACTTATCTAAATTTTTAAATTTTTTCCAGGTCGAAGTAGGGCATGACCAGGTGGACAATTGGACACCAGCAGTCAGCAAACAATTTCAACGCTCCTTGTGTAATACCATTTCTGAGAAAACCGGTAAAGGATACAAGGCGACTTCCATAAATCGAACCATGGCAACCATTCGTCATGCAGGCCGATGGCTTTACCAACAAAGACCCTTAATAGCTGGTGATCCGTTATCTGGGGTTAAGGATTTACAAACCGATGCGCCAGAATGGAATGGTTTAAGTTCGAAACAGCTTATGCGTTTAAAAGCAGCCTGTGAGCAGCGTGCCAAAATGTGTACTCGAAAAAATCAAAATGCATTACTGGAGACGGCAGTCTTTTATGTATTGTTAGGAACTGGCTTGCGGGAATCTGAATTGGTCTCATTAAATATACACCAGTATCATTCAAAAGGGTTTCATTCTGTTGTTCGACATAAAAGTAAACGGGTGACTACTAAAATTGCGTTACCGCAAGAAGCCAGAGAACATTTGGATAATTATTTAAAGAGCCGAGTTTCAGAGCCTAACGAACCCTTATTTATAAATAGGGCAGGGAATCGTATTAATACACGGAATATTTTTCGAATATGTCAGCGTGTTTTAAAACAAGTGCTTGCACTTTTACCCGAAAATGAGCGATTTGAATTTACACCCCATAAACTTCGACATACTTTTTTAAAGAAAGTGACCGACAAGCATGGAGTGCATTTTGCGCAAGAGTTGAGTGGGAACGTTTCTATTAAAGAAATTTTTCGATACGCCAAGCCCAGCCAAGAAGAAATGCAGTCAACAATTGAAGATCTTTTTGCATAAAGTGAATGCCCTACTAAAAATTCACTTTACATAATTATGAAATATGACGAATTTTATCGCCATATTTCAGCTAAGTTAACATCTTCACTATCTGGTTGATGCTGTCTTTCCAATTTGTCTACTTGGACTACGAGTGGCAGATTAAAAGATGTACCTGTTATTATACAGCAGCCTTTTGCTAAGTTTGGGATCATACCTTTTGATAATGTATCTAACGTGCTTATAGTATTATCTAGTAAAAATAAATCTTTATCATTTACGAGGCGATGTATAAAAAAATTATGAATCTGAGACATTATTGTTGCGGAAATATCGGCGGGTCGTTGGCTTGATAATGTCAAAAAAACACCAAATTTACGTCCTTCTTTAATTATTTCTTCAAATAATTCCAAACGATAATCTTTCCAGCTTTCTTGTTCACGTGTTGACTGCAGAGATAAGACATTATGGGCTTCATCAATGATTAAATGTAAAGTCTTTTCCGGTGGGCTGTTAACAGTTTTTTTATGAGATTCATAATAGTATTTAGCTAAAAGTAGAGGAATAATTTTTTTAATATCTTGATTGCATTTTCTTAATGATATGATTTTCAAAAAGTGAGTATTATGCTTTTTCGAAGAAACAGATAAAGTTTTTTCCAAGTCTTTTACTGTAGATTCTATTCTTTTTAATAATGGTTGTATGTGCTCAAATTGAAAATGACTTGAAGTTAAATCATTAGTTAACTGTAAATGAACACGAATAATTAGCTCTTTAAAAAAATCAATATTTTCAATCGTTATTTTATCAACATTGGCCTTCATTATTAGTTTATAAGACTCTTCACTACCATTGAAGTGTTGGTTACTATCAGTAATAAAATGTTCCTGAGTAGAGTGCCACGATATTTTATTTAGAAACTCTTCCATATCCTTATTATTAATATTTACCATTGCAGTGAGAAGTAAATCTTTAACTTCCTTTTTTTGGGATGATGCGGAAAATGATTTTTTAAAGGTGTATTTTATATAGGCGAGAAGATTACTATTAGTGTCTTCGTCATAATATTTTTTCCAAGAATTAACTAATCTATCTAGGAAAGGCTTTTGCGTATTTGAGGTTGCTTTAAATAATAAGCCTAATACTTCTGAATCCAATAAATTCTCTGGACTAATGGGAAATTTATTTTTTTCCCTTCCAGTTCCTCGAGTATTTAAATGGTAAACGGTTTTGTCTTTTTCTTGGACCAGCTGATCATTCGTATATTCACCATTGAAATCGATTAATATGAATTGGCTTTTATTTTTAATTTCATTTAATTTTGAATTAAATAAAGTTGTATATAACTTTGCTAAAGTATTCGACTTACCACTTCCGGTATTTCCAAATATACCAATATGTGTGTTGAACAGTTTTTCCCATTGAAGATAGACAGGTATATTTTCTTTTAACATTTTGCCAATAACAAGATCATGATTTGCCATGTCATTATGATAGATTTTAGATATTTCTTCTTCAGAAATAAGAAACACCGGATCTTTAATCATGGGTAAAAATTTAATTCCTTCGGTAAAAATATCTTTTTTAAAGTAACCAATAGGTTTAACTTCTACCTTTCTTATATATGTGATTTTGTTGCTCTCTGCCTCAAATCTAGATTCGTCAAGAAATTCCCCTTCAACAATACAGGCAATATTTATAAACCCCCTTTGAATAATTAAATGTTCTCGAATAGATACACCTTTAAACTTATTCCCTTTATAAAATATAGTATCTTTACTTGATTCATCGAAAATTTTTAAAATTATTTTTATACCGTGCACCGCTATAACCTCACCTACTAAAATGGTCATTATTGTCTCTCTGGGTTATTGGGTTCCAAAGTGAAAACATTGGTATTAAATATTTCAAAATTTAAATTTTCCTTGCAGGAAATAAATTGTATGTTCTTATATCCAAGAAACTTTTTTTCCAGATTCTTTTTTTCTTGATCATTAAAACAGCAAACGAATAACTGCAGTAGATGATTTGATAAAGAACGTTTAATCAAATTAAGTATATGTTCATCAGCAAAAGAAAAACCAAATGAGATAAGTATGGTATGATCCTTTTCAAGTTCATAACTTAAAGCCCTGAGCATTTGATAATAATGTTCCTCAAATACCGTTTCATGAAACTTCCACTTTTCAGGATTAACAATAGGTATTTTTTTGTATTCCTGCCAGAACTGTTGTTCCAAATCATAACTTAAATCATCTAAGCGCATAGAGTTTAAAGATGAAAATTCTGATTTATCAGAAGAAATTATGTCTGTGAATTGATCTAATAGAGGACTCATTTGAGTAACAATTTGGCCTATTTCTGAAAATTTACCTGATGATTGATAATCGACAATTATGCGATCATCTTCTTTCTGCCAATAAGCCGAACCATGTAGATGAATTAGATTTATTTGAGGTACATCGATATAATTTTTCTCAAAAATTCCTGTCTGGCATAAAAATGTATTAAAGTTTTTGGCTTGTAAATATTTTTTTCTAAACCCTCTTGTTCCATCATTTAAGATAAAATCGCGTTGCCCTTGTTTTAATATTTCTTCCGATGAAAGAGCTATACATCCATCATAGTTTGTTGTAAAAATATTACATCTTCGTTTAGGCGATGTGCGTTTATATAAAATACTTAAAATCGTATGGATAAAATTACTATATTGCAGTATTACATTTTGTTTGGAAGTCTCTAAATTATGTATACAAAATTCTAAAACAGGTTTTATACATGATTTAAAATAATACATAAATAGTAAAGTTTTTAGTTTAGGTTGATTTTGGCTTTCAAATTTTTCCGCTAAAGTTTCGATAGTGAATCGGTTACCATTCTCGCCTTCTAACATTAATTCCAAGGTTGGGAATAAGCCATAAGAGGCTCCCGCACCAAGGAGTATATTTATATTTTTATCATAAATATATTCAATGTTTATTTGGCTTTCCATTGTATATCCTTTCACAATTAATTCAGTTGATTATAGCAGGAGATATGGCTAGTTTTAATTATTCAATTAACATTCAATATACTTATATAAACATGTCATGGTTAGTCTCTAATTAATAAGCATATACTTTCAGGAACAACCCCATTAGGGTTGACAAATAACCCCTTTGGGGTCATAATGTCATTATGAAAATAATAAAAAAATTACAAGTTGTGGTTGAAACGGCTGAATATTTAAAGCAAGCAGAATCTTGTATGGATAAGAAAAGCAGAGAGGACTTTGTAAGTCATATTGCTCAAAATCCTACGGAAGGAGATCTCATCCCCGGCACTGGTGGGGCAAGGAAGATTCGTTGGACAACTGATAGTAATCAGGGTAAGAGTGGTGGTGCTCGAGTTATATACTATTATCATAACCAAAAAATACCCATTTTTTTATTTACTGCCTACGGAAAGAGCAAGAAGGAAAATATTTCCGAAAGCGAGAAGAGCATATTAAAAACCATTATTAAATCTATTGTTAAGGTTTATGGGGAGGTTGAACATGAGTGATTTAGGTGAAAGTTTAATTCGCGGCGCCCAAGAAGCTCTTGAGTATGCCAAAGGTAATCAGGAAGGCGCAGTTACACATGAAGTGCTGGTTCCTACTCAAGTAGATGTTATGGCTATTAGAAAGAAAATGCATATGAGCCGACAAAAATTTTGTGAAGAATTCGGGTTCAGTGTTCGAACATTAGAAAAATGGGAGCGGGGTGAACGAACGCCGGAATCATCTGCAAGAGCTTATTTAACTGTTATTGCAAGCAACCCTACCGCTGTTATTAACGCGTTACATAAAACAAGTTGCGACAGAGGATAGGGCATAAGAAGCCGCCACCTATTGATCTATTATAAACCCGATCTTGACTTGGTAATGCATTTGCATTGCGATATATTATATGAGGTATTTAGGAGAGAAATTGTGGCCAACCTATTACACATTGAATCTACTTTAACAGATAGATATCAAATTATTATTCCTGATACTGTTCAGCCTGATGGGCATGTATTCCTTTCGAAAATGGAAGAAAATCAAGATGCCTACTATAGATAATTTTCTGGATTCTATAGCTGAAGATATAAGAAATAACCCCCAGCATTTAACTTCAATAAATAAAACATTATTCAATCGAATTGAATCATTTCTGAATGGTGTTGAATTTGATTTGAATGAAATGTTATTAGATGAGGAAGAAAAAGAATAACCAAAGATTGAGGATAAAACCTTTGGAAAGCCTCTATGAATAATCCACTCATCATTAGTGATTGGATTATACTGGCACATCCTCTTTTTATAAATCAAATTGCTTCTCTGGTAGAAGAAGTAAGGGAGTTAAAGTCAAAAGATCCATAAATTATCGTTCAAAATCAGCAACCAAAAAATTAGCCGCTATTTTCATTTGATCAGGACTTACGAAAAACTCATTAAAACAGAAGGATTTTTTAGTTCATTGATAAGATAATTTTTTAAGAGGTTTTTTTTTATTTGATAGACAGTTTGTGCCGTTTGGTAAGCAATTTTTTTCAAATTAACCCAGACATAAATAGCGCAGGCGATGTGATTTCGTTGTATGCGTTGCTTGCGGCACTGACATTTATCAATACCAGTAAGCTGCTTCACTTCGCGATGAAATTGTTCCACATACCATCGTATGGCACAAATTTTCTTCGTGTCATTAGCGCAAGTTTGTGACGTATCATTAGTAGCAATAAGATCTGTTCTATTAGAAGAAATAGCAACAGAAAACAACTTCATCTGTAAATGCTCAGGCATCCCTTTAAGCCTAATGAGCTTGCCGTGTCTTAATTCATCTTCGCTCCATTCAAAGCTACGCAATGGCTGGTAGGTTTCATCAGACCCCTTGAGTTTAGCTAATCGATTTTTTCTCATGGGGCAATAGAATATTTTGTTATGATCATTGATAAACAACATCAGCGTGCTGGTAGCATACCAGGTATCCATTAACACCGTTTTAAACGGTAATTTCTTGTGGTAAACAATATTATTAAGCATGTCTTTCACATGGTCTGCTTTACCTTTCCCGTCTTTTTCCGGGTCAAAAATTCTAAAATCGATAACCCAAAATTGCTCGGTCTGTGGGTTAACGTAGATGCAGTTAACCAGTCCTATTCCGCGAATAACGCCATGGGCATTACCACTGTACTGCCAACGTACTGATTCGATATGGCGGGAATGGCTTTTATCTAGAACCGTATCATCGAATACAATAAATCCTTCCTCACTTGCCACAAGCTCAGCCTTAACTTGTAACCAAACGTCACTGGCTGTTAATCGCTCTCTTTCTAGGTACAATTTTACCAAATCATGGCTTACATCAGATACATGCTCCGCATAATTGGTGAGCGTATAATTGACTTGGCTACTTAGCAAATATTGGCAATATTCTAATCGGCCAAATGACTTTCTTGGGCGGGCTATGGCTGCGCTCTGTCGGAAAAAATATACGCCATCTTAGATAAATAAAACTACATTGCAAATGATCTTTTCGACATCCTCTCCTTGAGAATTCTCTTGTTTTTCTTTGATCTATTGGCCTAATAGGTGGGGTTTTTCGTAAGTCCTGTTGATGCTTAAGTGGCACTGAAGTTTTAAAAAAATCAATAACGTAACCACTTGATTAATATATAAATTATCTGATTATCCTGATAATCAGACCTAAGGATATTTCCGTCCAACGTGTACAACGTCGAAATTATGTCTTATTTTTAGATAACGTTGGAACATATATATGAAAGTACAAAAAATTAAACTGAATTCTTATGATGTCACATGGATCGTTGATAATAATCATTTACCAATCAAAACAATTATGTGAGTTCTTGCTAATGTTAGACGTAATTACCGTATAATTAATATGGTGTCAGTTAAGGGGTAAAAATGAATGAAGAACAGCGAAACTGTGTATTAATGGATGAGCATTGGCTTATGTTTGATGCGTTACATAGTTATGAAGGCTACAAAGAACTGCGAATTGAAGCGGATAAATTAGGTGTTTCAATAAAAACAGCCATTATAGACAGGCTGGGAACAGAGAAAAACCAGACTGTATTACTTGTTGAGTAATAAATAATCTGCCCGATCCATAGCAATGATAATGAATCCGCTATATCTTAATGGGCTTGTGCTCCTGTCGGCTGTGGTTCCTTTTGAAAAGTCCAAATCAAGCCTAGTAGAATAATCCCCATCCAAGTTATTGATTTGATCCATGAGGCATAATAATAAAGCTGTATGAATTGTTGAGGCTGATTTAGATGGGGAATTACATTAGGGGCTGAAAATAAACTGATATTGTTACTTATAATAACTGGTGCTGTAAAAAGGAAAAACCCTTTTAAAATAAACTCATAATTCTTCATTTTAACAGAAGTAAAAATAATCAAAACAAGAGCAGGCGCTAGAAGCAAAGCAAACCTTGGCCAGTAAAAAATATGGGTTATTGGGGTAAATAAATCGCTATAAGAGGAAAATACCCCTGATTTTAAAGCGGTTTCAAAAGAAAGCGACAAATAAGACAAAACCAACAGTAAAAACGATAAGTAGTATATTGGTGTTTTTAGATTTATGCGCATTATAACAGTTCCCTTTTTTGATCATGGTGTGAGTGCTTTAGCTCATCGTTTATTCTTTAGGGTATAGTGTTCTTCCAGAAATGGTCGCTATTGCTTCTATAGGAATCGCATGTTCCTCATCATTAGAACAATTTAAGCTGATAATTTTAGCCATAGCAGTTGCTGTATCGTAATCAGGTCTAATATGTGTATCTGACGATGCGATACATGTTGTGTTTCCAATAAATAATTTAAAACGTCTTTGGCTTTGTTTTTCTGAAGCGTAAAACGGTTTTAGAGTAACTCCTGATAACACTGTCCCAGATAAAACTGTTTTTTCCTTATGAGCCGTATCAGATGGAAGCTTAAATTGTTTTGTTACTATAATATGCGCCGTTTTACCTGCTTCAACATAAATTCTATTGGGTTTTACTGATGAAATAGAATGGGTATTTTTTTCTTTGTTTTTTATTAAAAGGAGTTCAGGAGGCATTGGGCCGATAATTTTTAGTTCTGGTGAAGCCCAATAGATGGCTTTATTATTGTCCAAAAGTTTGTAAGGCAAAAACACCACATCATGTTCCCCCATATTCCAAAAAACACCACAAAATAGATGCTTATCACCTACTGTAGAGCGGTTTAATAAATTACCTTTGCTGTCTGTAAAGCGATCGCAATAATGGTTATTTTGGTTCTTTGGCACTTTTAATGGTGAATACGCTAATTGAATTTCACCATTGGCACCCATAAGAAACAATTGACGCGAAGCAGTCGCATAAAAATCATAACTTAATTTAGCGATGAATGGAGATAGGAACAATACCAAGATCCCTAGCTTTATACCCAAACGCTGCGATGATTTTTCATTGAAAATAGAAAATAGAATGCACCACGTAAGCACAAGGCCTAGCAAAATGATAAAGACGTTTGTAAATGTTAAGAACACTATCAATACCTCTCTTGTAAAAATTATCTATGCAAATGGTTACTATTTTATCATATTGATTTTTTATAGCATTTAATCTTATTAATTAACTCATTTTTATTGAGCGTATCTATTTTATGCATGATGCTCTCAGGACTATGCTCTTGATCGAGCAATTGTTTAGCCCATAGCATAAACACATCATCCTCGGTGAGAATCTTAAAAAGCATATCGTTTTTTTCATCGAGCAATACTTCAACAGCACAAGCTACTAGCCATTTTGATGGCGTTGTTTCTCCACCAGCCATGCCTTTAATAGCCATAGGAGAATAGCTTTTATCCTTATCAAATAAAGTCTTCGCTTTGTGGTGCAATTTTTCAGAACGATTAACAACGGCTTGTAATTCTGAAAAAATAGATTTTATTTGATTGCTAAAATCCTGCTTTTTATATTCGGCAAGATTTACCCGATTCAGTAACGTTAACGCTTGTTCTTTGCTGGAACCTGAAAGCTTCCCTACTACAACTTTAATTTGCTGTATCATACTACTAACCATGGGTTCAAAGATGTTTAACTCCACTTTTTGTTCGTCACAAATAATTTCAATCTGCTCCAAAACATCGATAAATTCATAAGGCAATCGAAAGCGCAAATCGAGCAACGTGCTTGTTGGTGAAGGATGCAAGTGCTGATGAATGGCCTTAAGATTCTGCATGAACTGTTTTAACTCAATCGTTTGATTAATTGAAAGATTATCCCAACCATCAAATAAATCCGGCTCATTCATATGAAAAGAACCATAAATGTTCTTCCCATCCGTTGATTTGACGTAAACCCTTGAGGGTCTACGCAAATTTTGTTTCACTTCGAATCGCAATAATTTTTTCATTAATAAGCCTCTAATAAAATAAGTGATGAACTGTTGCAGTATTGAAATGCACAATCTTTTGCATCATTTAGTCGCGTGTACGTTTTGTTTGTTGCCAAATCGATGTAATATTTTTTACCAGCTTGTTTGTAATCGTATTTAGAACGAAACGCAAACACGGATGTATTGATGAATCCTCCCAACAAATAAGTTCTCATTGTTGGGGTTATTGCTGTTGTATCCTGTTTTGTCGCATCAAAATAGTGACTTAATAAATGGTGTTCATTTAATTCATGAAGGTTTTTTAGTTTTTGTAATCGGTGGCCATGATAATGCATGAAATAAGGAACACCGGAAATATTTATTTTTCTGGCACGTGTAGTGTACTGGTTATAGTAATTTGTTCTTCGCAAATAATAATAAGGTTTAAAAGCACGCAATACAGGCACTGTTGTATTTTGTCCGTACAGGTAAACGAGCTTATTGAATTGAGCATCAAGAGTGGCTTTTTGAGTTCGTGCACCCAATAATTTATTTTTTATTGTCTCTAAAGAATAGATCATCGACTCAATACCCTGCTGATTCATCTCAGGAATATCCCCCAGAGAAAGTTCTACCTGATAATCTAAACGCTCCAACCGCCTTAGTGCATTGCACAGCTGGGGGTAATGAACAAGAGTATTTAATTCCAAATAAGTGCCGATGGCTTCTTTAATGGACAACCTATTCCAGTAAGAATAAGAAATATCCTGATTTCTGGTAGATGAAGATGTAAGCATTAACGCTCTCAATAAATCGTTTAAAGAAAAGGCCAGCTCAAGTGGTGCATTGGTTTGATTTAGATGAATCATAATTACCTCGTTTTCTTTTATTGTCCTAATGACACTACTTAGTTTATTTACAAGAACCAAATTTGTCAACAAATAAAATCCATAAAATAGATAAATTAAAAACATCTATTATATTGACTGTTTTGTTATGGTCTGCCATACTATAGATGTTCACTTAGGAACATAATAGATAAAATAAGGAATAAATCATGATTAAACACCCTCTTCAAATCGGTTCCATTCTCTATGCTTCTTGGGGTTACGAGCAAACTAACATTGACTTTTATCAGGTCATTGAGCTAATTGGAACTTCCACTGTGGTACTCAGAGAAATTGCTCAAGAAAAAGTCACTGACAGCAACGATGCTTTTTGCGGAAAAACAAAAGCCAAACCTAATTGTTTTATTGATGAACCATTTCGAAAAAGAGCAAACGCGCAAGGCATAGTACGCATGAACTCCTTCTCGCATGCAAGTCTTTGGGATGGCGCCCCTCTTTATTATTCTTCTTATCATTAGACTTCGAAAATGCTCCCTGCATAAGCAGGGAGTTACCACTAATTAACTGTTTAATAAAAAATTGGAGATTTTGATGAGCAATATATCAACAGCCGGAACAAATAGTTTAATACAAGAAATCAGCATCGTTTGGTCTATAGATGATGTGTTGGATGTGAGGCCACTACTCAGCAAAGAGCAAGCAAGTATCGTATTACAACACCTTAAAAAAAATCATGATGCCACAATAGGCATTAATTGGGATGTCATAGAAATCGTTTCAGACGATTTATTCTTAAAGCCGATTAGAGTGATTAAAACACTTCGTTATAAAGAACACGAAATAGAAATTAGTTATCAAGAATCCGATGAACGCTATATAGCGGATATTCGCATCGATGATTGTGATGGCCATACCGTCCAAGGATTTTGTGGTTTAAAAACTGAATCAGAGGCCGTTTCTGTAGCTCAAGCCTTTATTGATGGGTTGCACTATACCGAAGAAGAGGAATTCAATTAAGTAGGCTAGATTTTTTCTAGCCTACTCGCTATTAGGAGGGAACACAATGGATTATTTAAATTTATGGCACCAATTAGTGGATGTACCAATAAACGATGATGATGAAATTTAAGAAGATTTCCTTCATTTTGAAAAAGGAACGAATAAATTCGAACTCTGGAAATGGTTTGATAAAAAATTACCTAAAGGAATCGCACATGAGTTATTTAAGAAGTTATAACTATTTAATTGCTATAAATAGGCTTTTTGCCCTCACCCTATTCATGGGGGCTTCTTTATCCTTTCCTGCTCATTCAGGGCCTTCTAAATCATTTAGAGTAGCTCATACCCATGGGAAGACGAAACCGCAGCGAATATCGCCCACGGTAAAACATTCTAAATTTTTAACTGGGTTAGCTGCAGGCTCTATTTTATTTTCGCAGAAGGGACATCCGTTCTCTTACAATAAGCCGGATTTTGAGTCACCTGATGGCGAGCTGTATAGTGAATACGAGCGCAATAATCAATTATTGACTCAAGGTGGCTTGCCTCAGGATAAGCGATTAACACTAGAGCGCAGAAATCAACAGATAAAAAACAGATTAATTGCGTTAGCTGAAAAAAGATACATGAGCGCATTCACTCTTCAATTGGTTCCACTCAAAGAAAAGGTAATTGAATCAAAAATTGAAAAATCGTATAACCCTAACGAAAAACCGGATATTCAAGTAAAACGCAAACAGCTCCTTTATGAGCTCAGGTTTTCAGATGAAAGCCCAAAACCAATAAGTGATTTTGATGTGGTGAATATTAATGAAATGAAACCCAATAACACACATCCCTATCAATTTACCTATTCAGAAACGTGGGGAGATAACGCCATTAAAGTAAATTTGAGAGATAAAAAGGATAAAAAGCTCGTATTAGAATTATCCCACGCCTACTACGTTCCAAATGCAGCAAGAAAAGACATTTTTGAATCCATGCGAGAAAAATTTGTCAGTTATTTCTTATATGTATGGCCGTTTCTATTCCTGCCGTTACTGCTGAATTTTTTTTTTAAAACTAAATAATAAATTATAACTATAAGGAGTTATATAAATGATGATCGAACTATTAATTGGTATCGCTGTTATCTTGTTAATTTTTATTTTGACAGGTCTGTTTATTGTCAAACAGCAAGAAGTTGCACTTATTGAACGCTTAGGGAAATATCACTCTATTGCACATGCGGGGCTTAATTTTAAAATACCCTTTATTGACTGGATTGCCGGTAAGTTATCGTTACGAATTCAACAATTAGATGTCAAAGTCGAAACCAAGACAAAAGATAACGTGATTGTCCAAATTCAAGTTTCCGTGCAATATCGCATCAAAGATGGCGGAGTTTATGATGCTTACTATAAATTGGAAGATCCTACGCAACAAATTACAGCCTATGTCCTTGATCTAGTTCGTTCTGAAACGCCAACAATGATCTTGGATGATATTTTTGAAAAAAAAGACAGCATTGCTAATGCCGTTAAAAGCCACTTAACCGACACAATGCAAGACTTTGGATTTGAAATTATCAAAGCATTAGTAACGAACATAGAGTTAGAAGCCAAAGTAAAAAATGCAATGAATGAAATTAACGAACAACAACGATTGCAAGTTGCCGCTCAAGCCAAGGGAGAAGCAGAAAAAATATTGATGGTCAAAAAGGCAGAGGCAGAAGCAGAAAGCAAGCGATTACAAGGTGAAGGAACAGCCAATCAACGAAAAGCAATTATCAATGGGCTAAGCCATTCTGTAGAAGATTTCCAAAAGTCCGTACCGGGGGTATCGTCTGCAGAGATAATGAACTTGGTATTGATTACTCAATATTTTGATACATTAAAAGAAATAGGGTCACATAACAAATCCAGTACGATCTTATTGCCGCAGTTACCGAATGATATCGCATCGCAATTGCAGCAAAGTATTATAACTGGCAATGTAGCTAGCGCAGACATAAAAAATTAATAACGGAGTTATTGGGGTTGTGCTCTATAACCCCAATAACAAAAGGTATTAGGTGTTCCCATCAAGTGTTATCGAATTGGTTTATTGAGATTATCTATTCCAACAACCATAAACCATCTTGTTCCCAATACTCAGAAAATCCCATTTTTGAAAAGGGTATAGAAGGATGATTTTGCATAAGATGAAACAATTGTTTGCGCCAATGATTGCCTGGCGAGCTGTTTTTTAATAATGCATGAATAATATAAGCTTGAAGATAGAAAGGGCTTTCGTTATGTTCAAAAGATATTGTTATTTCTGAAACCTTGGGTTTATTGACGAAAAACCGATTCCATAAGCGAGAATGGTGAGCACATAAATTTCTGGTATAAGTCAGTGAGCGCATCCATGATTTGATGATCTCACTATATTGTCCAAGAGTATCACCAATTTCTTTTCTTACAGTACGATCTTTAATATTGGCATAGAGCTTGGACACTGTACCAAAAGAAATGCATTCCATGACCATCCAGTTTGGTGGGTGTTCTGGATGATTATATTTAGCATAATACGTTTTAATAAAGTCTTCGTGTGAACGTTTCAGATGTGATTTAACCTCCTCCAAAAACATTTGATGTTGCTCAGCCGAAGAAAATAAATCCATGCTTAGATACCAATGTGCGCCATATTTCAAACTCATGGCATTTGATATAGCGGTACGAAAAGAAACCTCTATTCGCTCTAGGGCATCGATAACTAATAAGCGCAGCTCCCTATCAAATGCATACAAATTTAAAAGATCCGAAAATCGCGTGTTGGGTTTAAATTGGTGAGAGCTTGTCGCAGAGCTAATGAGAAAAGGTTTAAAATAAATCATCAAACGATAGTAACCAATGGTCGTCAAATACTGACTAGCTTCTTGTTCATTATCCAGCAACAGCCCTTTTTGCCGTAAGTGATGTATTTGTTCTGGTATGGAAAGAGGTGGTTTATTAAAAACCATTTTTGAATGCATAAAATAAATAACCCGCCCTGGTCCGCATTGTTAAGAGGCGTGGCGGGTATGGTTAATTATATTATAACCCGATTGCACTCAAAATCAAATAAGATTGATTGTCATTAATGTAATTTTAACAGAATGTGCAACGTAACTGAATCACCGTACACGCCAATTACCCATAAGAATGTTATAATTAACCGATCGTTAAAAGTCCTCATTTAAAGATTTTTGATTTAGGAATTATGGAGTAAGCAATGGATGTGAGTGTAAAAGAGTTTTTGATAACGCTATATATAGTAGGTGGATTAATTACCCTAAGTTATTCTATCCACAGCTTTCTCAATTTTCAACGCTTAAAATTATATTACAATAATAATTTGCTGCTAAAAAGGCCTGATATTAAACGCTATTTGATTCTTAAACCCCTCCTTTGACCATATTTTTTTGTTATCGAAAAAAGCCCCTTAGAGCGATTTTCCGAACTATTTTTTAAACATTATGGTGACGAGAGGCATACTTATTTTAGAAGCCAGGGGCTTAAAAATTTTTTAAATGACCTATTCAAAGGAAAAAATCATTATAAAAACGATCAAATACACACACCTTGCTGGCCAATTGACAAAAACTCTCAAGATTGGATTGAGCATGAGCGATTTTTTAAAGGCAATAATTTTCTATGCGCATATTATCTATATAAAAATACAGGATGAATACCTTGTGCGAGTCACTTGGGAACAAGAAAGCCCCCTCACCCTGTTGCATCTATAAGCAGGTTTGAGCTAGATCAAGGTCAAAGGCTTAGCGCGTCTGAATTTATAACAAGAACGCAACAAATCAATTCCGATGAAGCTAATAAATTACATCGTGGAATGAAATAGCATCGTCATATAATAACAAAAAGCGTCAATTTAAAAGATGTATTTTGTTGACAAAATTACTGGTTTTTGCCATAATGTATTTGTTCACTTAGGAACATAATAGAAAACATTAAGGATCAAAAATGACAACAATCATTACTTCAAAACTAGTTAGCGATCAGCAACGCCTTTCTTTTTTGCCTAAACATTTTGGCACCATGATGATAAGGGCAGAACAAGCAATCTACAACACATTAAAAGTGATATGCTCTTCTTACGAAGGCGGCTATTGGCATTTTTACGAATTGAGCAATCGTGGTTTTTATTTAGCTCCCGACATGGACGAGCCACTTCCCATATATGTGGAAGGCAACGGCTATGATGGTGAAGTGAGTGCAGATGCTGCTGGAATTATTACAACCCTATGTGTTCTTAATCAACTGTGTTGGAAAACTAAATCGGATAAAACAATCCATCAATATTATTTGTTGCGGGATTACATCGAATACCACAAAGAAGCTACTGACATTTATGCCGCGATTGATTAAGCAGATAAAACAGGCCGTAAACTTAAATTACGGCCTTTACATAAGGGGCGGTTCTATGAATATTATAGAAAAAATTACTCAGGCCATTTTTGAAGATGACGAAGATCCGAACAAACAATCTGAATACTTAATTGAAACCTATTTAAACAGCACCAATCAAATAGAAATTGATGCTATTTTTGTATGTTTATGCTAAAAACCCTAATCGGTAATTGTTCAGCATAATTTGCAGTATTCGCGTTAAGCTTCACCACAAAAACTAAGCTTGGGCTGTTTGTACTTACATTACGTGATATTTAAAGTCCGTACACATTGATTGACACTCTCACCAGCTTGATTGGATTCAAGAGCATGCCTTTTCTGATCTAATAGCTCCAAGCTGGCTTTTCATGTTAACTATCTATTCCAATAATCAAATGAATTAAATTGGTTACTCGTATGTATATTGCTAAAGCTGGTATGATGATTAATATGATGATGCATGGAGTGATTGTAATTAAAACCAAATGGATTCCCTCCCGCATCATAGGAACCAATCATAGGCAGGCCAGTGACAGGATTTACTCTAAAAGTATCTTGTGAATGGTTATTAAATAATTGCTGCTGATTAATGGAAGAATGGTCGCCCTGATTTACACTATGACCTTTAATCATGTAAGGTAAAATATGCCGTTTAAAATATTCATTTTCCATGTAATTAAAATGTTCATTTTTTGATGCAATGGCTTTTTGATATTCAAGATAACCTGGTGGTGGTTCTAATACAAAATCTTTAATTCGGATGAGTAATTGTATTAATTTTTTTATACGATCAATTATCGCATCCTTTTGAAAAAATAGTTTCATTTTTTTATCCTATTTAGATAACTAATTTATTCCTTCACAAACGCGCAAAGGCTCGCGCTCTTTATTTATTCCATAATCCATCATTCTAACTATACTAATAGTAGTACTTCACAAGGATTGTGCCTAGTTGTATTTTCTGATTCTACACACACCACGCAATGTGATTGCTTAAAAAACGTGCACATAACCATATGATTTATATTGAAATAATTCAATACCATTAAAAAACGAGTAATTTAAAGTAAAACACTCATGTATACAATTGTATACATGAAACCCTTGTAAATCAATGGATATCAACTTAAAAATACAGTTGTATACATAAATGATACTATTGTATACTTGTTTTGATTCAATAAATGAGCCTCTCTATGAAAGAAAATGATGTCATTACCTTACGTATTTCAGAATATGAGCGCGAGTACTTAAATAAAATTGCACATCAATTTGAGTTACAAAAACGAGGCTCATCAGACGCATCACCTGCAAAAGCATTAAAATTTCTTTTAGAATTTTGTTTACATAATGAGATTTCACCGCAGAGAAAAAATGAAAATCCATTACAAGATATAAGAAAAATGATTGAACAAATTCATGCATCCATACCCCATTTGATGTATCACAATCATTATCAAAGTTTAGTTATTTCATCCAATATTAATGACGACTCTTTGAAAGAAATAAAACAAAAAACCATCGAATATTTAAACGATAATTTCTCAGGATTTCAGAATAATACTTATAAAGAAGTTCGGTTTAAAATGAACGGAATTGGACTTAAAACAGTCCCTATAGAAGAAGGTGAATCGTTATGGAAATAACTATTGATATTGGCGCAGATACCCTTCATTCGTTGAATAAAATAGCAAAAATGAATAACAACGAATTAAATGTGACTGCAGCAGAAATGCTGTCATTTGGCGCACGTATTTATCTACAATCTTTAGAAAAAAAGACAGATGAATCAACCCAATTATTACTCGAAAATAGTGTTCGCTCCATACAAATTATTACTGAAATTTTATACAGTGTATATAACAAAGATTTGTCTAAAATCGGTGCTTATGATGCAGAAACTGCATTAGCCATGATTGAACGGATGATTCCAAATTTGTTAAAAGGTATTTCTTAAATCTCTCGCTCCATTTCTCGATTAGACTGTGATTTATTAAAAGTACGAGTATTTTCTACAAACTCTTTGTTGTACACACGGTCTTTAATTCCATTAATTAATCCTTGATTGAGTGTTATAAACTCATTATCACTTTGTGCATTAAGTTTGCGTTCTTGCTTTATCAAAGACTGAATTTGTGTATCCCGATTTATTTTTTTTAGCTCCGATTCCTTGTTTTCTAAAGCGCATTGTTTTTTAAATTCCTCGAAACTCAGACATCGGTTTAATTGTTTTTTTAGCTCATCCTTTCCTTCCTTAACAAGAACATCATTTAAATCGGTATTTTCTTTCTTAGGAATCATAATGGATACATGGATACCAGAATCATGTAATCTCTGAGCTGCTTTTATAATCGTATTGGTTTGTTCATTTTTTGCGTATTTATAAGTGTCTTTTCCATCATTATCCAAGCAAATAACCACCTGTTTGGGTGTATTTTTTGGATCAATATTTGAAAAATTTGCTTTACCCAATACAGCATATACACGCGCATGTTCATTGGCTTGAAGTATACTTAATCCTGTCTCAACCCCTTCAGTAAAATAGGCCATATCGCCTTTACCATGGTGATTTAAGTTGACAAAATAATTACTGATTGAACCAAACGTTTGTTTCACAGGCTCACACGACTTATCTTTATGTGCAGAATGAAGATCTAATTTTGTTATCTGAGCATGATGTATATTACCCTGTTCATCTTTACTAAAAGCCAATAACGCGGGAACATGCTTTTGCCCATCATGGGTCTTGGTGTATACCGAATTACAAAACCTTAGATCAGCATGCTCATAATGAGCCAATCCGCGATGGATGATTAAATATTTTTCAGCGATTGTGCCTTTAATAGGTTGTGATTGTTGAAATAGCTTTTGGGCTAATTGACGTTTCCCTTCTTTTACTGACATCTCTTTTTTCTCATTCAATTTTTGTGGTGCTTTACGCTCATATTCAGGGATGTAATGGATGTATTGCGCCGCATGCTCCAAAGTTTCTTTAAAGCCGGATAAACCCTTTTCACGTTCAATGAGATGAAATAAGTTACCGGACTCCCCTGTCTCAAAATGGTGCCAAAGACCTGAATCAAGATCAATTTTCAAACTGCCTTTGGCTCCATATCGATATTCAGACTGCGTTGATAATCGATGATTAGGCTCGCCAAAAAGGCTTTTAACTAAAGAATCAGATACGTTCAATAATCCTTTATACAGTTCATCCGCATTAATAGACGGCTTTTGAGCAGACTCATATTTTTTTGCGGGTCGAGAATCGTTTCTCTGCTCCTTAGCTTCGTCCAGAATGTGTTCTTGAGCACGATCCATTAACTGAGTACTGATTCTTTGCTGTTTCTGTTGCTTCAATCGATAATCCTCTTCGGTCAATACAGCAGAGGTTTTATCCGCATCGCGTTGTTTCAGGGGATCTTCAAGTCTTTTAACCAATCCATCAAAATTATCGGTATAAAAAGTTGCTTGATGGCTGGCACGAGTTGCATCAATTTCATGAGATCGATGGGTGGTTACAACAAGACGGTCCTCCAATTCCAAGGCAATCATGAACTTGGATGTAGCACCCTGACTTGAATAAGCCGTATTCGTATAGGAATAATCCCAATGAAGATCTGATTGTTTTTTTAAATTAAGCGTGACCTGATTTTTACTGTTGCTTAAGCCTACTGTTTCACCAAAAACCTGTGTGACCGTATATTCTTCATTGGCAATAATGCCGCGAACGTCATCATTTCGTTTTAACCGAATCCGATCCCCTGAGGCTAAAGGCCGTTCGTGCAATTTATAAAAGGAAGGCATTGTTTTGGGTAAAATAGAAGCACTGATTGTAAACGCAACCTGCGACTCATCAACACAGAACAATTTATTTGCTTCACTATCAATGGCTTTGACGGTGAAATACTCGTCCTTTTTAGCCACTGAATAGTTTTTACCAAACCGAATGACATCGCCTGGTTCAAAAGAATGTGCTTGTATCTGGTCGGCCTGATCCAGGCTGATTGGAAATAAGCGCTTACACAATATATCTTGACTGTGTAGTTGATGTTGCTTGCGCAAACCATCGCGTAGTAACACTTCAATGGGTGTTCTATCCTCATGCGCATGAGCAACTATTAGCGTATTTTTTTGACACTCATGGGTTCGGCTGAGAAAATCATCAGCGATAGCACGATAAATGGATTTATAGTCCTTCTTTCCTTCCTCATCAGTACAATTAATTTCAACCAGTGATGAATGATTCAATCCCTGTATCGATGTTTTTCGCTGCACATACTCTTCAGGATCGATGTTTTTTATGAGTTCAAAAGCCTTGCTAATTTCTCTACGTGATGCAAACTCCGCTGCTTTTTTTAATTCAGGGTTCGGATTTTGACGCACAATCTCCGTCATAAACGCTGTTTTTTGCGATTGGCTTTTGATAGTGAGCTCGTGAGGAATTCCTGAAGCTAGAGATTGCAACTGCGTAATATCCCCTGTAAACACCATTCGAGATTGAGCGTCAATGCACTTTTGCTGTAAGGCATGGTACTTCTCATTATCAATCATGGAACTCTCATCCACAATGACTAAGTGACTGGCACCCAACCCACCGTCATTGCGTAAAAAACTATCCACGGTTTGTGCCTGGATACCATTTGCATTGAGCTCTTCTACGGCTTTATGCGTCGGTGCAAGTCCAAGGACTTGAAATTGATTGTTTTCAGCAATGTCCTTCACATGCCGCATCATTGTGGTCTTACCAACACCTGCAAGCCCTTGAATGGATACAAACCGGTCGGAAGTGCTCACCACCAACGTGATGGCATCTTTTTGCCCTTGTGTTAAGGTTTCAGGTAAAGACAAAAGCCTTTGCGATGACAACTCAATGGGCTGTACCGTATTCTGCTCTTGGTAATTAGCGCGAAGAATCGCCTCTTCAATATGTAACGCCTCTTTGGTCGTCCAATAGGTATCCATATACACCAGCGACTCGGCCATTCGCGATTTAAGTAATGGGGCAATGTCTTCAAAATCGGCCTCTCCTAATGCATGCATCAACGCATGAGTCATTAAATCACTGTGTTTAAAGGCTGCATTGCGTTCTGTGCATTTCGCAAGCGCATACGTGAGCGCTGTAGCCGCAATGCCCTCTTTGTCTTCCGATTTAAGCTCAAGATGATGAATTAACGAGTTGATTTCTCGCGCCAAAGCCTTATTGGCATAGGCTATATCACGGTAGACTAAATCGGGCTTTTTTTGTTGCACATCATAAGCAGTCCATTTCAATTGCACACTCTCTAAAAAGCGCTGTGCTTTTTGTTCATCATCCGTAAATAAAAGCACCTGTTGTGCGTTTTCACCAATTTCTCCGATGAGATTACGATTGAGCTGGTACGGTCTTGCCGCTATAAACACTTGTGTGGTGTCTGGTTTTATCTCATGCGGTTTTTTACAATAATCATAATCAAAATGATGTTCGGACAACGCTTTATTAGTCAAAAATAAGGTGTTGGACTCATGGCGAACATAAATTCCCTCTTCAGTAATTTTTGACACAACAAACGAACTCTTAGGCGCATATTTAACGCGCTGATGAACTAGGGATTGTTCATTAATTAACCGCTCACCAACAGCGACTTCCAGTATTTTTTCTCGTGATACACGAAAGTCTTCTTTGGTGTTATAAGAAAACAGACTTGTCTTGCCTTGGGCATTTTCTAAATGCAGCCCATTGGTATCAACTTCACACACCTTATAGTGCTTCGGTATTCGCCCTTCATTATAAAACGTAATTTTATCACCCACTTTATAAGAGTGAGCGTATCCTTTTTCCGTTTGTGTCAAGGAAACTGTCGTCAAAACAGAGACCTTTTTCATAAATCTTGATAACTGACCCTGTTGCACCAGCCCTTCTCGTATCTGGCACGTTATGGCCTCTTTTTGTTTGTTATTCAAGGCAACCAGCGCACTTTTTTGCTGTTGTTCTGGAGTCAATTGAAGCCAAGCGGTACTCATGGATTCATTAACTTGTTTTCCAATCGAGAGCTTGAGCTCCCCTTTGATAGGCGCTGTTAACGATTTATACGAATGAATGCCCTGCTCTTTTAAAATCTTAATAGGATTTCCTGCACTAAAGCCTAAGGTTCCTGCCGAGTTATTCAATAAAATGAGTTTGCTTCTGTGTGCTTGAGTAATATCGCTTAACGCAGATAAATCATCAAAAGAAAGTTTTTGTGCATCATGGACAATCACCAAATCTTGCTTTTTTCTCAAAAACGGTGACGATTTGATGTGTTTCCCATAATGATATTGAAACCCAGACACCGTATGTACAATATCGTCTTTAAACAAATTTTTAATCCTGGAAATAAATCCTGTATCCAAATGCTTGATATCTGCTCGAAGTTGCTGCGTTTTTAGGCTACCAGGGTGAAGTACATAAGAATTGAGAAAATGCGCTTCTGCAAGATGCACCATGTCTTGAATCAGCTCTTTCTCGCACCGAAAACCGGCTACATCAATGATTTGAATGCGTTCGTTATTTTTAAATACTGAAGATGTGAGCCCGTGATTTGGTACGGACAACGAAAAACTTACTTTTAACTCGTTGGTAGTTTTTGCAATAAACTCCTTCTCGCGGGCAAGAAGAGGCGCCGTTGTATAATATTCCAAGGGTTTCCCCTGGAGTGTCCTTGCCGCCAAAAGCGATTCAATTTCCCGCTCAATGTCCTCATGCCCCACAAGACCTGCTGAAAAAGTCATGGCCTGGCGTACCAAAGCCCCATGCTGGATTTGCGTAGAATATTCGGACAAATGAGCTAGCGCATCATTCACGGCTTTTTGCGCATCAGGGCTTAAAGGTGTAGTGTGAGTGCTTTTAACCGCTCCTCGTCCGTTATTTAATTTGGAATCCTGGATTATCGCCCTCAAATCAATACCAAGCTCTTTAATTTCGTCTACCCACTGCTGATGCAGCGTTTGACTGTTTATTTCAGTTTTGGGGTTGCGCGTTGATAAATTAGATTTTTCAGCAGCCTTCGCACTACTTGTGCCACGTTCCTTCATATCATCAAGAATCTGTACGCGCCTTTTGGACGTAGCAGTAATAGCCTCATCACTAATACCTACAACCTCAAAATTACCGTACCTGTCTTTAATGCGAATATCGTAGCCCAGCTCCTTAACTTTTTTCGCTAAAGAGGACATGTATACCAATCCCAAATAATGTTGATTAGAATAAATTAATTCACGAAAACCATGATCCAGATGTTCTTTATCATTTTTTGCTCGTGACGATAAAGAACGCCATAATCCATCCGAACGTTCGGTCATGTTGAGTATGGGTACATGCGTGTGCAAATCGGGATCTAATTCACGAGAGGTTGTATGGACAAACATGGCTGCTACTAAATTACGGGTTTTTTCAAAGGTGGTTTCGCCATTAAATGTAATGCGTGCTTCTGCTGCCAGCTGCTCAATCCGACCAAAGGTAATGTTCACGGCTTCTTGATGGGCTTGAAGCAAGCGCGCGTCCTGCCCCACCAGGGCTAAAATGGATACAGACTTAGGCGCTGATAAAGTCACATCGGTTCCAGGACGATGCAGACGTTCTCCTTTATCAATAATACCCAGCAATTGCCCACTGGGTAATTGTCCGTCTAGTAACTGCAAAAATTGCGAAGGCTCAATTTGACCGGACAGCTGTAACTTTTGTGCACCATTCCCTATCCATCGTGACAGACTATTAAGCGAATCTCGATCGCTTAAATAATAATTATCTTGATTGGTGTAATAATGCACCGCGTCTTTAGCTGCACTTATTTTATTTAAGGTCAACATAATACCTCCCTGGATGACTTAAAAAATTTCTTTTATAACAATGGACGCCTCACGCAACTCAATAGCATCGGTGTCGTTTTTGTTAGCTGCAGCTTGGTCTTTGGGTTCCGCATAAAGTGATTCAGGAGGTACTAAATCCTTATCCGATACCTCATGCGCCAATGTTTCAAATTGATGGATTTTTTTAACGTCGTCATTTCTTTGAGGGTTATTCTGCACCATTAACGCGCGGTGATTTACTTTTTCCAATGCATCAAAATTGATGGTTCGCTCAATAAGCGGTACGCAAATTTCTTTACGCTCAATGTATTTGTTTTTCAAGCGGGTAATGGGATGGTTTCCTACCAAACGAACATAGCATTCCATGTCATCAAGAGTCATAATATCGCCCTCTTCGACCGTATTTCGCTTGGTGCGTTGCGAACCCACCGTATTACCATCACGAACAGAATCAGGACCATAAGACTGACTTTCTTTCATTTCATTAATCACTTGTGGACCTAAGTCCTCGGAAACCCACTTAGCCACTTTCGATTTTGGACTCCTAAAATAAATGGATGTATTGAGTAGATCCGCAATGGCTCCGGCCTCATGGGTTCCATAGATAAAATCTAATTGCGCAATGGATTGAATGCCAATGGCAACACACCCTCCAAATTTACGAATGTCTGCCAGAGTGTCTGAAATGGTTTCTAAACGATGCAGGCTTGCTAATTCATCCATGACAAGCCATATACGCCCTTTATTATTAGCCACCAAGGATTGCACCCCTTGCATAGCTAGTCCTAACCACAGAGAAATTAAAGGCTTTATCTCTTTATGGTATTTGGAGCGTGAGGTAATAAATAACCACCCTTTATTGTATTTTTTAGAATCGGTTGTATTTTCAATCCATTCTTTAATCGAAAAGTCTTCTTTACCCGACTTCTCAAGTCCCTCAAGAAAGCGAAGCGCCTTGGTATAGGTTGCCAACACGGATTTAATGGAAATGGCCGTTTTTTCAATTTCCTTACTCACCAGATTTTCAGATTCAGTCCCTTTGAGAATGTTCCTGATTTCCTCCAATGAGGTGGTGAGTAATAACTGCAGAAGAAACACCGGATCTTTTTCTACATAATCCCTGATTTTCCACGCCATCGAGGTAAAAATGGTTCTTGCTGAGTCAACCCAAAACGGATCGCTACCTTGAACTGATTTAGGAATTAAATACGTGGCAAAGGAACCAAACTCCAACGGATTGGCGCATTCTCGCCACATTTTCCAATTGGCACATAATTCTGAAATGGGATTGAGTTCAACATCAATGCGCTCATCAAAGAAATAAGGTTTGATGGTACATTCTTTATCATAAATGATTGCCGGCTCGCCCAGCGCCCTAATTTGCTCCAACAGCATCATCATGGCTTGCGTTTTTCCAGCCCCCGTTGTGCCATGAAACAACATCCCTTGTTTTTCAGAATACTTAGGCATAGGTAGGCGATTCAAAAGTTTAATTTCTGAAGCACCACGTTGTGATTCATTGACCGATTTGATGGTTTCTTTAGGCGAAGACGCTAAGCGCGTACCAGAAACAAATTGATCTTTGGTGTATTTTTCACCTAACTTAATAAAGAAACGGGAAAACAACTGCGTAATCAACAAATACACCGCTCCACCAAAAAATAAAGAAACTTGCGCTTTTCTCCAAAGAGCGTCCTGTGCCTGCTGCACGGATGCTTGAATAAGGGGACTTTTTTGATAAAAAAGCGCTGTAATTTTACTCCCATTCAGATTGGTCCATAACACATACTCCCCATAATGGAATTTAACCAAGAACCTTGAAATGTGGTTAAGCACCACCAGCTTCAATTCAGACGATGCATAAAACGCCATAATCAGCGAAAAAAGCACGACAAAACCTAAGACAGCCCAGTGAAAAATACGTTGACTTACCTGAATCATCATTTTTGTTTTATAGTCAAAAATCTGACCGCCACTCATAAATTGCCACATATTTTGCAAGGAGCTTTGTTTCATGATTTTAAATCCATCGGTTTGACCACTCTTCTTGAAGAAGCCAATGCACTGGGCGCACACGTAAGCGCGAGTTTTTGCTTATTCATAACGCCCTTCCTTAAACCCGCGATCATTGTCTACATAATCTTTTTTTTGTTTTGCTTGGCGATTCGCTAAATCCGCTTCAGATGCCTTAATCTCCTGTTGGGTACTGCTCTCTTGGTGTTGATAGGCCTTCGATAAATCCTCTCGATTATCCATACGCAGATCGTGCGCTTGCTGGATGGTGTTGTCTTGCACCTGGCTTAAATGTCTCTCTTGCGATTTATTTAAAACGCCTCCAGCACCATCCTGATGAGCTTGGTTGATGAGTGCTTTTTGATGAGCAGTCATCGAAGCACGTTGCGCTTCAAATTGACTTCTCACTTGATCAGATGATGAGTGGATCATACGGCTTACTTGCGCTGTTACTGCCGATTGCCCTTGGGAAGATCTCATAAACTGATCAGCCAACTGTTGTTGCGTGTCTAAGCTCGAAGCGTCTGTCCCCATCAATGCTTTTTCAGCTTGCACCCCATGATGCTGCACCGCCCAATCGTGAAACGCTTGATCCAATACTCTATCCATCCCGTCGGAGTGCTCTTTCACACGATTAGCCATGTGCTGATAATGTTCTCCCTTACTGTATTCTGCTGAGGCCATATCGGATAAAGCATGTCCTTGAGATAGGTTGGCTGCGATTTGTTCCGATTTCGACAAGTTAAACGAATCATTGGCATCCATGTGGTGCGTCTTAGCTGTAGACTCCATGTGGTTCAATGCGCTAGAGAATGATTGACCTTCACTGGAGTTAAAAAAGGCTTGAACCGAGTTAGAAGCAGACAAACCTGTTTTCAAACTCGTGCTCGCCTCCCCAGAAATACCCGTTACTGCGTGGGCGAACGATCCAAATACCCCTTTGCGTGTATCAATCCTGGCCGAAACCGCCGCATCCCACGACACTTGTCCTGATTTGTCATGATGCTGATTGTATTGGTTAACCGCGTCTTGCATTTGACGAACATCTTGATTCAACGCATTACTGAGCGTTCTATTAATACCCGTTCCTTCCCGTACCTCACTGGCATCGCTTTCATTAAATTGAGAGAGTCCACTCAAGGCTTGTTGATAATGAGAGTCTGCACTGGTTCGATGCGATTGGGCATTCTGGAACGATTGGCTTGCACTGTCTTGCAATGAGGCACTGATTCGGTCGGATGCGTGTAATCGCGTTGCCATCTGACTCATTGCAGACTGTGCATTAATCACGCGCGACCCATCCAATCCTTGCGAAAGCAAGGCACCATTATCCGTTTGAACAGTAGCCCGCCCTTCCATATGCTGATAATTGGTATCCCATTTATTCGCATGCGTGTTGTTGTAGTTCATGTTCCAACCACTGTAAGACGCCATGGAGATATTTCCTTGCGTGGCCGATTGAGCCTCTCCTGTAGATAACGATTGCGCCATTCCTCCTAGATGTTGAGACGCAGCACTTAATAAATTAGGTAAGCCTTTGGCAATAAAAAGGGAAATCACTGGAACACTAATAGCCAAGCCCCCTGCCGTATACGCAAAGCTACTTTGAATACTGGCGATGGAATCAATGGTTGAAAAAGTAACCCCACCATTTTTAGAACCAAATAAAGTCAGTGTGGTAGAGGAAGCTAAGGACACAAAAAAATGAATAATGATAAACATCGGAGGCCAAGACCATAAAAACACTTGGGTTTGCATGTAGATCATGTATACCCCATGCATGGCGGGAACCAGCGCTAACAACATCACTAAAGGAAAAATACACAGAGTCAACATCCAAAAGACGGTCATATAATAAGGAAGCCGATACCCTGCAAGCCAAAAACTGTTCGCTTCAGCCACATGCATTTTTTGCAAACTGGAACTGTTGGTGTAATTCATCAGCTCCGCATCCGCACCAGCAAAAGCAAAGGCATCAAGGGCTGATTCTCGGGTGGCATTGATTAAAATATTTTGTGTGAGTACTTGGGCTGCATCTTTGGACACGTTCATAAAATAGGAATGAGCTGCCGCCAAACCATCACTAAACTTCTCCTTGTCGCCCTTGGTCATAATATTGGATAAATGAACGAGTTGTTTTTCTATTCCCTCATTAAGTTCTGGTTTTAAACGTGCTGCAGCCTCAATACAGCTCAAATTAGACCCATCATGAAATAAGACACGATAAATGGGAGATGGATGCTCAAAATATAGCCGAATTAAATCAGAACTGTTCTTCATCTCATTGGGTGCAATTTGCTGACTCCCCAAAAGTTTGGCTGAAAAAATGCATTGCCTAATGTAGGTGGATAAATCACGAGAGAGCTCAGGCGACAAAGACAAATTAGAACTGGTGGACGCTAAGAAGGTACGTGAACCAAACAACATGCCAGTTCGGGTGTAATCTAAATCCTGCGGCATATGAAACACGTCACTAAATACTTGAGTAATCCCATACCCAATGCCACTAATAAGTGCCGCAGGAAGACCAACGCCTAAAGGAACATGATCTACGGTTAGTGCAGGTCCCGCTGAATCCGCTGTTTGCATGTCAATGATAGCTACCGGCGTTTTGATTCCTAAAATACAGAACAAAAAGACAAACGTGCACAAAACATAACGACTAATGGCTTGAATCCTTTTACCACTCACGTATTGAAACCCGACAATGCCTACCGCAAGAATACTCACTATGTCCTGAGCCGATTTGTAGGTTGACGTGCCAAGCAGCGTGACCATGGCATCCAGTACTGTTTTTAGATACTCTCCATTTTGAGGCGTATAAATGGTTAAAAGACTCATTGCGCGTCTCCATAATAGGCTGTTCTTAAAGTGGGTGTTAATGCACTTAATGCTTGTTTGACGTTGTTGCGAATTAATTCATTCGTCTGTAACGCTGCATTAAACCGCTCACGGCTCTCCGTACTAAAACGTGCTACAAACTGTTGTGCTAGTTGCAGGTTTTTGTATAACCGCTCTTCATTGTGAGCACCCAGTTCTTTTCCTGAGAGAGAGGCACGAATAATATCGAGGGAATTGGAAAGGTATTGTGCTAAAAGGTCCGTTGCCACACTTTGAGCCAACTCATAACTGCCTTGAATACCCGTGTTTTGTTGCGCATTGGCAGAAATAAGATTAAAAACGGCAGGTTGTGTTAATTCAATCAGTCCCTTTTGCTTATCGGATAACTCTTTGCCCATTTTAATGTTGTCATAAATTCCCTGCAGTAATTCCTGGACTTGAGCCACCAAAGCTTTTTTGGCACTGATTTCTTGTGTGCTTGTGGCATCAATGGATAAGCAATGCGACTGTGGCCCTGTATCAGTACAGTGGTAACTAGGTAACTTTCCTCCATACAACAAGGCCTTAATAAAATCTTGATTGGTTGCAAGTGAGGGGTAAGTCATTAACGCCCCTTTCGCGTTAAAGACAATGGTTCCTGAAATGGACATGTACACTTCGGCTAATTTAGGATCTTGTGCAATAAACTGATTAATTTGTAAGGAGTCCCAAACAATATTGGTGTTAATTAACACACGGTCTTTGTATTCAGGATTATTTTTAGCCTCAGCTAATATGGAATCGGCTTCACCACCTGTGGAACATTTCTGACGTGCCATGGCCCAATCCGTAAAGGTTCCTTTGTGGCGACCTAAATCTTCGCAAAGACGCTGTTGTGCCGCCCTATTTCGCGGCCACACCGCAGCACTTAAATTTTCACCCATTTCACAGGAATTAAAATTGGTGCCATTAATTTCATTCGCCAGTTTTTGCATAAACTGCATCGCATGTGCAATTTCAGGCAATTCTGTTTCTAAGGCCAGGTTTAATGCGTAGCCTGCTCCTCCTGATAAAATATTTTGCATGAACTTCACAATCTGATCCGACTTGATGAAGGAAAAACCGCCTGCGAAGAGATCGATACCGCCACAACCAGAACGCATCCCAGGCACATCCACATGCGCAAGGCGGATGGTACGTACTTGATTACGGGCATATACAGAACCAAGAGCCGCGAAACCCGCCGCTTGTGTTTGATAGGCATGCGATCCCGTCACATTGGCATCAAACCCCAAATTATTAAAAAAATGGGATAAATCAGATTCTGCATTCGCAAAGAGCTGACTGGTCCCTAACAACAAAAAAGCGGCAACGGTTTTTTTAAACATAGTCATCTCGCGAAGTTGTGAATCTACTCATCATGAAATTTTTCCTCCAAATGCGTCATCAGTTCATCCACGCGGTTTGCAAGTTGTGCAGGCTCTGCCTCACCAAACAACACGGCATACGCTTGATTGGTAGGACGATTCACGAGATACAGGGCTGGCACTACGGGCTTGTATTCACCAGACACATATAGGGTTTGAAACAGTTCGGGTGTTAAATTGGCTGAATCAAATCCATCCAAAGACTCTCCATCCAAACTGTAAGCCTCTACAGGGATATGAAAACTGGATGCAAAATCACGAAGTATGGGCGCAAATTGATGACAATGAGGGCATGTGGAGCGGTATATAAAAATAAAGTAATGTTGTTCCGAAAGCGCATTGATTCTTTTGTTCTTGGTACGCGCCATTTCCTGTTGCTCTTGTTTTTTATTTAAGAGCTGGGTTAATTCATTCAGTGCTACATTCGCAAACGCCTCTGTGCTGAGAAGGAATAGCACGATTAAAAAGAACCTTTTTTTCATTCATTCACTCCTTCATAACTAAACCGTTTAAACTGCGTCATCACATCAAAAATGCGCTCTCTCAACTCTTCTAAAGATAAAAACCCATAAGACACTGGCGACATCTTGTTACTCTTTAAATCCACAAAATAAAGAGCGGGCATGTACTTCGCCTCAAGTGCTACTTGTTTTTGAACCATTTCCAGAGGAATTGATTTAGGATTAGGAAGTCCATCAATGAGTTGGCCATCCGTACTGACTGAAATCATGGAAAAACCATATTCTTTAATAAAGGGAAGCAAATGCATGACCATTTTTTGTGAAATGGAGCTCGTGCCACGATAAAATAAGATAAAGCCGAAACGCGCACTGCTTTCATGAATGACTTTGTTGATTAATACTTTTTGTGCATCATTGCGTACTGCAATCGCTGAGTTATCGGTTGGAAAATTAAGCGTGCTATCCAATTCAGGATGGACTAATAAGACTTGTTGCCAATAGCGTACAAATTGCTGGTTATTTTTTGAATAATCCATCTGCGCCTTCATGTATTCATGTGTTGAATCAAATGAAGGAGAGAGCAACGCCTCGGCCAACTTATTCAGTGTGGCCTGACGTTTATCCATTAAGCGCTCATAAGGGGATTTCGCAACGGTTGCAGGTCGTGGCTGCACTATTTTTTTAATCGGTTTGGGCGCCTCTTCAACGCTATACCAATGAAATCCTTTTGCATGCTCCTGCACAATGTCTGCATGAAGCGATGCCACGAACAGTCCCCATACTATCAGCATCAACAGGCGGCTCATAATTCACCTGCCTTTTTTTGCATTCGCAGAGCTACTTCATCAATGGATTTTTTAGGATCTTGAGATTTGATCTTTAGATCGCCTGCAATCCCTGCCGCTTTATTGGGTGTCCCATGACCAAAAGGATAGATGGGCTCAACAAAATCAACCCGACCCAAATCCATCTTCTGCAGTTCCGCAACACTCATTCCTGAACAGGTTGGATGCTCTGCATCACCCAAACCATGACCATTAATTTGTATAAGGCGAGCCTCCTGGATAATTCGCGCCATTTTGCTTGGAAAGACGCAGTAAGAGCGTTTGTGTTCTAAACAAACCCCAGCCACTTTTTCACTACAAAACTCACCTAGATAATGCGCAACATAATTTAACTTAGCTTTTCCTAGCGCTTTGTCTTCCTCACGACAATGAACTAAGTCAATGTCTTTTCCCCATCCTTTATCATGACAGCAATCAATAATATCTAAGGGCCATATTTTGCATTGCACTGCCTGTCCGCCAAAAAGAGATGCATTGGACTGTTGACTTAATTCATGCCCCGCTTCCCCCACAACCGCTAAAGAAGAAACGCTTTGCCCAAAATCACTGTTTTGGGTTTGGGAATGCTCTGTACAGTCACCATCGGCACAAAATAAGTCTTTAATGCATTCGATAGGTGCTTCACACACATTTTCCTGACAGCTGTACGTTTGCTTATACAGGGCACAAGCCTGCTTATCAAAACGAGCACACTCAGAGCCTGTTTGAAAACACCCTTTGTTTTTCTGTACGATGCATTCATCAGCGGCGCTACTGGAACAGGAGTACGTCAGTTCGTTTGCCCAACAAGCGCGTGATACAGGAAGGCCATCAATTACTTTAGGTGATTGAGTATCCGTGCATTGTTCTTTTTTTACTCGACACAGCGAGCCCTTATTTTCAAAGCTCGTGCAATTACTGTCCCAATACTCTTGGCTAATATAGGGTTTGGAGTGTGCTGTGACCGTCAAAGCAACTTGAATGGGATAGATTCGGCCCCATCCTTTATTAATATAAAAGGTCAACAACCCATTATTAGCGCACGTTGGGGTGCCAATCACCTGAACCCAATAAGCATTCGCACCATTATTTCGTATCGAATGAATAGTGGCACTCATTCCATCACAAGGATGCTTCATCCGAATGGGATAAGGAACCGAGCCCGCCACGGCATTAGTGATTGCTCCAGTCACCAAATTCACACTAATCACTCCGGTCCATTTTTTAGCGACCGAAAACGAAAAATCAGCGCGTTGCACCACTTTTTCAGAATCCACCAGCACCTTAAGGTGCTTGGTGCACGTTTGATCGGGTAATAAACGAGAGCTAAAGCATTGTTCTTCATGCGTCTTCATCGTGCAGACAGGCTTTTGATTTGAGCATTGAACGCGATCATTGGAAAGACCGTGCGTAATCGCATAACTTTCATCCTGAATCAATTGGGATTGAGCCAATACGGAATTGGCAAGATTGAGTTCAAATTGGTTTGTTCCAAAATGATCAATGACTGTTTGGGCACCAGGATCATTTTTAATCGCCGCTTGAGCTTGACTGGATAAATCCGTTTGTTCCTTTTGAACCCCTTGATAATACCCTTCTTGTTCAGGGTGCTCTGTGTACTGTTCAAAAAGAGCATGGGGATCAAACCCGTGCATGGCATCTTTAGGTTGGGCGTTTAACGATTTGGCGTAATTATTAAAGGTTTTAAAATCCGTTCCTGTTTGATTCGCAAAACATCCCATAGAGAGTAATGTCATAAACACAACCCACTTAGACATGAGCGTTCTCCAAAAGCGCCTGCGCCACCTCGTTTGCACTGTCACCTTTCTGTGCAATGAGTTGTAAACTGTTTTTTATAGATGCATTGCCATACACCACATCATAAGTCTGTTCGGGACAAAGTAATTGCTGTCCACAGGAGCTCGGCCTTTTGCTCACAACAAGTGCAGGCACCGCAGTGATATGAAACTGTTCAAACCATAGAGGATCAATCGATACCCCATTAAACGCCCATTTGGACTCCTTGGCCTTAGCATGAAGCTTGGAAAACGCTGTTATGGTTTTTTTAAAATCCCCCTCAATCAGACCATTAATCACAACTGGAATTTTATAAGAAGCCGCCTCATTGCTCAGTGAAAACAACAAGGGCTCTGGCATGGAAAAAGAAACAAATAATACGGCTCCATCAACCGTTTGGCCTTTTTGAGCAACGGGCACTTCTTGACGTGAACGTTCAATAATCTGATCAATCAAGGTCTTATTTTGGGCACTTGATTGATTGGATGTCGCATTCCAATGAGCCAACGTGACCTGGCTTACTGAATCCTGCGCAGCCTTCCCCATTGTCGATGCCGCATTAATAAAATCATTCACATTGGCATGGCTTGCCGTGACTAAAAACAGGCTACTTAAAAAAATTCCAAATGCATTCATGATTCATCCCCATCATTTAAAGAAAACAACAGTTTCTTTTCTTCCAAATCAAAAACCCAAAATTGTCTCCATCACCTGGATAGGTGTGCCCTGCTTCCCACCCAATCACCGATTGCCCAAACGGATGGCATTGACGCGCTTCAGGCAAAGTATTCACCAACTGATAACGATAACGGTCTTTGGGCATAATGCTCGATGCATAGGTATGACATACAGCAGGCCAATCTTGGCCTATTGAATCGCGAATCGCAGGTGTCGGTGGTCGATGCAATTTAAAGTCAACGCGTTCTGCAAGTAAGGCTGCGGTACTTATAGGACTTGCTTGATGCGCAACAAACCCCGTTAATGGATACGTAGAGCCTTGGGCACCTTGACACCAAAAAAGACTGTTCACGGCAGTGCCTGCAAGTGCTTTGGTCGCATCAAAGGCACAAGAAGCTCTTGCAGGCGGGGAGGTAAATAAAACGGCTTCAGGATTTAGAACAAAGGCCAGTTCTGAATCATTCCAAGTGGGGTCTAACTCCGACGGATATAAGATGTCAAAATCTTCAGTTTCCATACACCCTAAGGACGTTAACACTTGCAACCAATAGACCAGAGGGTATTTGTACCAATGAACGTAATAAAACGCACCGCGTCCATCCGTCTCCGGCATTTGTGAGCCCCCGAACCCTTTTTTAGTGACATTCAGTTGCACTCCTAAATTGACCATGCACCATGGTTTAGGAGTTACATCAACCAAGGCCGCTGGTTCCCAATAACCAATAGTGACGCCTAAGCGTTCTCCAATGGGTGTAGGGCATAAACACAAAGGATTACCTGGATTTTTTGTATCAGGATAACTGCTTTTAACCACCTCACTACTGCCAATGGTGAGTGGAAACAAACAATTCCAGCAGACATCGGTAATTGGATTGACGAAGTGCCCTTTACACTGCGAGGCATAGATGCCGCTAAGCGGGCTCAGTAAAAAAAGCAGTGCTATTAGGGAAATGAATCGACGCATCATAGTAATCCACCAATAATTTGCAGACGATTGCGTCTTCTCATTGCAAAGCTTAAGAAAAAAACAACACCCAAAATAATTAATGAATGATTCAATGCTCTTAGCGATTCGGCATGCTGGATTAAGAGTGCTGGGAGCAAAATCCAGGTCATATGGACTAAAATTTCTATATAAAAAGTAACCTTATTCCAATCAAAGATTCGGTATTGATGGTTTGCTGTTCCCTCACAAAATGAAAGGCAGGAAGACAGGGATAAATAAATTCCAATCACAACACCCGCTACAGCTAAGTAAGCAGGCCATGAGTTTACGTTTAATTCATGAAGTAACTCATGAGGATGTTGAGAAAAAATGAAGGTGAGAATTAATCCAATAAACAGATGATAAATCCCATACACGCTAAGCGAACCAATGCCTTTGGTTATTTTAATCACTGTTTTTTTATTCATAGTACCTACTCCTATTTGTGTAGCTCGTGTTGCCCAATTTCTTGAATACGCCAAACCAATCCCTTCTGGCTGACTATTGAAGGCACATGCTTTAAGTGAAAATAACGACTCAAGCGCCCTTCCAAATCAAAATAAATCGAACCCAAAGCTTCAGAGGCTTCCTTAACATCCCCTCCGGTTAAAATAAATTTCACCTGATCAAAATGCTTATAATGCGCTTTGGCCCAGGCAAGTTGCTTCGGATCATCAGCATCGAAGAAAAACAGCGTTTTAGAAAAGGACACGCGTTCAAAAGGATTAAGGTGTGCCCCTTTCTTCGCAATCATCGCCCCATCATGGGTATAAAGCGTATGATTCACGACGATACTTGGATCTAATTCATGCGTTTTAGGAGTGTTCGTCGTAGGTAAATGAAGAGGTTTTGGTCTTCTCACGTGCTCCTCTACTCGCGCCACCATGTGTTGCTGATGCTGTTTCAGGGCGCCTGTTTGCTCTAAGCGATGCAGCTTCGCCATGATGACCTGGCGGATGTCCTGCTCAATAACAGGAAAAAGCTGGCCGTAATTGCCTAAGTTTTTGGCATATGCCGGAGCTCCGTTCATTAAGAGTGCTGCAATCAAACCCGCTACTTTCTTCATAATGCACCCAACTGTTCCAAGGTTGCTGCAATCACCTCATCCGTCACATCGAAGGGTCCACTGGAGATCACTGTTGCGGTGATTAAGGTCACATGATGAGAAGCCCCATACTGAGACAAGGTCTGAGGCAACAACGACGAATACTGCTTTAACACCCTCTTTTGTTCTTGTTCTGATAAGTTACTTTGGCTCAATAAAACTGCCGGCTGATTCAGTAAGCGCTGCATATCCACTACAGCAATCGGTGTGGTCTTGTGCATGCTCCATAACACCATGCCAGACAAAACCAAACCCGCTAGAATTAAGAGTTGGGCTTTATAATTACGCAGCATCGGCAAGACCTCCCTCTACCAACACACTTTTGGATAAACCATAATGTTTGTTGGCTACCAACATGGCTGCATGAATATACGAGCGCCCTTGTGCGATATAATCCATTACTGCCTGATAATCGCGACCATCGGAAGACAATAGGACCCGTGTAAACGGATCAACAAAAAGTCGATTAAACGAAGAAATACCGTCTGCACGAATCAGAACTTGTGAAAATCCAGCCTCCTTCGCTTTAGGAAATGAAGAAAGTAATTTAAATTCAAAATCAGAAAACGTGTTATGTTCTTGTTGGTGTTTGGCCAGCGAATCTGCATCTTGAAGAAAAATGAGTTTGATTGCAGAATTTTCCCAAGCAGCACGTGCTTCAGGAAAGGCGTAATAATCATCGATACCTTGCGTAATCGTCACAAAAGAAGCATTATGCCGCCGTCCTGTACGAAAACCTCGGTTAATGAAATTAACTGCAATTTGATCACCAGAGAATAAGGACCAGGCTTCATCAATGATGCACATTTTTTGACGGCTGCGATCAGAATTAAACATACGGCCTTGAAACTGAGACAAAATAGACAGTAATACAGGCGCACGAATGTGTTCATCGTCCTCAATTTCTTTTAAATCCACGACAATAATGCGTGCATCAGGCGCTAATTTAGATGGCGCATTAAAGACCGTCCCATGCTCTGAATGAGTACAATAAGGATCAAGATTTTTCGCCAGAATTTTTCCTGTAGGGTATTTTTCTCGGTCGTTCTGATGCAATTCCAGAAGCTTAGACTGCACATGATCAATTAAAGTGGTTTGTTGATGCTCAAAAAACGCCTGCAGTATTGCCTCTCGTAACGTTCCTCGGGAATCATCACTGGCCCCATCCTTAGAGCACGCTAATAATTGAAATAAAGAAAGAATATGCTGTATTTCTTTGCCAATGTTGGTGACATGGGTAAAGGGGTTCATTGCCAAATTGGAGTATTCCAGATAAACACCACCTAAGGCATGGCATAACTTCTTATAACTTCCCCCTACATCGACAATAAAGAGATCCCCTCCGTTAAACAGCACGTTGAGCATTAGCATTTGAATGAAAAAACTTTTACCTCCACCGGACGTGCCGGTCACAGAAATGTTGTAATTCGTGCCCAACTTACCCGAGAACGGATCGATACAGGAAAATTGGTTGCGTAGTGTCGGCAATAAAATGCCCCGCCCAGTCCCCGCCCAATCCGAAAGAATGGGCATGTATTGAGTCGCATTCCATGAGGAAATAGGCCACATCATCGTGGGTAGCTGAAATCCCTTTTGGAGATGATTCGTAAATAAAAAAGGGAGGGTTGCCAAAAAATAGGGGGATTGCATCCTACGGCTTAAAGCAAGCTTAATACCATTGTAGGCAAAGCATGTACGCGCCGCTTCTATATCGCGGGCATATTCGGAGCGTCTGGAAAATAGCACGACGTTATACAGCATCTTACAAGAGCGGGTCTTTCCGGAAGCCAAATCATCACGAAAATGACGCCATTCACGCGCTTTTTTTTCGGTACCTGCAACATGCAGCGCATAATCGCCCTTCGCTTTTTTATCCAAATCACTGGTCTTGCGATTCGCACGCCCCTGCGCTTTGTTTTGCTCGTCAACCAGGTAGGTAACAGAAATAATGTGATTACAGGGAATGCTTTGCTCTGGGTGAAAAATATTGGCGCTGTTATTAATATTGTCCCAAAGATGGTATTCACCTGGCAAGCCATCAATGGTCATCACGGAAGCCACGGTTTCAAAAGCCACTCCTTGATTATTAACCCCACTAAAAAGCAGGCCTTCTTTGGCTACCTCTATATCAAAATCACGGCCAACCACCTGATGTTTAATTAATTGTGTCGGATCATAAGAAGAGGATTTTGGGTAAATATTATCGGGTTCATGAGCCAGATAAAAATGAAGTAAGCGTAATAACTCTTCAGCATTACAGGTTCTAAAACCAATTTTGGCTGATATGAGCGAGGCTTCAAAAGCAATACGAAATTGAGCAAAGTGGGCTTTAACGTCTTCCTCGTTTTTTCCATTGATTTTATCAACTACGACATAACATTCGGTTTGTGTAATCCTAGGATTGACATTGGTATTGGTTTTAAATCCATGAACTGCGGCCTCACCATAAAACGAACGAAGGCTTTTACCCATCACACTTAACTGCTCAAAATCGTGAGTCATGAACTGATTTGAAAAAGCATCCAGCTCAGGTCCCACTTGATTGTGTTTGACTAAGATGAGCTGTAAGCTAAATTCATCAGAAACCTTCGTTCTTAAAATCGAATCCAACTGCTCTGCAATTTTTTCATTCGCGCCGGTTAACGGTGTGATGCGATACAATAAGCCTGAGTTCCAGCGATTAATAAATAAGTGCGATTCCTCATCATAATAATGATAAGGAAGTTCCTTACAAAAAAGAGGGTATTGGTGATCGCCAACATTTAAGGCATTTTGGGAAGACGACTCCTCCTCCCCTTCAACCAAATAGTCATCGATTGAATCCCTAAAACCCTGGACGTATTTTTTTAGTGTTGCGAACATAGGTAATCCTAAAAAAGTTCCGTTTCATTTATTTTGAGTAGGTGCTGCAGCCTACACATTGCTCTTGTTGCACGTATTGCCCATCCGGTGTAAATCGCCGTGCATCCACCATACGATTCACCTGCTCCATGCTTTGGCACCCACCACGCTCGACAAAAGGACAGCGAACATCTTGATGATCAAAAATGGATCGTGAACACCCCGTAAGCGTCACTGCCGAACAACAACAGAGCAAAACAAGCCATGCTTTAACCATGTACGTCTCCTGTAGGATTAACGGTTGAAAAGAGGGGTTGATTGGGCATCCCATTCTGATTTAAAAATTGCTGTGCCGTTTGCGTATCGGATTGAAACGGGGATTGCGGCGTTGAAGGCTCTCCACTCCTACTCTCCCCTGCTTCACCACCTGCTCGGCTAATGGTTGTTGTAATCGCAGCTTCATTTTGAGCCGATTGATTATCAATGGATTTACCCGATTCAAAGGATTGGTGCGCCCTATCAATCCAAAAACCTTTAGTAAACATGATGGACACACGTCTTCCTGCACGCGCCACCACCAGAGGGTGATAAATATCGGCGATTTTCATAATGTAATCGGAGATTTTATTGGCCGGATTACTTACCGCTCCTCCTGCTGCTGATTGCATGAGGGTGGAGGCCTGACCATAAGTCGTAATGGTGCCCGCACCTGGATTAATGGTCTGAGCCGTATTGAGGTTTTTAAGCCCATCCCCAAAGCCTGCTAAAATCCCTGCAGCCGCACTGTATTCTAAAAGAGGTTTGGTTTTTAAAATGGACGTACCGCGTAAGTCTTGCATCGCATCCAAGTCATACACTGCCCCATACACCTTTTGCTCAAAACTTAAATTAGGTTTCGCACACGAGAGGGTTTCAAGGTGCATCACTACCGCATCATCAGACAAATCACCATACGTAGAGACAATAGCCAGACAGCCATTAAGGCGTGAATGACGGTTGTTGGGCATAATTCCATTAGAATCCAAGCGAATCAGTGCCGTTCCCATATTTTTAGCACCATTAATCCCAGCATCCCCTTTTGCCCCGCTGAGTAAAAATCCTTCAGCATGGGTTCCTGCCCATACGTAATTATCTGGTGTACGCTCTTCTTTTTGCTGACGGCGGTAATTAAAATGAACCGTTTCAAGGCCTGCTTTGCCATAATAAGCTTTTTCATCCAAAATCCGTTGTTTATGACGGGCCTCTATTTCTTCACGCGTAGGCGGTCTTGCGACCACCGCCGCTAAACTGGTTTGTGAATTTTTAAGAAGCGCCACCTGTAGTTTTCCGTTGATTTCTTTATTTTCAAGCGCAAGCTGCTCTAATTGTTTTTGCATGGCGCTTAATAAAGCTTGGTTTTCGGAAACCAGATCGTCTGATTTATTAGGTGTGCTCTTTTTATTTTTTTCTACCAAGGCTTTGAGTGCATCAATTTGGCGTTGTTGTTTTTCAAGTACGGCCTCATCACTTAATTTACTAAAGGCGCTGTCTAATACCCCATCAAACACAGGCTTTTTATTTGCAGGAAGCCTAGATTGTGGCTTTGACGAATAAAAATAGAATCCATAACACAGTCCACCAAGCAGTAGAAAAACCAAGCCATTACGAAGCTGCTCCATTTTGGCACTTTGATTAAGATTGGCTTTTTTACTTTTATTCATTAACTTTTTAAACGGTTTCATCATGACACGCTTCCTTATTACCCGATGTTGGATTGTTCACGGTAAATGCCATAAAAATAGGCGGTTTGACTGGGTTGCAACATTTTTTCGGACAACTCCATCGTTATCAGTTTGGAGTGTTCGAATAATGTTGGCGTTAATTCCATGGGTTTACTGGATTGATTTTCGATGCGATATACATAGCCCGAAGACTCTTTGCCTCGGTATTGTTTCACCAGGGTTACTTTTAACTGTTTATTTAGACGGAAAGTTGCGGGTTTAATCCCCACTTCTTGAAAACCAGAAGGTGTGGTTCCCTCCATAAGCGCTGTCATTAAATCACTTTGTTGGTATTGGCTCTGCTCTTGCACCTTAGCATAATCAAACCCTTTTAATTTTTTAGATACCAATTTAATGGTCTTACCTAAATCCTCAGTGGGAGATACAGTGGCTGAGAAATGATGATTCAGATTTGTTGTGAAATAGACGGTTAACGGAATATGCGCTAAGGGCTTTAAAACCACAGCACCATCTAAATCATTCTCAGATTCTTTGCTTTGCTCTACAATAAAGGAGTGCTCAGGGAAGCTGACTTTAACTATTCGTTCACCTTCTACATCAATGCGATTAAAGTTAAGCGAAGACAAAGACAGCGTAAATCGCTCTCCTTCTTCAAATTTAAGCGTGGCTGCCGTATTGCCTGCATGCAGTGAGGTAGCAAACACGCTACTTAACACGAGGATTTGAAGTGCGTTCATTGACGGATCTCCTTAATAGTCTTAGGCCACATCATCCCGTTAAAGTGCGCAAACTGGACTAAATACACTTTCTTTTGTGGTTTCACTTCAAGACCATGACTGGTTCGATTTAACGTTCCATCTACCTTGGCTTGCAGAGTGGATTCATCAATGTGAATGTTCTTTTCATAAAACACGGAACTAATATTTTTTTCTTTCACCACTAAAGACTCTGAGTCCAGAATGGTTTTGAATGCCTCTTGATGAGACGCAGGAATTAAATGGACTAATGAAGCAAATCGAGCTGCTACCGTGTCTGGATTGTAGGTTAATCGTAATTGAAGGACCTTTTTAGTCATGTCTTTAATATAAGAAGGTGAAAAGGAGGAGTTACTCAAGAAGTAACCATCCTCAGTACAGATGGGCAACCAATGAGTTTCTTTGTTATTAACAACATGAACACAAAGCCCACCCAAAATGAACACCGCAATGGTGGATGTGACTGCCCAAGCCAATGTCAGATGAAGCAATACTTTATTTTTTGAAAGCACATTGTCACGAAATACACGATTCATAAACTCACCCCACGTAGATTCGATGCGCGGAATTAGGGAATGACCTAAAAATAAGCGTCGTCATGGCATGCGGTAAGGACCAATAAATAATGCCTAATAAAACCCGTAAAGGCAGCCCACCAAACTGAACATGCATGATTAAACTTAAAACGGCCCCAATCACAAAAAGCTGCGGTGCATAACCAATTAGTAATCCAATACCCGTGAGCAAATACACGGGTAATCCAGTGGTCAAAGGAATCCCTGCTATGCGTGGTTCCTCTGACAACATAAATGTGGAATAGTTATGCGACATAACTTAAACCCCAATGCGTGAAGATCATGAGTAAAGGCAATCCCACAAACACCCAAGGACTTTTGGTTTTCATCCAGGTAACGCCCGCCACCAGCGTTTCTCCTGCATACAAATACCCAGGCAAATCCGAATTCTTACCGAAGGTTGCACTGACGTCGCTTTTGACCCCACTCAAATAATTTTGACCTTCTGCATGACCTATATTGGTAAGGCATAAAACAATAAGCCAACTTAATACCAGCAAGGGCAGAGACCACCTCATAAATTCATAGAGCTTGATACTGCTCTTTCTGATTACTGCACTTACATTCATAATGCTCTCCTTTAGTTTGATGAACGCTGATTGAGTGAATCTAATTCGTGAATTAAATGATTGATTTTTTGTGTAAAAGGTCGTGTCATTGATGAGAAATAAGGACAATCGTTATAATTAGATGCAACGCGTGCTAATGTTCTATTCGCAAAATCGAGATTATCCCGTGCAAGTTCCATGCGTTCGCCTCGAATTAAGGAGGCAGACTGCTCCACCATGCTTCCTGAATAACCTACATCGATTGTGCAATACTCTTTGAGGTTGGCTTTTGCCAATTGGCTCAAACTAGCTCCCAAAAATTGGCACTCTGAAGCCAACTCCTCTTTATCCAGAGAGGCCGAAAACACGGCTCCCGATAAAAGCAAGGTGCTTAGGAATACTGATGATTTTTTAAGCTTCATTTGTTTCATTTTTAATAAATCTCCTTTTTTTGGGTAAAGAAATCCCCTGAGACTAAATTAATGCTCATTTTTTATTCTTTCCTACTTAATGAATAATATTTTTTTGTAGCTTTAAAAGGATTGCTTATCCATCCATAGCAACTCCTTTATTGGGCGTATTCTTGCGTAATAATTGATTGTTTTTTTGCATTTCCATTAGAAGGCGTGACAGAATTTGGTTTGTAGAATTAATCTCATTGAATAGCATTACAAACTCCGCTGTTTTTGCTATATCAGGAAGCTCTGTGTTCATTGAAAGCAAAAGAGCATAAAGACCGCCACCTTTAAGAATCTTGTTAAAAGTGTCGACTCCTCTCTGAGCAGTCATTTTATTATAAGTTAAGGAGAAGAGATGAGTCTTCCGATTGTTTTCCAGCGTTGATTCAGTCTCAGCAAAAGCAGCCCCATTCATGACTATTAGCACTGTGGATAGCATGAGTGTTTTTATTATATTCATTAGTGATCCCTTTTATATCCTGGTTATAAACCAAACCAACAACTTTAATTCGATGCTTTTTCGATTCTGTGTATAAGTATTAGCATGCTGTGTTCCTTTTATTAGTTAATGAATTGAATGCTCTTTTTTTTGTGAATCAATCTCGAATCGAAGCGCTTCACATGCCAATCGTGCCTCCATCGCAATGTGCCATAAATCGCATTCATGAATTTCCTGGTAGGCCAGAGCCAAAGACTCAGAGCAGGCGTTTAAAAGACAGTACAGCTCTTCCTTTGTAAACAGTTTTAAACATGGAATTTGTTTCATCATGCAACCCCCAATAACTGGCGTATTTTTGCAAGATGTGTTGTTGCAATGTCTTTTGATTGGGGCTTTGCGAGCAACACCTGCTCTTTAATTTCCGGGATCTGGTGACCTTGTCTCATTAAATGACATACCTGTTCATATGCCTCCTTAAATACCGAAAAAGAATGACCTTCATTATCAATTTCCAAAAATTTAACCCCTAATCGTTTAGCAGTAAATTTAACAATTGCGTGACTCCAGTTTGGGTTCGCTGAATAGGCGCTGTTTAAAACCTCTCTATGCGCCTGAGCAGCAGAAGGCAGGCGCAAATCACTGTAGAAACCAAGGCACAAAGCACGAAACTGAAGGCAGTTGGGTGGAAATTCACAAAACTTATCACTTTTACTCATGGTCATTAATCGCTCCACACCACTGTCTAATGCTTTTGGAGTTAAATCTTTAAGTGCAGCGAACCAAACACCCGTATCCTTTTCCCCATGCTTACTAATAAAAAGCTGTCCGTAGATTGCAGTCAGTCTCATCCAGAGCCTGGACAAGTGTTCCTTCGATAAATGCACCGGAGTTGAGTTCATCGCCGGAGTTGCCCCAGAGTGATTCGATTGAAATGCCATGCTGCTCGCTGACTCTCTGGAGTGGTGTTTGGTGAAGAGTGCTTTGATTGGTACCACGCTCATTGTAATGACTCCTTAATTGTCCTTGTGCCTTTTGTTGTTTGTTTTGAGTATATTGGGCATCCCTTTCCAGCCAGTTAATGAATACTGGATTAAAATCCGCCCATTGAGTGTTTTGCTTCTTGTTGTGTTTGATGAAAGCCTGAATTTCGTGAAAATCGGTGACTTTAGTTAGCCCCATGGAAAATGCTATTTCGATGGTTTTTGCGTTTGGGTAAAAGTTGTCATCAATTTGTTTTTTTCTGCGACAAAAATCATTATTCGCAATGTCAGTTTGTTTGTTTGAGTTAGTTATATTAAATATATTAATATTCTTTGCAGAGTTCTTTAGTGTGTTAGCTTCTCTGTTAACTTCTACGTTAGATTTTGCCTCTAAATCTCCTTCTCTATCAGAATCTATAAGGGATTTAGGTGAATTAAGATCTGTGTTAAATTCTTTCCTTCTAATCAATTGATCATAGATCTTAGGAACCTCTGGGAATATAAATTTTAAATTTTGCCCTTCAGTTATAACTTGAAAGTATTCACCACACTCATGTTCTATAGACTTTATGAAATTTCTGATGGTTTGCTTAGATGGAACACCACTGTTGATTCGACCTGGAGCGGTTTTAATCTCTAAGGATCTTGATAGATCACGATAACTAATGTCAGATACAATTCCTGTAAAAGGATTTGCAAGATTTAATAGCTCATAAATAATTAATCTAGGACCATAGGGCAATAATTGAAACTTTTTTTCTATTTGTTTCCTAGCATTAATGTATAACTCAACATCAAACTTCATCAACAAATCCTTTTATTTATCTAATTTATTTAGATAAGACTATCACTCAATGGTAAAAATTACAATAATTTTTTTACCAATAAGGTAAATTTATAATGATTTGTTACACCTTATATGCTATGACGCATTGTATTTTGATGTTTTTTATACTATTTTTTTGGTAAATTCTTACGAAGATTTATTAACCATTTTGGTATATCATAGAATAAACATGCACCTGACTGAATTATTTAAATATGAGCAATCCTGTAATAGACAATGTTTCATCCCCCGAGTCTCGGGGCAAGAGAATAAGATTCATACGCGAGCATCTCCTGTCTTTTACACGAGAAGATTTTTGTCGCGATTCTAATTTTACTGCTCAATCATTAAAGGGATGGGAATTGGCCTGGGGAGGAGGTTTATCCCAGCAGGGAGCTGTAAAAATCGTTAAACGAGCTAAAGAGTTAAATATTTATTGCACAGAATCATGGTTAATGCATGGCATTGGTAAAAATGCCACAATAATCACAAAAGATCTAGATATCCAAGAGGCTGACGAAAGCCACATAGCTAAAGAATTACTCCTATTCAGAGAACTACAACACTCTATTGACACCGTTATAAAAGATGATGGCATGATCCCTTTCTTATACCCTGGGAATTATGTTGGCGGTATAATAGTCAACAATATTGAGAGTGCCATTGGCAAAGATTGTATTATTATTGCGGACAATGATGAAGTATTTGTCAGGATCTTAAGACATGGACAAGAACCAGCTCGCTATGACTTAGTTTGTTTAAATGAAAAAACTACATTAGTGAAAAAAGAAATAAAAAATACCGCCATTAAATTTGCTGCCCCAATTGTATGGATCCGCAGAATATTTCGAGAAAATAATTACTAATGAAAGCTTACAAAAAAGATATTTTGCCACATCAAGAATTTTATATAGTCAGATTTACTAAAAGCTCCAATCTACCTTATGCTCTTTTCATTCATGGTGGCCCAGGTCTCAATTGTGGAACCATAGAGTATCTTATTGATCATCATAATTTATTTAATTCTCTGCAGTGCAATATTATTCTATATGATCAACGAAATTGCGGTAAATCTAATAAAATTAAAAAGCTAGTATTACAGCAAGATAATATAAATGATTTGCAAAAAATAATTCTATACCTTGATGACCATTTTAATCTTAACATCAATGCTTTGATTGGACATAGCTATGGTGCAAAACTTCTTTTTGATTACTACAAAAGTTATGAGTCTACCATCCCTGGTGTTTTTGTTTCTACCGCTCAATCAATACTAACACCTCGTTTGAATAATTTAATGCTAGACCTATCCTATCTGAAAAAAAGTAATTTAGAGCTATATAACAAAATATTAAATGAAATTAATAATCTTGACCTTAATAAAATCTGGGAACTATCAGAACAATTAACTCCAGTTTTCCAAGAAAATATAGAGAGACCTTATTTATATTGGGCCAATTTAGAATATTATGATTTGGTCCAAAATGTCCAAAAAAACATCAACTTACCATTAGATATGAACACATTTATCAGTGTAAGAAAAGATCTTTATTCAAAAGAAGCGAATTTTTCTGTTAATATTAATGAGCTTAAAATCCGTAAATTATGGATAAATGGTTTTCACGATTTTGTCATGAACGGACACCAAATAGCATTGGCGAACAATCATGAAATTATAACTTTCAATAAATCTTCTCACTACCCACATCTAGAAGAGAATGATCGTTTTAGTGAGCTTTTAAATGAATTTATTAAATAGCTCTAAGGCAATCATCTTATTGTTTTCTATATTAATATCCACTGTTGTTCACGCACAATCTAAAATTAAAATATGTTTAACCGGTAGGATTGTTGAAAATTTAAAATCATATGGTCAGTCTTTTTTAAATGCAGCATATCTTGCCAAAGAAGAAAATGATCCCTCTAACAAAGTTGTGATTAAGAGCTATTTTTATAATAACAGACCATTAGAGCCAATGCATATTTATAATCAAATGGTAAATGACTCTTGCTCTGCAATTATTGGGTTTGAATATCTATCAGACTTGTTATTAGCTGTAAAAGAACAGAAAAATGACACCATACCTATTTTTACTTCCTACGCTAGCACCACCAACTCTGATCAACTACCTAAGAATATTTTCATCTTTATGCCAAGCTATAATTACCAAGCTGACAAAATGATGAGCTACTTACATGAGCGCTATAAAAATATAAACAACGTGTTGCTTATAACGGAAATTAACCGTGATGAGATGCTAAAGTATAAGGAAGTGTATTCCAGCATTCTAAAAAATGAACACGTACAATATTCTACATTCGATTTTCTAGAAAATGACAGCGATATAGAGGGAAAATTGAGATTTTTTTTGAATGAACGAAAATATCAATATGTTTTTTTATTGTCAGGTGCAATAGCATCAGCAAAAATTGCCAATATTATGAATAACCATAGCACTGTTTTTATTGGCACAGAAAACTTTGGTTCTTCAGTTAGTCAAACATTTTTTATGCGACTAAATGATAAAGTAATTCACTCTCATTTTATCCGCAATTTGGATTTTATACAGCCCTATGATGCTTTAACTAAATTTGAAAATATTTATATTCAAAAATTCCATGAAAAACCCACTGTATTGGCAGCATACACTTATGATTCGATGAAGATTATTTTGAAAGCATTGAATAGAACCGGTATCGTCAATACAAACAGCATATTAAGTACTGATTATATTGGCATTACCGGGGCTTATTTACATAATGGTCAATTTCATCGATCGACCAATTACGTTATTTTATCAGTTAATAGCAATGGATATGCTTATGAAAAATAAAAGCTCTTCAATCAAAGCAATTTTTATCAAGAAAATGGCCTATTCTGCTCTAATCCAATTTATTATTTTTGGATTTATACTCATGCTTGCAAAAGATTATTTTCATAATCAGATGAGTGTTTTTTCCAGAAATTTAATTATTAATGACTCATTTACCACTGATGAAATTGGTAGGTATCTGCTGCTTAATAATAAGGATGCTCTCGATTTAGTACTATACAATTTAGGTAATGAACGCAAACTAGACTCAATAACATTTGTTCCTTTAAAAAATAAAATAGAAGATGTAGGTACTTGCGAAGAAAACAGCAAAAGCAATTACCTTCTATGCAAAAAAGATAATGGGCAAATTTCTGGTATAACATTAATTAAAAATGATGAAAAGATATTGGGCTCGGTGGTTGCAAGTAAGCAATATAATTCTATCTATACTTTGCCAGTGTCCTATGGTCTTTTGTTAATTTTATTGATCGTACTTGGAATATTTCTTTTTAATTTCTTATTTCTATTCCTTTCTATGAGAAAAAAAATAGCAAACAATACCGAATACTTGCTTGATTTTATTTCATCACATCAAACTAATAATGCTGTTGATTTTGCAAAAGTTGAAATTAATGAATATAGACAAATTGCTAATAAATTTATTGATGAACATCGAGAAATAATCAATTTACAGAAAGAAAAAGCCTATTACGAGGTAAGAAAAAATATTGCTGAGCTTGTTGCTCACGATATCCGATCACCATTAGCGGCAATAAACACCGCAGTATCTGATGTAACATCGATTCCTGAAAATAAACGCATTATGATCAGAAATGCAGCTAAAAGAATCAATGATATTGCTAATAACCTACTCTTACAATCAAAAAATAATTTGCTTGACTGTAAAAGTAGCGAAATATATATGAATAATTCTCCAGAATTAATATTTGTAGTTTTAGATAATATCGTTGCAGAAAAAAGATATGAATATTACGCAACCAAAATCCAAATCAACTTACTTGGGTCTGACCACTCATATAATTGTTTTTCTAAGATACACCCTGATTCTTTTAAGCGCGTTCTATCCAATCTCATTAATAATGGTATTGAGGCAGTTAATTCTAATGGCTCTATTATTATCTCTCTAACATGCAATACTACGCATGTCGAAATTATTATTGAAGATAATGGCTGCGGCATTCCTCCCGATATCTTGCCAAAGGTTACAGAGCAAGGATTTAGCTTTAATAAGAAAACTGGTGCTGGTTTTGGTTTATCTTATGCTAAACAATATTTAGAGCAGATCAATGGTTCAATGTATATTCACTCTGAAGAAAAAGTTGGGACAAAAATTCATATCACTCTAATTCGGTCTAACCCCCCTAGTTGGTTCTGTGACTCAATGAATATTAGGTATGGTACTAATATTGTCGTATTAGATGACGATATATCCATCCATGACGCATGGAATGAACGGTTTTCAAATATTTCACACGTTAAAATGTTTCATTTTTATAACGCGATCGACTTAGGTCAGTATAAAGTTGATCCAGAAACTCCAATATTATATTTAGTGGATTATGAGTTGCTCGCTGATGTTAAAAATGGTTTAGATGTGATTGAAGAGCTTAATTTAAATGGTAAAGCTATTTTAGTTACAAGTTGCTTTGAAGATATTGCTATACGAAATCGATGTGAAAATATTGGCGTTAAAATCATACCAAAATCTTATGTACCTTATATTAAAATTATTGAGACTCCAGAGAAAGAACTTATAAATACGGTGGTTTTTATTGATGATGATGAAATGATGCGAATGACTTGGATCTTTGCGGCTGAAGAGGCTGGACAAAGTATTTCAACCTATTCGTCATTTGATGAGTTCGTAAATGAAATAAATAATTATTGTAAGAATACTCTTATTTATATTGATTCAGATCTAGGAAACAATGTTAGAGGCGAGGATTGCGCAAAACTCCTTTTTGATAAGGGGTTTATTGACGTTGACCTTTCCCCTAAATTAGTACCACCTCCATGATGAGATTCGCTATTTTATGCCACCCGCCTTGCATACTCAACCGGTGGCATGTAGTTCAGGGAACTGTGAGGGCGAACATTATTATAATGATTA
>Ga0209935_1000838_pt1 | contig 62264 bp, 61 predicted proteins | sample ThiBio_1000_plan_2_FD_183958 | JGI IMG/M metagenome (GOLD analysis project Ga0209935, IMG submission 183958) | Wastewater bioreactor microbial communities from Cape Town, South Africa - Thiocy_cont_1000_plan (SPAdes) | ecosystem: Engineered > Bioreactor > Thiocyanate-remediating >... | reverse complement strand
AATTCGAATCATATTTTCTGTTTTTCGTAGTGATCCGGGTATATTTGTCACGAAATTTTGCACGGATTCTCCTATTGGACAATTAGAAATTGGAGATCGATTAATAGAAATTTCATCCAAAGTACAAAAAAAACATTGATATTCTTGATTATATATATTTCTAGTTGAATACTTACGATTTACGATTTCTTCCATTTGAACAAGCGAAAAAGTGCATTCAATTAGCTTGTTCTGAAAGTGAAAATCTACGATTAAAGATTGCTCATGGTAGATCTCTCGAAGAACAATCGTACGTATTTAAAACATATTCTCAACTAAATCTCTCGGGTATTTTTCAGAGAAAATTATGAACATGTGGATTCCGATGACGAACCACTGATAGTACCGTTTGATATCGATGGTAGGTTGATGAATAAATGAAGAAAAAAACTGAACTATGGAAAGTGATTTTAGATTATCAACGATATGAAAAACGTTGCAAATTATATAACGAGGATTGTGTATTGAATTTACTTCCTCAAATCAAAGTTGTGCATCGTATTGTTACAATTGAAAGGATAGATATCGAAGAATAGAAAATAAATCAATTAGCTTTTGTTAAAGCTTGTTCAAAGTCTTGTATAAGATCATTGGCTTCTTCAATGCCAACCGAAATTCTAAGTAGAGCAGGACTAACAGTTGTATCGAACGCATAACGCCAGTCGATTAGCGTTTCAACGCCGCCGAGACTCGTCGCTTGTTTGCAAAGAACTAATGATCGAGCGAATGATCGAGCTTGTGATTGTGATTCGAACTCGAAACTAAATGTCGCTGGTGGCAGACGGAGATAACGAGCAGCTAGCGAATAGCTCGGATGGGATTTTAAACTCGGATGATGAACTTTAGTGATTTTATTTCGTTTGACTCGTTGATGTTCGAGCCAATCGACGATCGTCAACGCTGTTTGAGTCTGCCGTTGAATACGCAGAGAATAAGTTCGAATCGATCGAAGAAGCAACCACGCTTCGAGATTGCCCATGACAGCACCATCGATCGTCCGTTCTGCTCGTAGTTTGTCTGCGGTTATGTTAGTTAATGTTGGATGAACGATAAGAACACCACCGAGAAGATCACTGTGACCTGAGAGATATTTTGTTGATGAATGCATGACTATATGAGCACCGTGATCGAATGGACGTTGTCCTAATGGTGATGAGAGCGTGCTGTCTACGGCGAGACAGGCACCGGTTCGATTGGCTAAGTCAGCGAACCATTCGAGATCAGAAATTGTTGCATAAGGATTATTTGGACTTTCTAACCAAATTAAATCCAATGATCGTTCTTTGTTGGATAACTGTTTGCATTGTTCTAATGTGTAGAACTCAACTTGTTCATTTTGACTCGAACTATGACGTTTAGCCCAAAGATGAAACACATCTCGTATACCAAAATAACCAGCATCCATGTAAATTCGTCGTGGTTTGATATATTGTATCAATGCTGTCGCAGCACTGAGTCCACTTGCGTAGCTGACAGCTTGGCCACCTTCTAAACTGCCAATCAATGCTTCAACACGTTGTCTTGTTACATTATCTATTCGACTGTACAGTTGTCCGTAGGATTCAGGTGCACCCGAAAGAAATGTCGTCGATGGATGAAGTGGCGGAGAGACATCACCTGTGACTTCGACGCCATGATCAGCATGGCAATCAATTGTCGATCCGTGAATAGTGAATGGCAAAGATAGACATCGAATCTGACGAAATATTGCATCGAAATACTTTGTTCGAAGCATGATTCGAAAGAATATGCAAAATGAAAAAATGTTTGATAAGAATTCTTTGCTCTCAAGATAAGAAAAAACAACGTGAGATTCAACATTTCAATTTCAACGAGATTCTTAATTTATTTTCAACAAGTAGTAGATTGTGTATGAATAGGGTAAACCATAAGTTTCGCATCGTCGAAGCAACTCAGTTGATGTATTTGAAACTACGCGTATTAGCCTAACTTTGTGAGAACGCACATCGGTTGCTCTCATTGACACCCACAGAATGTCAAAACCTATCTTTTGATATAAACAAATGACATCCTCCAATCAACTTTTATCCACTCATTTTCTCTCTCTCTTTCACTCTAACAATTACATTTAGAATGATTAAATAACTTGAAATTTTTACTCGAAAAATAATATTTTAAGACCGTGGGATGCCACACAATTAAAGTTGTATTGTCGAAAAACTTTGTTAGAGATTGATGGCGAAAATCCAATTCAACTTCATTCGCAAAACCTTAAAAAGATCTTTCGTGTAGCATAGTTAAGAACCTTCAAAAGTGTTGGAGAATACCTTTTTTTTAGCGTACTTCTACCTTATCTTATATTTGTCTTTTTCTTGTTCTTTTCTTTCAATCTGGTATTTTCATCCATTATCGTCATCGGTCATTTCGGTTGTTGCTTTTAGATCTTATTGCTATTTAATTTGAGTGACTAAATTCAACAAAGATTTTCATTTTTCGTCTGAAATTATTTTCGTATGGTATTAAAATAAGTTTCTTGACTCGATCCAACTTCAACTATCTTCTTCATATCTGTATTATTTACCTCATTTATTTAAATATATCTCTTATGCTTACGTCTAAAAGCATCTGCTTGAGTCTCAACGAAACTTTTCTTGTGACCATCTTGTTGAAATTTTCTAGAAATAGGAATTTTGTCGTTCCATGGAAAGACCTATATGCGTTTCTTCTCCTTTAAAAGACCGTCCATTCTTTAAAATTTTCATTAAAGAACAAAATGGTATACAAATATTTAACAATGGCTCGAATTTTAATTATATAACAGGCACAAACGCGGCATTTCACGTTACAAAGAATACATTTTTCAAAATCACATTTCAAGGTACAGCCGAACAGCATATAGGTCCGCAAATTAGAATGAATCTTCAAATTTTGGTTAACGATTATATTATAAGTGGTAAAGAACTCAAATCAAATACTACTCCTAACGAATGTGGTGGATATTATTGGATGAATCCAGCTAGCCATACTGCAGTATTTGTTTCCCGGATGGCAATGATCTATCTGCGTCCAGGCACGTATTCATTCAATATTGGAGTGAGGACTGACTTTCCATCTTTACAAGTGCTGCATGGCATGGCTCATTATGAATTGACGCAATTTAATGAAGACGCTGATCTGGGTGGCCTGCCCTTAATGACGGTTCCTTCGCCTTGAATAAACAGAATTAAATTTTTGGCAATAAATCATAATCTAGAAATACAAAACATTGTACTACAAACATTTTGTAATTCTGACCCTAAGTTCCTTCTACTATACAAAAAAGTCGAGAATAATGGACTGTCAAAATGGTTTTCAATCTTTGATGAACAGAAAAAAAGATTTATGAATTTGCAACATAAAGTAGGCTACATCAAAATTGATCGACAGATTTTCATTTTCAGCAAAAAATTCACAACTAGTAAATAGCTACAGTCTTCAGAAATATTGCTGTAACGAATTTTGAAAGATGAATTGAATGGTGTAATGTGAGATGGAAAAATCAATTCGTTACGTGAGACGAAATGGAGAAGTAGCGAACCGCCACTCTCGGTATAAGATGTTTAGTGTCAGACATATAGGTGTTACCATAAGACTAAGATTAATGACATCGCGTTATAAAATGATGTCGCACAACACAAAAGATGTACACATATCTTTCTTGACATTACGAACGAAAGAAAATCAGAAGAGAAGGAAACACAATATTTGAATTCGAGAAGGGTGTCCATTATTGGCACAGTCAGTGCCCGGTGATTATATAGGGACATCGTATCGAACTCTACCATCAAAGCTGACGACAAAGTAGAATTATTTCTTCTCCTATGCATAACTAAGAGATGATATTTGAAATGAAAAAGATTCGAATAGAATCAATGAAATGTCCATTTCATATCTATATGTGAAAGTTGTACCGACAGACAGTTTTCTATTCATTTGATATAAAATCATAATATTTCAAGGAGCTCAAAGTAATTATTTGTCAATTGATGTAACATAACTTCATAAAAGTTAATCTTCAGTCAATGTGCCCTCAAAGTTTTATAATTCATTAATAGAAAAAAAAGCATTTTCTATTACTCGGAAAGAAGCTTGATTTATTTTCAAAAAAGGGTGAGCGAATCATTAGATGAGCGTTACTTGTTAACAATTTAGTATGAAATCTAGTAATCTATAGAACTTTGTTTTAGAGTCATGCACACAACGCATGAGATATAGAAAAATAAATTCAACATAATGTGCTAGATATGACAAAGAACGAAAATGTGATAAAACAACTCTTAAAATATATATTTATTATTCTTTTTATATGACAATGTAGAGAATAGATATGAAACACTCGTATGTGCATCATATCTACTAATAGAATTCTTTTATATACATAAAATTAAAGATTATCAAAATCTTAGAAAAATGACCATCAATCTTGGAACATCTACAAAAAATATTTGTCTTATTCTTGTTTTATATATATTACAAGGCATGAATCTTGGACTTTCCCGTAGCTTTATTGAGAAATCGAAATTTTCTTGATATTAATTAAAACGAAAAAAAAACACATGCAATAATTTTGTATCGTTAGATTTATCAACATTAGAACAGCACAATATAATCTTTAGCAATTCCTTTTTCTACTATTTTTTAAATATAGATTGTCTTATGATAATTTATTTTCTGATAAAATGTAACACATATATATCTATTGTGTAATTATTTTCAATAATGAATCGATTACATAGAAATATATTAAAAAAAAACAAATGGAATTTAGGTATATCGTCGTACAATTGATCGTCGAGATGATGATTGATGAACAAATTGATTTCTTTCTATTTGTTGTGGATTCATTTCAATCATATGAAATTTTTTTTGGCATACAATGAAAATAATAATGAAAATTAATTGAATAAAAGCAAGAGTGTAAAAATAAGAACAGGAAGTCCATTTCGAGTTCTGAGTACACTGAAAATAAAATGAAACCACAAAAATCTACGTGCAAAATGACTTTATTTTAATACTTACGCGAAAATCTAATATGAGTTCAGGTCTTGCAAAGATAGCCATATATCCAACACCGATTAATGCTGCGATACCAATTGAACAAAAACGTAAACTCATAAAAAGTGTTTGAGCTGAACGTGGAGCAGAAAAATATGCATATTCAAAACTAGCTATCATAACAAATATTTCTGAAAAACCCATAAATATATTTTGTGGTAACTGCCAGAGCATATTTAAAGTAGAAGTATTGCCAACTAAAAAAAAATATTGAAAAATAATAAATCAAATGAGATTTTTAATTGAGTACTGGGAATTTCGTCACATCCATCCTGTCGAAATTTTTCTACTGTACCAGAAATAACCATTGTTATAACAGCAAAACACATTCCAATCACAAATTTATTGGCTATAGTCAATGAGAGATTTCGATCATCAAAATATTTATATAAAAATACATTTAATATTAGAATACCAACTAATTTAAATAAAAGCATGAGAACATTAAATTAAAATCGAAAAATGAACAAACTTACTAATAATTGTGATTGGATCACCAAGCAGGACATTAGCAACTTCCTGTGAACTATCTTTCATATAATTGCCTTGTAAAATAAAAGTCGAAGTTAACTAAAACAAGAATTTTCGAAAAAAAAATAGTTTATTATTTGTTAGATTTTACTTGAGTATAAATTAACCAAAATGGTATCAAAATAATAAAAACAAAGAATGCTTTTCGAAGTGATTTCACATCATCGACAATTCTATCATTAAATTTTCCATGATTAGATACTCTTGCAAAATCTAAATATGAATATGGTTGTTCAATTAGTGCTACTGATTGTTGTTGTTTTTCTTCTTTTTCATTAAGATTATTAGAAGCACTTATTGAATTTGATGAATTAAAATTTATACGACCATTGTCTATCGAATGATTCTGCCGTTTATATTGACGCTGTGTTTTCAATGCATTGATGATAACTGGAATGCATTGAGTAATGACAGAATCATATGGTTTAACGTGTATATAATATCGTCGACCCATAATGAATATTAAAATACTTATAAAAAGCATTGAAGTCGCTAGCGCACAATTAACAACATAATTATATGGCTGATTAATCCCATTAAATATCAATCGAATGCCCCATACTGCGAAAATTGAACCGATATTCATAACAATAACATATTTATCAAAATATCTTGATGTAATTCTCGATTCTTGAATTTGTTCAACTCCAAAAACAGCCATATTAGATTGTACAGCTCCAACACCAATAGCACTTTAGAATTAGAAATACAGAAAATATTATCAGAAATTTATGAATAGTTATATCTACATGATAACGAATGTGCCTATAATCCAACCCTTGCACCATGCTCGATGTATCGCCGGATTGGTCGCGTTATGAAATAAATATTGTTCACAAATATGTGGATTCGGTGCTGTCACCGTTATAGACGATATATAACCAATAGAATATATAGTAAAGCCTAGAAAGATAAATTTTGTTTCCATGATTAGACGATGAAATGACCTTTTTGCTGCTTACCAAAAAGTATTGTTGTTTGTCTACCTAATTTCCAATCACTAATAACAGCAAAAACTAATGTTGACGTGTAGCTTACACCTATTTTAACAAAAAATAGTATGAGTGAAATTTAGCTGTTTTGATCTCATTTAGACGAAAATATCACATATTTTTATATTGAAGTTATTATTTACCAGTAAAAGAAAATGAAGTAACTAAGCCATGTGAAGAGCTTTCGATGACTTTCTCTCCCGATGCATGAATAGCAAGATTGGCTGCTATTGTAAAAAATGCAATGCGTTCAAATAAAATACTTGCAAGAATGAAATAAACTGCTAATTGTTTTTCGCGAGGCTCTCGATTATCTGGCACAGATGCCGGAATACCAGGTCTGCAAATTAATGGTGATGCTTCTTCATCTTCATCTGATGTATCCATTTTTTTTTAAATTATAAGTCAAACCTCACTCAATAAATATCGAGAACACAAAGAAAAAAAATAAGTTGTTGTTTTATAATAAACAACACCTAACGAAAAAAGATCTACGTTAACTTGTGAGTATAGATATAGAATAAAAGTAGATCAAGATGACTACCGAACGTTATATGAAACAAAGATAAGAAAAGAAAATAATAGGCATGTATTTATATGTGATGGAAAGTTGAGGAAAGAAAAAATAAGTGTTGAGTACACTATAGAATCGGTCAGTGTGGCCGGCCGTCCGGCCGTCCGGCCGTTTACACGATAATTTCCGAAAGGAGACTCCGATCGACCTGAAATTTTCTGCAGAGTTTAATCTAATAAATATCTCGGTCGAGTTCGAAGATGGGCCCGATCCGTCAAAGATTTCCTAATTTATAGCTCAAAACATCACTTTTCCCCCCTGATTTGATGGAGATTCTGGTAATTGATAGTTTTCTCTAAGCTAATATTTTCTCATAGCTGCGACAAAACTCATACTATTATACACCGTTCGATAGAGAATTTCATGCGCTACAAAATCATACTAAATAGTATAGATAGATCTATAATGACGAAAATTTCTTCCGTACAACACATTTTCTACCACCTGAACATCTTGATATAGCTATGAGTTTAACAAATATTGTCGAAATTTTATATAAAAAATATCATTTTACAAAAGCACTAGATCATTACAATCAAGGACTTGAAATATTGCCAAAACTTTTTCCAAATGGTCATGCATATACAGCGCATGGTCTGAAGCAAATAGGTATGATTTATGAAAGAATTCAAAATTCTGATACAGCATTACAATACTATGAAAAAACTTTAGATATTTATCAAAATATATTTCCAGCGAATCATCCTGAAACGATAAAAATGAATGCAAGAATCGTAAATGTTGTTCCTTTAATTTTGTCTCCGTCTAAACAATGTTTTCTTATCAATAAAACGGATTGATTCAGTAGTTAAAACTGCCATCTTTTTCAATTAATTTTCTTATGCATTTCTGCGTTTATTAATTACTATAGTTTACATAAAAAAATTACAAGGAGGGACTCAAAGAGTTAATCATATTCTTTCATTTACATGTCATATTTCTATTTTGTTCCCCATGATGTTTGTAGAATAACCTGGTTTTCTTCCAATCTTTGTGGATTCATTTTAATCATATGAAATCTTTTCTGGCATAGAATGAAAATAATAATGAAAATTAATTGAATACCAGCAAAAGTATAGAAATAAGAATAAAAATAAAATTTTTCTTTTCTGTTACGATCACACTGGAAAAAGAAATAGTAAATATTCATATACAATATTGTTTCGTTTTGATACTTACTCCAAAATCTAATACAAGGTTAGGTTTTGCAAGGATGGCCATATATGCAACACCAATCAATGCTGCTACACCAATTGAACAAAAACGTAAACTCATAAAAAGTGTTTGAGCTGAACGTGGAGCAGAAAAATATGCATATTCAAAACTAGCAACCATAAAAAATATTTCTGAAAAACCCATAAATATATTTTGTGGTAATTGCCAGAGTATATGTAACGTAGAAGTATTGTCAACTAAAAAAAAATATTGAAAAATAATAAATCAAATGAGATTTTTAATTGAGTACTGTTTGGAATTTCGTCACATCCATCCTGTCGAAATTTTTCTACTGTACCAGCAATAACCATTGTTATAACAGCAAAACACATTCCAATCACAAATTTATTGACTATAGTCAATGAGAGATTTCGATCATCAAGATATTTGTAGAGAAATTTATTCAATATCAGAAGACCAACTAATTTAAATAAAAGCATGAGAGCATTAAATTAAAATCGAAAAATTAACAAACTTACTAATAACTGTGATTGGATCACCGAGCCAGATATAAGCAACTCTCAAATGACCATATTTCATATAATTGCCTTGCATAGCAAAAGTCGAGCTCAGCTAAAATAAAACATAACAAGAACTTTCGAAGATATTGTATTAAAAATTATCTTACTTGAGTATAGATAAGCCAAAATGGAATAAGAATAATAAAAACAAAAAAAGCTTTTCGAAGTGATTTCACATCATCGACAATTCTATCATTAAATCTTCCATGATTAGATACTCTTGCGAAATCTAAATATGAATGTGGTTGCTGATTTGTTGCTATTGGTTCTTCTTCTTGATTTTCATTTACATTATTAGAAGCACTTATTGAACTTGCTGATTGAGAATTTAATCGTGCATTGTCTCTCAAATGATCCTGCTGTTTATATTGCCGCTGTGTTTGATACGCGTTGATTATGACTGGAATGCATTTGGTAATGACAGAATCATATGGTTTAACATGTATATAATATCGTCGACCCATAATGAATATTAAAATACCTATAAAAAGCATTGAAGTTGCTAGTGCAGATATAACAGCATAATTAATTAGTTTATTTGTATATGCAATACTATCAAATATTAACCGGATACCCCATATTGCCACAATAGAACTAAGATTCATAACAATAACATATTTATCAAAATATCTTGATGTAATTCTTGATTCTTGAATTTGTTCAACTCCAAAAACAGCCATATTTGATTGTACAGCTCCAGCACCAATTGCACTTTAGGAAATACAGATACGATTGTGAAAAATGTATATATATATATATATATAAATATATTTACGTGATGATGAATGTAGCTATCATTCCAACATTACACCATCTGTAATGTTTCTGATCTTCTGACGAATTACTAATATTATTAAATAAATATTCCATACAATTATATACATTCGGTGTTGTCACTACAATAGATAATACATAGCCAATAGAATATATAAAAAAGCCTAGAAAGAAAGATAAATTTTGTTCGAATATGTAAAATATTCAATAACTTCGTTGCTCATTTACCAACGGCTATTGTTTTTTCTCTGCCTAATTTCCAATCACTAATAACAGCAAAAACTATTGTTGACAAGTAACTTATAACTATTTTAAGAAAATAACAATACGAATGAGATTTTTTTGTTTTGATCTTTTCTTACTGGAAAATGAAAATGAAATAGCATAGCCGCTTGAGGACTCTTCACTAACTTTTTCAGATGAAAAATGGAGAGAAAGATTGGCTGCTAATGTATAAAATGCAACGCGTTCAAATAAAGTGCTTGCAAGAATAAAATACGCTGCCAATTGTTTTTTACGAGACTGTTGATTATCTTGTACGACCGTAGGAGTTGAGGGTCTGGAAATTAGTGGTGATTCTTCATCTTCATATGATGTATTCATTTTTTTAAATTATAGATCAAGCCTCAGTTTAAAAAAATATCTAAAACACAAAGAAAAAAAATCTATGTTAGCACATGAGTATAAATATAGAATAAAAGTAGATCAAGATGACTACCGAACGTTATATGAAACAAAGATAAGAAAAGAAAATAATAGGCATGTATTTATATGTGATACAAAGTTGGTGAAAGAAAAAAAAGACCTGAAAGGACATAGAAAATATTAAATCTTTTTAAATACGCATCTCGATCATGAATATTGAGGGTATTAAAAGTCATATCCGTGCAACGCTCTAATAAGTGAACAACTATATCAAAGCAAAAGTTCATTGCTCAATGTCGATTAATAATAGTTTGTTGGAGATAATAGACAAGACTAAATTCTAAAATGATAACTGCCAAATCATGACATCTACTATCCAAGTTTCAATTTGAAGGATGCTATAACATATTTCGATGATGGACACAATGTTTTTGGTTTTCTGTTGACAACTTATATATTTGATATATTTTATTGTTCTCATTGATGAAACATGACATATATAAATATAAATGAATTTATTCTTTCAGATAGAGTTAGATACGTCAAACACCATTATAGAACTTAGCTATATATGGTTGTGATCCATGCGTAATTATGCTTTAGTTGAATGTTAAGAATTTTTTCCAATATTTCTCGGGTCTTTTCGTAGTTTCTTTGTTCACGAAAAGCACTAACTAAGTTTTTGTAAGTTCAGTCTATAAGAGAATGATCAGGTGGCAATCGTTTCCGCCGACTTATATTGTGCCAATGTTAATTAAAAAAAATAGAAGCAAAGTGATGTACCTGTAGTTATTTATCGTCTAGGATTGATATGTGGTGATAGCAGGAGTGGTGCATGTAATCGAAATGATCTCTATACGTTACTATTCGATGCAATGATGCATATGACAGCACTTCATAATGATATGAATGCTTTCCCAGTTGATTTTGCAGTAAAAAGTATTGTTAATTTGAGTCAAGTTCAATCTGATGTAGATGTAAATGTATATCATGTGGTGAGTACAAACGATAAAATTCGATTTGAAGATATGATTCAAGCTATGAAAATTTGTGGTGTTGAAATGAGAAGTGTCTGTGATGACGAATGGCGGATTAAAGTGAAAGCGATCGCTGATGAACATAGTCGTTTTGAATCTGTTAGAGAATTTTTGCTTGACAGTGCATTTACAACGATCGAATTTTCAAATGCTGTGGATAAAAGTTATGCAATGAAATGTGTGAGTTTTATACGAGATAATATTTTACACAAATGATATACCCTCATTTTTTGTATGTTTAAATATTTTTTTTATAATAATACAATTCAAAAGTGTTTATTAAGTTCTACCGACATTGTTTTTGATAAATCTTAGTGAGAAATATGCACCCGTGCGAAAAAGTAGAAACATACCAAAAAGAACTAAAAAATTGTAACCAATATCAATACCAGTATCGAAATACTGCAGAGCATCAGCGCCTTTGAATGTTCCCGTGATATTCGTTCGACAAATATTCACATAGGATCCATCGACACAATTGTACACTTGATCACCCATGAATTCCAATCGAAGGCATGCATTATATGCATACTTGAAAAACGATAACCATTTTGCCCAAACACCTAACCAATGCGGTAGATGCTGAATGAAAAATCCGCCAATTAACATTAAACCAATGAGAAATATCGTCGCAGCAGTAATAGCATGATGTAAATTTCGGAATGTAGCGCCGAGAAAAAGGCCGAATGATTCAGCGACAAGAATGGAAAGAAGTTGAAAAACGAGTATAGCAAGAAAAATAGGAAAACTATTATTGATATTGGCCATCCAATAAGCAATAATCAAGAATAATGTAGGTAAAACTAATTTCAATGGTGCTTCAGCTAAGGATTTTGCAATAAAATAAGCGGATAAACGATAGGATCCACTAGCACGTTCTTTCTCGATAATACCTCGTTCGAAAGGAAATGACAATAAGCCCATCATTAACGTTTGAAATGGCCAAAAAGTCATGATAAAAAATATAAATGATGAACGATCGGGTATCGTACTTTCACTAAAATCCATGCGTAACCAACAAAGACCGGTGATCACAGCCAAGGAAAGAGCTTGTGCAAAATTAAGAAAAGTAAATTGTGTTTTGCCTGTTAATCGAAAACTTCGTGAGAATAAAATGAATAATTGCGGGAGAAAACCGATCGGCCATTTGCTCTTGTGTCTCTGACCCGTCAGATTGACATTATCGTGATCGACGAGATCGACTTCATTGCCCGATGGTTCAGCTGTTAGATATTGTCCTTCTTGCGACGAACCATTGGATTGGATTCGATTTTCTTGATAGGCATGTTTGAGTCGTTCGCGCACTTTCATATCTTGATTGACAAGATCCATCACATAATCGGCTGGATTGTATTGCAACGGTGATTCGTAGCCCATCGTCGCAAAATAAGGTAAAGCATTCGATGGTTTACCCTGTTAATCAAGAATAGTTAAATCGACTTTTTGTTTTGTCGAACAAAAATTTTACCATAAAAATAGTTTTTCCATCTGCCAATAGAATCAGTTGATCGAATGAGAGGAAAATTTGTGACGATGGTTGATGAATGGAAGTAATGATTGTTTTTCCTTGTTGTGCTAATTCTCGAAGAACATCGATTAATGCTACTGCCGATGTACTATCGAGACCGGATGTCGGTTCTAAAATTGAGATAATATATGTTTAAATTTTCTTTTTGTTAAAATTAACCATCGAGAAAGATAACACTTGGATTTGACAATAATTCTGTACCGATATTGACACGTTTCTTTTCTCCACCGGAGATCAACATAATTGGCGTATTTTCACATTTTCGAATACGTAATTGATCGATAATGTTTTCGACTTGAGCTAGTTTATCATTTTGAGATAAATGATTCGGCAATCGAAGGAGAGCCGTATACGTTAATTGTTGTTTGACAGTGAGATTTTCAAAGAACAGATCTTGCTGCAGAACATACGCTAGTTTTCGTTTCATACTTTTTTCATATCGTTGTTTATTGAACCAGATATCACCGGTAACACCATTCAATGCTCGGCCAGCTAATGTGTTGAGTAATGTAGTTTTTCCACTTCCTATTCACATAATTAGATACATATTCGAATGAACATTTCATTACCTGATGGTCCCATAAGTGCTACTAACTGTCCCGGCTGAATTTGACCTGAAACTTCATCGAGTAGAGTACGCTGTATGAATCGTTCTTTTGATGATGGATCGATCATTTTTGCTGGTACATTGATCACTTTGGAAACTTTGTAGAATGTAACCGTTACATGTGGTGATAATCTGGCGATTATTCGAACTCCATCAAGTGACATTCGTTTACCAGTTTGATTATCTTCATGAATCGGAATTGTATATGGTTTGGTCAGATTCTTATCACGCACCGAATTTTCTTCAGTACTCATGTTGATAATAGCAGGCGCAATTTTGTTTTTATCGTTTGACGTTCGCATCATTTTAGTTTTACATCGAAAACTGTACTCTATTTATACAAGAGTTTTCCAGTGCATTTATTTCTTTTTACCGATTTCATAATGACATTGCGCGGCATGGACGTTCTTAAAAGTACTTTTCGTTCATTTTTCAATTCTTATGCTTTCTTTTAAAATCATATGAATGCAAGTTATTTACAGAAGAAACATAGAAAAGAATTGCTTCGTCATGATGAATGAGTAAATCGGTAAGAGAAAGAAAAATGCTTTGTCATTAGAATCAGAAACTTCTCACAAAACATAATTGTATTGACAAACGAATAACATTGCGCTAGCAAACTGCGTTAAAATTTTAGAAAAACGTACTTATTCTCAAACATATCTAACAGGTAATACTTCATAACCGAGAAGAGCATTGATGAATGTTGATTTATCCGATCAACAAGCAATATTTGTGCTCCAATGTTCGACTAAAACATAATAATTACTTTTAATAATGATTTTATTTCGAAGCAGTACAACATCAAAACTACGAATAGAATAACCACTGTCGACGTTTCGAATACGGAATGTTGCAAGATATGGGGTGGCTGTTTGAGTTCGATTGAATATCATAAATGGTGCTGGTTCAAAGATACTCGATTCAGATGCTTGAACTCGAACGAATTGATTATTATTGATTCCTCCTTCCGGCACACCCGATTGATCACTCACATAGACCGTAATTTTGAGCTGAGCTGATGATTGATGAATTTGTATTGGATAGAAGAATGTTGAGTTAGGAGAAAGATTTCTCAGATCAGGATTGGGATATGGTACTTGATGAGCCATGAAATTTGACAGACATATCGATCATTCGAGGATTTCGATTTGCATTTGCTTTCGCTTCTAATGAACAATTTTCACAGCCTGTACTTTGCGTTGGACCATCTTCATATTCGTATACAGGTAGGAATGCCTCTCGGATCGAGTTGAATCCATCAAGAACTTGATCAACAGTCAAATTCGACCACATTCGATATTGTCCTAGATCAAAATAGGGTGCGATAGCAATAGCATGAAATAATCTAGAGAATTGAGTGCAACAATTGAGTCACCTGCGTTAAAAGCTAATATTGGTCGAACACGTTTTCTTTGTAAGACAGTTTTAATTAAAATAGAGATGAGCTAGTTCTACTTTTTTCATATCTGGCATCATTTGGTCCTATTGCTATTTTAAAATAAATTTTTTCGATCGAAGTTGATTGAATAATTGAACGACTTTATTAATAATTTCATCAAATGGATTCAATATCTTTGTATAAGATAATTCTATTTTTTTCTCGACCTTGGAAATTTTATTGATAAAATTCAAGTATCAGCAAAGATATTTTTCATCTAATGCGGACAAATTTACAGAATTCTGCACACTCTCATCTCAAGTGTATTTAAATGAATATATTTTGATTTTTTTTTCTACACTATAAAAAAAACTGAAAGTCATTAGATTCAAGATAAAACTACAGAAGCAATGAATCAATTACGAATAATGTACATTTTACCAGCGTGGTAGTGTTTCCTGGAAAGTTTTTCGATAATATTTCGAAGGAATCACAAAAACAGCAAAGACAAATAGAGGTGGTAAAAATGAAATAAAATATCCAATTAAAAATAAGGTAACTGGCTCGCGTGCTGATTGTATACATTCTAATTGAAAAGCGAGAATAATGCGTGGCAAAGCTAAAATAATTAATCCAATGGGACTTATAATTAAACTCTTATGTTGACTAAATTGTTGAGCAATATGTCCGATAAGAGTTTTCGTTTGATGCAGATTAGACCGGCGTTTAGCTATGAAAAAGATAATTCCAAAAGCGGAAATAATGTTAATGATAAATGGGCCAACGAAATGAATTAATGTTGTAATTGATGTGAACCAATTAAGAAAATTTGAATGAGAATCTGGATAATTTACAATACACCAAGTACGTCCTTCTTCATCATCATCAATCAATGCTCGATAGATAGGCTCTTGAATCGATGTACTAATAACAACGATCAAAATAACTAGAATAATCCATTTAGCCATTTTTTGACTGAGTTTTATATTGAAATGAACACCTTTCATAATAGAAATTAAACGCTCAATAGCTACCATAGCATGTAACCAATCTTGAATTTGTAACGAAATTTTCAACACAAAATCAAGTATAATACATTGACTTAAAAGAAAATGTTTATTTCTTATCATCATAATCTGAATTGATGTTAATGAAAAAAATTTCAATATAAACAATGTCATAGTTAAAATCGATGCAATCGAAGTTGTTAAAAGATAAATACCACAGCCAATTTGTAGTAGATCTTTTTGTTTAAAAGTAATTATACAAAGAAAACCATTGATTATACCAATGACGAACATTAAAATAGTAATAATCAAACTAGTCATAACCGATGATGGCTGCTGAGCAAAAGAAAGACCTGGTCGAATTTGATAACCAAGAATAACATCAAGTGTTAAACCGAAGCCTTTTGTGGACAATTGACAACGACTACCTAAATAACATTTCGGACAAACACATAAAGCAGCCGTAGGACATGCAAGACTATTTTGATAACATGAACCACCATTCTCACAGTATGATAATTGTTGACAACTGTATTTTATGTGTTGATCGAATGTAAAACAATTCGCTCGATGATCGTATGTGCACAAGCATATAAATTGATCGTCATCATGGAAACAGCCGAGATTTGGTCGTTGTTGACATGGCACATGATAAAATTTAATTCGTCGAAGAAGTACAAAACTGATAATTGTTTCATTTAGTAGTTCACGAATGGATGGACAACGTTTAGTAGATTCTAATCGAAGTTTTAGATGAACAGATTCTTGGTATACTAATTGAGTGAGAAGTAGATAGAATTGATAATCATATTCTACAAAAATCAAGTTAAATTCTTTCTTCCAATAGATTGTCACCGCATTTTTATCGATCGGTATTCGTTTGAATGTTGTAGCACGTTCATGTGATTTTCGTTCCTGCCGTAATGGACGATATGGTTCAGTTGAAATGTATGAATCAACAGTAATTAAATGTATTAATAAGAAATCTTTTGTCATAGGTATTGAAATTTCTATGTCAATTTGTGTTTCGTTCTTTTCACATTGTTCGCCATGAAATCCATCTGGACATGCACATGTTGTCAGAGGACCGACAGAAATTCGTACATCACGTGGTATACAATAGCCATTATTTTGACATTTTTCTACAGATGATCGTTCACAAAAAGAATTTTTTAAATAGCAACGTCGTCCAAATTTATGCGTAGGACATACACAAATTGATTGATTTTTCCAAGTGCCAACACAAATCGAATCAGGAGAACAATCACATTGATATGAATCTGCACATGTTAAACCTGTCCAGCCAGGTTTGCATAGACAAAAATTTCGTTTTGCATTCATAAATGAATAACATTGACCATGATCTGTCTGACATTGGATTGCACAATTCAATGCAGATGAAAGTCTATTAAATGGTAACGTTAATTGAATGACTAGACGATACACAGGAAGAAATGGAAATAATATTGGAAATATCCAACTTCCACGATATTCAAGTTCAATCATTTCAAATACATCAATACGAACTGAATAACTTCGATCGGCATGTTTCGGTCGAGAAGAGTAAAGTAAATAGAAATTGAATTTTGCATCACAATCTCGTATTGATATATATCTGATTTGATGATATGAATTAATAATTCCGTATAAATCATCGATTAGATAAATAACAAATACAAATGGAATTCGCCATTCAGGAACGCCGATCTGAAGAGTAATACTGATGCGTTCATTTTGATTTTCACATCTTGATCCATAGAGACTTGGCGGACATAAACATTCGATTGTGTCTCTCACATAGACTGGTACGCCTCCATGACAGTGAATCTCTGTCAATGGTACTGTTTGCTCTTTTACATTCGATGAAACTAAAGCTCTTTTTGATACTAGAATAGATCTATGACTTAGAATTTTAGGTGACATAATACTATAGTTGGCAAGTGAAAATTGTTGAACAATACTAATTGCTGTTGGTACGGCAACGAACATATCGTTTAGACTGCACATAATATTTTCTTTTGTGATTCGTCGATCGAATATCAAGAATGTGCTACACCTGCCTTCGCTTTGGGCATTATTCTTGCATAGTGATGAGGTTTCATCGTCTTTCAATGGACAATTCGGTTCCGTATCACACACGCTTGATGGTTGAATACATTGTTCTGTTCTAAAAAGATTGCATTGTATACGTATTTATTTGATAGCAAAGTATTTACTGATTTCCAAATTGAATACTGTGGGAAGAATTTGGGGAACAACGATATCCGCTTCGCCTCTCCCAAAATGTTCGACATATGTGCTGCTCATCTGTGGCTCCCAAACAGTCAACAATTCCATCATTAGCTTGACTGAAGAGTAGACATTTAAATTCCAAAGTATCGATTAGTAAACACGGATGTCCACGTATTCCATGGCAAATTGGATGGAAACATTTAGCTTCGTCAGCTCCATCTCGACAATTCCAGACTCCGTCGCATCTTGTATATTGATTGTCACATTGCCATTCTTCACAATCGGTTTCATCTGTTTGCGTTAATGTTCCATGTTTTTCACTGTAGTCGATATATCCATTGCATATAGTAGGAAAATGAGGAAGTTTTACGTCGCTCTTACAATCATTTTGTTGTCCTGCCAATATACTTGTTTTTATTATACATTTTGTTTTTTCAACTCCTGTTATATGGGATGTACATCGTAGACGATGTTGATCATTTAAACTGCAACTATTATTGTAGAGTTCATCACTACCATCATCACAGTCTCGAAGATTATTTACTAAACGATATTTTGAAAAGCATTTATTGTCACATTGAAATTGACTTTGCTCGAGACAATTCATTTCTTTAATAGCTATGCCCAATGAACATCGACTATGCATATATTGCCGTAATAATTTGCTTTGCGTAAACCAATCTCCTCGAAGATTGGTAATGTTTGAAAATTGACATGAGAGAACGACTGATGGATCACTCGTTTTAACAAAACGAATATCAATTTCAGGAAAAGAACAATATCGTTCATCATAACAGATATAATCTGGTAAGTTCGGAGATCGATTCGTTCGATTCCATGAATAAACAAAATGCAACTGTGCCCAACCAAAAGACATCGAAGGAAATTCAAATAATGGTGGACATACATTTCTCCTTCGTTCACTGCAAGGTATCTCTGGTTCCTTACAAACATTATCACATGTCCCATTGAATAGATATTTATATTTGGAATGATTCTAGAAAAGAGAGACATATCTCAAATTGATTCGTCGAACTTGTTTGACTTACTAAATCTATTCGGTATTGTGCTTGAATCAGACAAATCATTGTGGCCCAACATTCTTCACTTATGTGTTCATTAGCAGAGAGAGATAATAAATTTTGATCGATTTGATCAGAGTGTTTCTCTCGGGAGTAGATTGGACCACATGACGAAAGCTGACTATCATCAGTATAAACTCGCCGATGACGACACTTGACTTCGGAACATCGAAATGATGGATCGCCATCTCGTCTACAAATCACTTGAAAGTGTGGATCCAATAATACATTTTCATCAGTATAATCGAGACAATCAGGAACAATAGTTTTGTCCAATAGGAAAATGTTTGGAATACATTGACCATCGAAACATCGATATTCATTTTTGGCACATTCATTCTGTTCTAATATTTGACAATATTGTTCATCAACAGGATTCGGCCAACAATGCACCACTCCATCACATACCTCACTCCAATCAAGACACCATGATATGTTATTACGCTTGCAATTTAAATGCCGAAAACAAGTGCCATTTGCTGTGAGTAATCTAGCTTTCTTAAAAATATCTTTCGCAATTGTGGAAAAACTCATCTGAGAATTGAAAGAATACTGACAAAATCGACCAAATTTACGAATAAGAGAACAGTTGAAAATTGTCAAATTTGATGATACGATTTTGTTACCGTTGATATTCTCAAGAAAAGCTTGATATTCTTCAACTAAATCCATATGTATTGACCACATATATAATTGTAAGCTACTTATGTTACGACGATTCAATTCTTCAAATTTCATCGATGAAACTCCCAGTTCATTAACCATAAACTCATGATCATGATAATGATCTACAAAACTGTTATATCGACAAAAAGGAATGATTTGATGTTGCTCTCCATAATACACATCTGCTGTGCCAAATGTTAATGGATAATCAGCTACATAAAAATCCAAACAATCATCATCGTATAAATAGTATTGTCCGTTTAAATAAATACTATTAAACGAGAGACAAATAAATATCAGCAATTGAGATGGTTTCAATTTCATATTAAATATCAACTGCACTTCATTGACTATCGAATTTATATAGTATTATCTGAGTTGACTTATTTTTATTTAAAAATGATAAAATTTGACAGTATCAAATAATTATATCCAGGTCAACCAATCTGACAACTTCCTATCGGATTCCTGGCGACGGATTCACATTGGATTCCGACATGATCCGATGTGTTTCTATAAGAATCCGACTCTCGGATTGGTCGACCTGGGTATCTGTCATAAAATGACACGCGATAATAGGATTATATTAAATATTTGTTATTCATTAAATCAAAGCACACTGGATTGATTTAGACAAATATTTTATGGTGTATGAAATGAAAAATTATCTTATCATTCTACAAATAATAATAAATATTGATATTTATCTTTAGTGGAAGTTTTCTTTTCTCTATAATAGAGATCATGAGGATATTTATATAAAGTGAAGCAGTAACATATGTTCGATATTAATTCCGACACGAAATTTCGTTGTATTACGTACATATATTTTGCCATTAAAGATACCCTTTTTGTTCAATATACGTACGTATTGATATAATTAGAAATCACACAACAAAATGAATAGCTACTACAAGTTGTTCTTTTTCATTTATTTTTCAGCAGAACTTCGTTTGAGTTTCGTCTTTATTTGCACATGAGACAAACGACAAAATTTACATTGCATGATCAGGTGGTCTTGGTGGATGATTTACTTCAGCTGATCGATTGATTTCAGGTATTTTTAATGGTATTCGTTTAAGTTCAGGATTAATAGTGACTGGATTGGGTGCTTCGGGAATTAAATCACCAAACATATCTTTTTCACCTATTTCAATGCAATAAACTCTAGTAAAAGAATGAGTTGAACGAGTACAAAACGACATAAGAATATATTCAATTACGATAGATAACACTTTCATTGTATCATATGCTTGGAATGAGTAACAAATATTGTAATCACATAAAATCGATTTATGATAGAAATTCATTTCTATTGTCCCACTTTATTTGTTGACACACAGTTTTTACAATCTCTGATTTCGCCATAAAATACACACTTGCGAAGGTAAAATTAAGATTGTATATAAATAGTCGATCGGTTTTTTTTCTTTCTTTGGTGTAACATTTTCGTTTAACAAAAATGACATCAATGACACTTCAACTTGACGATCGACAAAATAGTTCACCTCCCAGTTTAACAAATCAACAATTCGAAATATTATTAAATCATATCGGAGGTCTCTCATCCCGAACTCCAGTGCCCGTTTCACTTGGCAATCCAGGTGCACTTGGTCTTGCTGGTTTTGCATTGACAACATTCATGTTATCTGTATTCAATGCTGGTTCGAATTTAATCGACGCAAGTTTAGAAGGTGTCGTTATTCCAGTTGCTCTGTTCTACGGAGGTTTAGCACAATTTGCTGCTGGTATGTGGGAATTTCAAATTAATAATACATTTGGCGCAACAGCGTTTACAAGTTACGGAGCTTTTTGGATGTCATTCGCTGGTTATGTTTATTTTATTGTTCCGACAATAAAATCACGAGCTAAATATGCTACAGGATTATTTCTTTTATCCTGGTTTATATTTACATTATATATGAATGTTGCTGCCTATCGAATGTCACGACTTCTATTTATTTTATTTACTGTACTTAATCTGACGTTTTTATTCTTGATTATTGGCAATCTAACAGACACATCAGTTGTGATAAATGTTGGTGGATGGTTTGGCATTGTGACTGCGATTGTTGCATGGTACGGATCAGCCGCTACTGTGATTAATATTACATGGAAGAAAACAATTTTACCACTTGGAGTTTATGTTGCAAGCAAAGAAAATTAAGGTTTTTGTTTTGATAAACGCAATAAAAGTTTTTTATGTTTAAATTTTTGAAACTTTAAAAAAAAAAACAAAGATCGATGAATTGATATGCTAATTACATCTTTTTCTCTCGAGATATAACACATATCTGCAATTTATGTTAAGTGTCATCAAAATCACTAAATGAAATATATAAATATGTGCACACATATGAAAGAAAAATATTCTATTCAGACAAAATGTTTTTGTATGTAAAACTTAAGTTTCTTTTCTTGTGGAATATTTCTCTTTAATTTTAGCGTTTCAATTGGAGTACTGATCGCGTCAATATTCGGCACTGTCGTTGTAGTTACAGTTCCAGCAACGATTGTCATTTACTATATGACAAATCATGCTCCCAGTAAGCTTTCATCAAACAAATTGATTGACTATTTTTTTTCTTTTCTCGTAGCAAATACATGCGAAATATCATTTTCACCGATGATGTCGTACGCTGCTCGTGGAGGACCGATGTCTGCTCAAATTGCTGATTTAAATAACGACAGTTTTGCTGATGTTATTGTGGCGAATTTCGATGGAAATACAACGAGTGTATTTCTTGGCCATGGCAATGGCAGTCTTCGATGGAATGCCGATCTTTTCAATGGACAAAATGCTGGAACGAATGCACTCGCTATTGCCGATGTTAATCAAGATAAAATCTTAGATATTGTTGTTGCCAATAGAAAAAGCGGAAGTATTGGCGTTTTTTTAGGATATGGAAATGGATCGTTTAGTAATCAAATGATATTTTCTACAGGAGTTGAGTCGAGTCCAACGGAACTTGCTCTAGGTGATTTAAATAATGATAGTTTTATTGATATTGCCGTCATTGATCATGAAAGAGATAATATACTCGTATTTTTTGGAATGGGCAATGGAATATTCAATATGAAATACACATTTTCGACTGGCTTTGATTCGGGACCGTATTTAGTTGTTATCAAGGATTTTAATAAAGATAATCGATCGGATATAGCTGTAGGCATTGGTCATGGCAATTCTATCGGATTATTTCTTAGTAATGGTACAGGAACATTCGGTGAATTGATTAACATTCCTGTTGAAACAGGTCCCTATGCAATTGTAGCAGATGATTTGAATCAAGATGGAGTCATTGATATTGCTACTGCGAATTATGATTCTTTTGATGTAGCTGTACTGTTGGGTAATGGTAATGGAACTTTTATGAAATATAAAAGTTTTTCCACAGGCAATGGATCTTTTCCGTATTCGATTGTTAGCGAAGATTTTAATCGAGATAATATTAAAGATCTTATTGTTCCCAATTCAGGTACGGACAATGTTGGCATTTTTATCGGAAAAGGAAAAGGTAAATTTGAGAAAATGAAAACATATTCAACAGGAAATGGTTCGTATCCAGTCGAAATTGCTGTCGGTGATTTAAACAACGACAAAAAACTCGATTTTATATCCGTAAACAACAAAGCAAATTCATTCAGTGTTTTCTTAAGTACATGTTCGTAATAAACATAATTAAGCTCCACAAGGTTCTTTGCCTTTACAACCGTATCCTGCTTCTCCATCGCATGCATAGACAACGAAATCTTGTTTGCCATATTGCCATTCATATCCACCACCCGTTGCATTTATTCGATAATTACAACAACCATAATCGACGAAAGACATGTCGACATGTTGTGCTATTTGCCAGTTGGTTTTATCGAAAATGAGAGGATTAAATTTTGCACATTGCGTGCCATTGTAATACCAACTTGGATTGAGTTCGAAATGAATTGTCACTTGATCGCCCAGTGAATGAACTGGAGGTGTTCGTAAATTTAAACTAAAATGATCGCTTCCATTTGGTGTAACTACAAATCCACGGACAGGATCCATTTTAAAACCTAAACAACAGAGTCAATTTAAATCTAATGATCAAATGATCAAAGTTATACAGTAAAACCTCTCTAAAGTGAACACTAATGGGACCGTCAAAAAAGCGTTCACAATAAGAGGTGTCGATCTGAATGTGTTCATAAATAACTATATATTTAGCTCATAGACATTGAGATGGTGATAAGCACAGAATATTTCAACACTCAGAATTCAATCGAATTATGAAGTATCTTTTCTTCACAAGTATTCAATTAATACCTTGAGGAATATTCATTGTATATTACTTTTTCTACTCAATACCTGTAACTGATTAATTAACTGATTTGAAAAATATAAAAAATAAGATGTTGAAAATATAAATGCTGAATTGGAAAATGTCGAAAAATCGTTACTATACTTTCTGTATTCTTTTTTCGAAATCCTTTTTTTTCAATGTTCTTCAAGTAGATCGATCGATCAATTCATTATGATTTATCCATTTCATTATTACTTTCGTTCTTTGTATATAATCAATTTCTGTTCAGTGAAATTGTCCCTTAATAGAATCATCCATTACTTTTGTCATCTCTTTTTTCGTTTTTGTCTATCTTCACGTCTGAATATTATCTAGTTTTTGTTCACTATAAAGAGGTTTTTATCTAGTTGGGAGGTGTTCACTAAGGGAGGTTTTACTGTACCATTGTTTGCATTGCCACAGTATGATGGCCATTGATCGGGCAGATCGAATAGTTTTTCTGCTTCGGATGGAATACCATTTGTAAATGATAGATAGATAGTGACGATATAACTAAATAGATAAATTTAATTCAAAGTGATTGACATGCAAATAGATATTTAACCTATCGCTATCGAAAGATGTTTGAGCAGCATGTGCTCGAATAGTTTTCACAGGTCTTTCATCGGTTTCGAAGTAACTCAAACACGGAACTGAACCAATACCAGATCGATGTAAATTGCATATCTCAGGTGAATCATATCTCTACCGGAATATAAAACTTAATTTCCTTGACAAAACACCAAATTACCGTTGCATTTATTTGAAGTTCAGGTACCCATTCTTCTCCTTTATTGACCAAATTTAATGGCAAAGGAAACCATGCGAGCATTTCAGTTTGACGTTGTGGATTGAAAAACCAATCCGCTGGAAACGGTCCAGGGTCTACCATAGGGTCCGTTCCGTACCAGCAATCATTCTTTAGTAGAAACTTTGATTTAAAAACGAATTCTTATCTGTGCATACTTTAGTTACAGCTGGATAATCAGGATTTAAATTAAACATTGTGTAGCCTGATGCAGCTGGCTAAAAAAACCGACATTTCTTTGAACGAAAATCGAAATTTATGACATACTGAATCAGACTCTGCACCTTTAGGTTTGTATTCAAGAATATATGTTTCAGTTTCATTCGTTCGCCAGCTTAGAATATCAAATCGTGCACGTAAATTATCGTAGTCGTATAACAAATGTTGTAGACCTTGAATTAATAATGAACTCGATGCTTGATCAGTCGTATTGAAAACTGTTTGAAATTGTTTTGGAAAGCCCTTTTGACTCAAACATTGATCTACTGAAATAATCACTATCAACAATAATATTATTCGTGTCATTTCTGTTAATCGTGAATATGTGTGTGCTTGAGAAAGAAATGCAGCTTTTATATTTCGATTTCACTTTGTAATCGTTCCGAGGCGTTTTTCTTAGTCATTACGAAGAATAAAGATAATATTTGCACAAACTTTCGTCTTATTTTCTTTTATTAACAATATAAATCATTCTGAAATATTTGTTTTGTCAATGGCAGTATATATATATATATCAGTAAAGAATTCTTTTTTTTCCTAAGAAGAAAATGATGAAGTATTACAGTTTGTTCATCGCATTGAACATTTTTTTTTAACAATAAAATCAACTGATGCAGTTCAATGCAAAATAAGTAACGAAAACGGTGAACAATCATCATCTAGTGATGTCGAAGCATGTTATCTGATTATTGAAATCGATTTTCGTACAAAACAACGTTCTATTCATTATTCTGATTCAAAACTTACCTCAAACAAAGATAATCAACATGGATCCCTTCAAATCGATACATTGATTACACTTGATCAACAATCCGATCAAATTCGAAGTATTCTCATTTATACATGTACAAAACCATCGTTTTGTAACGAACAAATGACAGCTGGTCTCATTCAAATAATTAATAAAGCTTTACAACATGAATTTCTTTCTGGTCCATCGATGAGCGTTCTTCATCGTTTGCTCGTTAAGACTGCAATGAATTCACCTGTTCACTGCATGAATAACAACAACGATGTACTTGTCGAGTGTAAATCAGGTTTATGTTTTGGAGGTAAATCACAATATGTCGATCAATCTTGTTTCAATATTGCTGTCAAGACAAACGAGACAATTCAAATCAAATATAAAATAATCATGACACAGGCAAAATCTGTAGAAAACATCGCTTCTGAAATATCTTATACGTGTAATGTTGATCAATGCAATAGCCGGCAGATCATCAATCAAATCAAGGAGATTTTAGAATCAAATATTGTATTTGACAAATATCATATCAGCAAACGATCAGTATCTTCGATTGGAAAAACTGCAATTCAAACATTGAAATTTGACTTGGCTAAACATTTGTTAAAAGTAGCTGCATCGGAAGGTAGTAGTGTAACTGGCACCACCACTAACATTACTCATTCACCTAATACTACAATATCTACACCGGGTACTACTACAAACAGCAATGGTCATATAAATTATCCGATTTTGATTCTTATTTTATCTGCTCTGATCTTGGCAATGCAATGCGAACACTAAAATATGATCTCTTATTCATATGCTTATTGCTTTTGCTCTCAAATATATTTTATTCATTAATAAACTTGTCTCATCTATCATCCGGACATGATGTTCGTGTTTTCTAACAGTTTATGATTGATAGGTTGTTATTTATAGTTTTGATAACCTTGAAAAATAATTGATTGTCAAGGAGAAAAAGGTGAATATATATGATTGCCAGCGATTCTTATCAGTAAATTAATGTCGAAAAAAGAACACTATTGACTAACTGTCATTGGTTGTCGATGATTTTAAATGACTTCTTTAATTGAAATAATGTTTTTTTTCATCGCTAATTATCATTCATTGACCTATAATTTAACTGTTTTTCACTATACATTTTTATTACTGACAAAATGAAACTAGTAAACAAGTATGATTATACATATTTATCATTCAGAAATAGATTTTCACTAAAAATCGTGTTTTTTTCCTTTCTAGTTTAACATCAGGATGGAAATATATATTATTTGTATGCATTGGTCTTGCAATCTTAATTTCCATCGCTGGTATTATCGTTTTATCTTTGATTACGATCTATCTACCACCGAAGACGATCGATGTATCTGCAAACAGTACAAATCATAGTATGAATACCTCTTTCTCCTTTATTCTATTAAATGTATTTTCATGAATAGATACCATTAATATGATTTTTGCAACAGATTTTCGAGATGGTAATATGTACTCAATCTCCGATTTTGATTCACTGACACAACAAGTAAGTTCGATATTTTAAACGATATAATGTAAAAATGTTTCTATTCTGCAGTTGAATGCTTACATGAATACACGATCCTATAAAATTCTTGTTAATACAGGCTCATTTATACCTAATTCAATCAATACAATTGCTGATTCGAAGAAACGGAGAAAACGACAAATAGGGTAAGTTTATTTGTTGATTTCATTTCCTATTTAATAAAAAAAATGTTAGTGGTGCTATATCATGCAATCAAGCAGTTATTGGAAATAATTCAGATGCGAAATATGGCGATAAACTAGTGATCAATAGTATTCTGAATAATCAGCAAACAAGTTTCTGTCCATTAAGTGGTTGTACTGCGAAACATTTGACTAGAATTAAGTCAAAAATTTCGTCAAAATTCAGCTCGAAAACATTCACACTTAATGTGAATCTAAATAACGGAACTATTTCAATCGTTACGGTTATGTTCTGTTCGTTTGGTACAGGTAAACACCGAAATTCAGATGCAATCAAGGGCATTTCATAAATATTTTTAGATAGTTATATGTCACCAAAACCTCGAGCTATGGTTAGTGTTGATACAACAAGTATTGTAGGCGTTCTATTCGATGAAATACCACAAGGTGCACGTACTATGGCAAAAACTCTATTAGATCAAAAAGATGATGACTATTGGAAAGAAATGGCTACCGAACAACTACAATTTACACAAGTAAGACTCATCTTTCGACCAGCATACTATGAAGATATTGAACCACCCACCAAACGAGGTACACTCTCCTTAACATTACCTGAATTTTTCGATATTCAATTTACGACACAACCTTATTTCGCCACGATTGATAATCATCTTCTATATATTCGCAATTATACATTTCATAACATACTCATTACTAATATTCCATCGATCTCAGAAACTGATGATCGTTTAGCTGAAATCGGTGGTTCTATGATTGAAACGTTCGTCTTGCCGGTTGATCCATTTTTACTCTTACAACGTACAGAGTTTGCTTGCATGGGCGAAGCTCAATGGCCACCATTATCTATCGATCCCGAAACAACTGAATTTTTTTACGATGATACATGTGATGTTGAAGACGCTCAAGATGCAGATATCATTGGTTGTCAACAATGTCATTGTACATATCCTTTGCCCACTCTCTCATGTGTTGATGCTGTTAAAACTTATGTCGGTCATGTTACAGTAAGTCTGTTATTTTCTTTGAGATTATTATTTATTTATTTAAATTCTAGTTGGATCTTAATTTCACACGAATACCTGATGATCCTGTCGTTGCTCGTCAATGGCGTTTTCCTGCCGATGGTCCTTCAGTAAATGAATTGGGCGAAGTAGCGCCTGTAAATTTATTTGAAATAGAAGAAGAATTATCACGTCGACGTTTCGTCTATCTTTATATCGAACCGACGGGCTGTGAACTAGTGGAGAAATGTGTCGGTGGAAGTGGATGGCGCCGTTTAATGCTATTCTCGACAACGTCACCGAATTATGGTATTGATGATTTTCATGTTGGCAAAATAAGCTACTATGGCACGGATGAGCCATCGGATTTAGTAACACAACGTCGAGTATTTGAATATTCGCCATGTCATAAACATTTTCATTTTACTCATTATGCACAATTTCAATTTGGAACAGAAAATTCAGTTACAAATACAAAACGTGGATTTTGTTTGCAAACTACTTATCGTCATGCTAATGCTGAATGGAGCGTCATGGGTCAAGACCATTATGTATGTTCAAATCAAGGTATTTCACCTGGCTGGTCTGATACATATCAAGGAGGACTACGGTGAGTTAATTATCAAATATTTTTGTTCTTAATATTTCCACTGTATATGCGTAGATGTCAATGGATTGATGTAACTTCATTTAATACGTCAGTGAACACACATACCGATCAATTTATGTCGATTGTAAATCCTGATGGATTTCTTTGTGAAGGTAATCCAATAAATGACACATGGTTGACGACAGATTTTACAACAAGTTGTTGTAATGGATCAGGCTGCTGTGGTGATACACCAATGACGACATGCTGTGGTGGTCTTCCAGTTCAAAAAGCAGCATGTCATACGTGGTCAGACGCTACTAAAGATAATACAATGAAAGTTCAAATTACTATACCACTCGATGGTGAAGGACAAGTAACAGAAGATTGCCAAAATTCAAGTGGAAAATGGGGTGACAAGAGAGACTGTGGATTTCGACTTCATCCTCAAGGCAAAATGCTTAGATGTTCTACGCCGGGACAAAATGTTACTTTAAAAAATGTGACAACCGATACATTTTTTCAGGTTGTTCGAATATGTGAAGCATCGATTGTTCTCAATTCATGTCTATCTTGTATATGGAATGCATCATTGGCAACAACAATCATCGAACAAGGAGTATCACAAGATATTCATTTTACATGTACACCTCAACGAGATTCGGATGAACTAGGTGGAAGATTTTGTATTTATGTTGCACCATTGTTCGAAGATATGACTCATAATGCAAACTTTGTTCAATGGTCATCAATTCAATAAGATACTGTTCTATTTTATGAATTGTATTATAATATAGAATTTTTATTTTAATAAAGAGCTTGATTAATAATATTTTGCTCATGATGAATCATCGTTGCGTCTACATTTACCAGTAGTGTTTTATTTGAAACTTGAATTCAAATTTGTTTTATAGGAAATATAGGTAGAATTGACGGAAAAAAAGTTGTATGTAAACGTTTAGATTTTCATCTTATTTTTGTTAATTATGACATTACCAATTCATTTCTATTGCATATTCAACTGATACACTGGTTGACATGGCAATAAAATATAATTCTATTATGGTTCATACGGAACTCTAATCACATAATAGCAAATGTCTATTGACATAACTATTAGCACGGCTAAGGCGGCGACTAAAAAACAAAATCAATACATAAAAACAATACTATAATATTACTTCTTTGACTTTTAAAACTTTCTTCCAAACGCTTGCTAACAAATCATGTTTCTCTCGTTTTAATCAATTCATTTATGCTCTTTAATAGTAAATAAAGTTTCATTCACAGATGAGGATTGGTTCGGTTAAAACAACGTTATCAGGCTTATATGAGCGAAAATTTTTAATTGAAACTTTTATTTGCGCTCACAATAACACATTCAGTCGAGGACCAAGTGAATCGACTCTCAATGAACGTTATTTGTAGATTACACATTGGACATGACTAGATGAATTAACGTCTACAAAAAGAGCCTTGCCTGTTCTCCCGTCTTTTATTATATCCAATTATACTTCCAATGCTGTTGCATCGAACGTATTTAATACATTTGAATTAATTAAAAATAAAATACGTATATAAATACCTTTTGTCATTTTTACTCAAAATTTTAGTAGCACAAGGTGCATCCAAGATAATGAAAATCTTTGATAACGATAATAAATATTTCTAGCTTCGTTGATGAAAACGTCAAATTTTAGTTCTATGATTAAGAAAGAAAGAATGAACAGGTATTGGCTTATCATACTTTCAGTTATAATATTGACAAGTCGTATTCATGCAGACATACCAATCGGTATCAATATGGATGGACTTGTTGATTGGAGCAACAGTTTACCTTACGTCAATTTAATTCGACAATCACGTAAGTGGGGACCGCCAACAGCTCCCTGGGATCAAAATGCAACTTTCGACCCGCATACTGGCTGGCCTACTGAAGACTTTGGCGCAAGTCTTATTTCTGAAGCATATGATTTAGGTGGAAGATATTTTCTAACGGCAACTGGTAATGCCGATGTTCGTGTAACCATAAGAAATCAAGGACATATAGAAAATAAAACGTATGATGCTACAACAAACACTCTGTCGGCAATTGTGTATGTACCACAAAATATTACCGGAATGGGCCTTAGTTTTTTCAATACAACCGGCCCCGGTCTTCGAGATATTACTTTATTACAATTAGGCTATAATATAACATCGAAATCGGATATAACAAAATTAATGCTAGCACATCTATCCCGTTTTAGTATCATTCGATTTATGGATTGGACAAATACGAATGCAAATCGTGATGTCAATTGGAATGATACGACGCCATTAACATGGCCAATCTATCGAGAACCATATAACAATCCATGGGAAACTATACCTTTTATAGTCAATCAACTGGACACATCGATTGACATATGGATTAATATTCCTTTCAATGCTTCGAATGATTATATTTTAACTATTGCACGTCTGATGTTAAAAGAATTGAAATCATCAGCTAATATTTATGTAGAATATTCAAATGAAGTTTGGAATGGAGCATTTCCACAAGGCAAAGATAATGTTCGATTAGCAAATGATTCTGTTCTAAATCATGGTGATCCATTGAAATTAAATTATGATAACATTTCCGTACCCTATTATTGGGCATATCGACGAACAGCTTATCAAATTAAACGTACTTCAGATCTATTTAAAACAGTATTCGGTAAAGAAAATGTCGGCCCATGGAAACGAGTTCGGCCAATTCTAGCTGGTCAAGCTGTGAACATCAATCCATTAATCCAAGGTCTAGATTATCTAAATACTCTTTATGGTCCACCAACATCTTTTATTCATGGTATTGCTATAGCTCCATATTTCACTTTAGGTCCATATTCTCGATGGCAAAATTTGACTGTTGATCAAGTGTTAGCAGCATTCTCTTCCAGTATATCAGAATTTCTGCCCGAACAAGGATGGAGTCGAATGGCACCATTAGGCGTTCATGCAATATATGCAGCTTGGTATAATTTATCAGTTTATGCCTATGAATCTGGTCCCGATTTCATTGCTGGAGGATGTCCTGATTGCTCATTGGATGCTAAACGTAATGCTAGTCGTGATTATCGATTCAGTGACATTTGTGTCAATTTTCTCAGTGGATGGTATCGATTCGGTTTTCAAACGCTCAATTGGTTTTCAGGTGGAGCACGAGGAACGAGAAGAAGTATTCCTTATAATCTATTTGAAGATATGAGACAAGAAACATTGATTGATACGACACATATGTATAATTCAACATCAACTGTTGCACAACTACCAAGACCATCGCCAAGATTAAAAGCTATCGATGAATTTCGTCGGAGTTCAGTTCAAATGAACTTCGGAATTCGTATTCCAATATTCAATTTCAATGCAACAAATTATATGCATCATAATGATCCTTATCCTGATCCAGATCTACGTAATCTTACAGTCAACTCAACTTTTTACTATCCATTATTTATTCAAACAACATCTACACAAATCAATGTAACTGTTTATGTTGCTGGTAATGCAAGTCTGTTAGAATTAGGACTCAATAATGATCAATTTACTCAAGTTAACACTCCAGACACTGGAAATACGACGATCTTTCAACCAGCACCTTCAGTACGGTTCAATCTTAAACTTTCATCTGTACCATTTATAGCAACACTTCGTTTGAAAACTGTACAAAATGGATATTCTATTCGTAGTTTTGATGTCACACACTAACATGAATACCACTATAATTCTAGCGGAAATAGTATATATATATAAGAATTAGCTATTCAAAAATTTCTTCCAACGATCTAAGCGTCCACGATGATATACAAATTGAGCATTGTCAGTTGATAGAGTCATAGCATCAATAGTAACTGCTGTTTCAAGTGCTTTGATAGCATCATGAATACGTCCCATACCAGCTAGAACTTCACCTATATGTGCATAAGTCAGAGCTAACGATGGATGTTCACATGGAAGAGTTGCTTTTTCAATACGCAAGGTTTCTTCATAAAGATTCAATGCTTGTTGATATTCACGTTTTCGTGCGTATATATCACCGATATTGCAAAGTGTATTAGCAATAGCTGGATGGTTTTCGGGAAGTATTTCACGCTTTATCTTAAGACTTTTATTATAAAATATAATCGATTGATCGAGATTACCAAGATTATATTGTGCTAAGCCAATATTATTCAAAAATATACTTAGATGTTCTCGTTGAGGTATTGGACGTTCTTCACAAGAGCAAACAGCTTGTTCAAAATATTCTAAAGCTTTTGCATAATTTTTTTCTGCAAGACATAAAACACCTTGATTATTCAAAATTCCTGCAACATATTCATGATCATATTCGCCTTCTGGATGCTGTCGAGCAAGTTTTAAAGCACTATCATAAAATTGTTGAGCTTTATTATAATCACCAAGTTGTTTATAAATTTGTGCTAATTCATTATGAAGAACAGATCGATTAGATAAATGTGATAAAAATGTTTGATCATTTAATAATTGTTCAAAAAAATCAATTGCTTTTCGATAATCTCCCTTCGCATACATCAATTTACCTAAGCTAAGCAACGGATCATCGCATTCAATTCGTGTTTTTAAACTTTCACGAACTAAACGAAGTTGTTCGTCTTCATCGTCTGTTAATATCAAATTCATTGACCAAATACCTTCAAATGATAATTGTTCTATTTTATCAATTCGAAATACACTGCCCATTGATAAAAGAACTTCATCTTCAATTTGACCAAACGGACTTATTTCATTAATGTGTGCAAATGGTATTATGTTCAATATTTGCTTGTTATGTTTTCTATTAACTTGAATATTCATGCATACAGATATAACAGTTAGATCATTGAGAGTCATATCAGCAAAGAATTTGCCAACATTTTCTTTTCGACTTGTTGAAAGAAAATTACTAATTGATAAAAGTCCGCCAATATTTAATTGAAGCTTTTGAAATTCTTCTGGTATGATTGCTTGTCCACGATAGAGTGTAATGTTTTCTACATTATTGAAATATTTGTCATCATTTTGTTGTAAACAATATAATTGACCGATTTGTTCATGTAATTGTTTGATAAAATAACGAAATTTATATAAAGTTTTCACATCTTGCATTCGTAATGCATGATTGAGTATTCGATATAGAAAAGATTCCGATGTGTAAAACCAAATGGGACTATGGTTATTTGAATTTATTTCCAAATCATCAATAAATTGAAGTTGTCTCGTATTATTATGAAACAATTGTCGACAATATTCAATCATATCTTGTTTAGCTTCATTTGTATTACTTTGTGATAAAAGCAGAATTTCTTTTAATAATTGCGCATACATAAATAAAGCATCTTGTTTATTTGTATTTGAAACATTATTCATTGTTTGAAAGCCAATCACTAAACGATCTGATCGACGTATATTCATAAAAATCTCTTTGCAAAGATGATCGATATCATTAAATATTCCTCGAAATTTTCTACAGTTATTTAAATTAAGATCTGATTTCAATGATAATTCATTTGATTGAAATATATAAATTGAATCAATCGATGCCAGTTCATATATAAGTAATGTACAATATTCGTACACATTTGAACAAATAAAGAAGATTTTCGTGAATGTATTTGCTGTAATAAAATCGATACATTCATCAAGATTTGAAAAATAATAGATTTCATCGACAAGATTTTGTAATGGTTCAATTATGTCATCATTGTTAGAACAGCAGACGATGGTGAAATCGTTTGACATAGTTGAAATTGTATTCTACGTATGATTGTTGGAAAAAAAGAAAAAGCACTTATTTTGTTTTTTTTTCAGTAGGAAGAAAAAAAAGGTAATATGAAGTCATAAACATAATACAAATTCAATGACACCATGACGACGCTATATACTTGATTAGAAATCAAGCAATCGCAGTTCGAATCATTTTCGGATGATTGGACCATCATTTTCCTCAAATTTGTAAATTTGTGTCATTATAACATTGCAGCTCAATGAGAAAAATTGTATTCTCGAACAATCATGAGTTAAAAATAAGCGCTTTTGCATTCTGTCATTTATTATTTCTATTCGTTTTTCGATGGAAATAAAACATGCAAATTGACGTTAAAACATTTACTGGTAAACTCGTTGAAAATGATCGAACATTAAGCGATTATAATATATTGTAAAAGAATCAACATTTCATCTTGTTCTTCGTTAGTATATACGATAATTTTCAAGCAAAGAATATCTCTTGTTGACTATTTAGGTTGACGAGAAGGGTCAAGAATGCCGAGATCGATAGGTTTTCTGTTGGTGGTACAAGAGATATAAATGATTTCCGAGAAAATATTCGAAATAAAACGAAATCCGATGAATTTACTCGTTTGTATTGATCGAAGTGGATCAATGCGTTTACCATTTGATCGATACCAATATGATAACTATTAAATTGAACTTGAAAACAGAATTAGTCTAAATTTCTGTTAATGGTTGTACAAAGAAGAGTGCTGCTCTTGATTGTTGTGCATCATTATTCGACGCGAATGAAATTACAACTAGCCAAGAATATGATAATTGAATTGCAATACTAAAAAAATATTTTAGTTAGAGAAAACCACGAGAGCAATTAGGTATGAATTCGTGTGTAGTAAAAATTAGACGATTTTTTTTAATGATTTGACTTTTGTAGATTTTCAGGCTTTAACTCTTTATAGAATCATGAAATTGAAAAAACCCGTTTAAACCAAATAGTTTTGAGTTAATGCTAGTTTTTTAATCATACGGCTTCTTTAATTTACTATCATCGACACGTATAAGATAAATTAGAGAACTATTTCAAATTCTTCGAACTTTTGCAAATCAGGAGATTTGACAAGCCTGAATCAAATATGAATCATAAATATGTGAACATAATCGTAAGTTTCTATCGATGAAAATAACAATTTTGAGAAGTGATTTGTTTCTATTTTCAGTAGCTCAACTAATTATAAAGATCAGATTGTTATGAACAATCATTAGCAAATAAACAGAAATATCTTGGTTGAACAGCATGAATTTCGTTTTCCCTTTTGATCACATTTACAATAGTCTGTAGGAAACACTATCGTGAAAAGATATCAAATTTCTTTTCTAATCGAACGCAAGAGAAAGAGAAAAAAGAGAAATCAATCTACACTATAAAGATAAAACGAAGTACTTATCACTTTATTTGAATATTTTCTCTTGTTTGAATAGTTCTATTCACAATAAAGACGATGAGTGATAGTGAAGAAACAATCCCATTAAATTTAATTTCATCTAATATTGATATTAATCTTGAGATGATCAATGCATTAGATTTAACAAAACCTGTAACATTTCAATTGACAAATTGTTCTGCATCAAATGAAGCCATTGAATTATTATTAACACATAGCGCATTGAAATCATCTATTAAATCAAAACAAGAGGAAATCATTTCATTACTCAATAATTCAAATTTCTTTTCTGCTGAAAACAACATTCCGGAAAATGATTACGTCGAATGGTCTTTAACCAGTAAGAATTTAATAATGAAAAGTAACAAATTTCGCGAACAAGTTGCCTTATGCAACAATTATGATGTTCGACATCCTTTAATCACAATGCAAATAGTTGAAATCATACAATATTATATTAAAGAATATTTAGTTCGAGAAGAAAATTTTCCAGAGAATTATATAAATAAACTAGCAGAATGTTTTCAAGATGCAATTAGAAAACAAGATTATTTTATTTATTTTATTAAAGCATATACAATGTCTGGCAATTTCTATCGTGTTTTAAATAAACATTTATCATTGTATATTATTGATTACTTTGATCCATTCACTTTCATTTCTCAACCTGGAGAATATCGTTTAATTAATTGTTTAGCACATATTGCAGGACTCTCATTTAATTATCCTCATAGACATCAGTATCAGTTCCAAGGTGTCACTTATCGAGGAATGATGTTAAATGAAGAAGATTTAATATGTTATACAATTGGTAATTATATATTGAATCGATCATTTGTTTCAACATCAAAGGAGCGAACAGTTGCCACTGTGTTTTCGGGTTTCGAACAAGATCACAATTCAACACAAATTAGTGTTTTATTCAAGTATATAATTGAATCTGATACAATTGGTTTCGATATTGAACGAATATCGTCGATTGAAGATGAAAAAGAAGTAATCATTTTACCATTTTCAGTATTTCAAGTTAAACATAGAAAAGAAATCTATTCAACGGAATCTTCAAAAATATTACACGAAATTCATTTAGAAGAATGTCGAAATAATCAAATAGAACACGAATTATCTACAAATCGTCAACAACTAAGAAATACATGCAAAGCCATTTTCAAATCAAAATATTTCTATACTTTTATTGGACTATGCATCTTGGTTAGTCTACTTATTGCTTCTGGTTTTATTATAAAATCAAACCTGACGAGCAGTAATGCTAATTTTGGTCAGTTTTAAAATAATATATTATCTAGCACCGAAATCGAGTAGTTTTCATTCAGGTTTTGTAAATTTCATTTCGTTTTCTTTCAGACCAAACAACATCTTATTCTCATCAGCTCAAATCAAATATCAAGTGGAAACAATATGCAACAACCATCGCTGGTGGAAACGGTGAAGGAAACAAATCAAATCAACTCAATGGTCCTCTTGGGCTCTATGTCGATCAGCAACAACAATCGATTTATATTGCTGATTATTACAATCATCGAATTGTTAAATGGAAATTAGGTGAACAAACTGGACAAATTGTTGCAGGAGGAAATGGACAAGGAAATCGAATAAACCAATTGAATGAACCAAGTGATGTGATTGTCGATCAAAACAACAGATCTTTGATCATTTGTGATCGAGAAAACAGAAGAGTTGTGCGTTGGTCACTAGAAAATCAACAAGACAAACAGATTATCATTCAAAATATTTATTGTTCAAGATTAATCATGAATGGAAATGGAGATTTGTTTGTTTCGGACCATGAGGAACATGCAGTGAAAAGATGGAGAAAAGATGAAAAAGGAGAGGGAACAATTATTATAGGTGGAAATGGTCAAGGAGATCAACTTAATCAATTCAATTTCCCGACATTTATGTTCAGCGATCGCGAAGAAACTGTTTATGTCACAGATTGGTATAATCATCGTGTGATGAAATGGTTAAAACATGCGAAAGAAGGAATTGTTGTTGCTGGTGGTCAAGGTCAAGGAAACAGTTTAAAACAATTATCGAATCCACAAGGAATAATTGTGAATGAAGCTGGTGATATCTACGTGGCTGATTTTTGAAATGATCGAATAATGTATTGGTCATTGGGAAGTGAAGAAGGTCGTGTTGTTATTGGCGGAAATGGAAATGGAGATGGATTAAATCAGTTTAGGGGACCAAGAACTTTAGCACTTGATGCTGAAAACAATCTTTACGTGGCCGACTGGGGAAATCACCGAATCCAACGATTTTCTGTTGATGAAAATTAGACTTTTGATCAGGATATTTTGTTTGCAAAATCAGAAGTTTTTTTTATATTGAAGTTAAATAAATTATTAGAATTATATGCTTCGCACTATTTAAATATGCAAGATATCAAGAGAGTCAATTCAGATTACAACAGCTTGCACTACGTTTGACACAAATGGAGGCGGACACGCGCGTGAAGTTTCGAGACTATATTGATTGAATATCATAATCAATAAACCTGTTTCGTACGAAAGTAACTTTATTAGTTTGAATCGACTCTTGATGAAGGCTACTAGTGTTTATTGCACTTAGTTTGAACTGAAGCACCTATAAATTCTGTTGATGAAGGTAATGGTAGGATTACACTTGTTGTTGAGGCATTCTCATTGTCAATTGATGATGAACAACCTTGACCTTGACCAATACGATCCACAGTTACCTTCACAGTTCCATTTACTCGAACTGGTTGTGAAGCTGAGACAGTGAAATCTGTGTCTGTTTCACTAAATAGATAAGCACCTGCATCACTTAATTCAATGTTGAGTTCGAATGAAGGACTTTTGCATGAAAATTTTGTTGTTACATTATCCCATAAAACGAATGATGCACGTTTCAATGTTGGCCACATTGTACCATGAAATAATTTGTTCGATGAAATACAAGAAAATACTTGTTCTTCTTCATATTGTTTAATAATTGCAGGCATGGCTTCTAGTGATACATTAGGTAGAATCATGTATTCATAATCGAGTGTATAAGGTCCACGACCGTGATCAATCCATATCTTTAATGTACGCCATGTAACATTCACGTTCCATGCACCGATTGTATCGAAATTACCTGTTTTATTTCCTACTTCAATACCTAAACTTGCATATTGTCCTTGACCTTGTAGAACATAACCAAAATCAGTTTCACCCACATGAACCCATTGAACATTCGATGTTTTATCAGATGTAAACGGAAATGAATAGTTTCCATCGGTGAGTGTTATAATCGTTGAATTAAAGAAACCAACAGTAACCTGACCTACAAGAAGTTTTCGACTAGCTAATGTTGTCCAAGCAATATTAGGTGTTGTAAGTGTCAGATTAGTTGCTAAGGCAATGATAGCATCATCATAGAAATGCCACGAACGTTGTGCTGTTAAATTTCGAGTAGCTGTATCCATCATTGCAAGACCGAACAGTCCATCGCTAACTCCACCTACGAATGGTAACAGTTTTTGAATTCTACCTGCGTCACCACAATCTGCTAAGGGAATATCGTGTTCAACAGTGATGCCATTCAATGCTTGCCAGTCTAATACAGGAAACACCCAATGATAATCATCGATATTCGTCGTAAATAAATTCAAAGTTCCTTGTCCTGTGTGTTCTCGTTTCAAATTTTCACCATTTCCACATTCATCGGGATTTGTTCGTGTTGATTGCATCTTAATCGTTGCTGACCAATTCGCACGTCGATGTGAATGATAATCTGCAGTATAGAAATGTTTACTTCCGATAATTGCCTTTGCATTCGGTAGTTTCTCGATACGATCAGCAAAATCATTCAATTCATTTCTCAGAGTCATATCCGAAATAACTTGTGCAACAGCTCTAATATGATCAGGATTGTACCCGACATTATCTTCTGAATTAGCTCTTGTTGCAGCTCGACCTCGAACATGCCAATCCCATTTATCAGCAATAACCATCCATGCATCACCATCAACTAAAAATTTACTAAAAACTGTCAATCGATCGGTATCAACCGCATATTGAGTGCCAACACTGCAGAGGAAAAATGCAAAGATATTTATTGCCCAATCTCGACCGTATGCCCCGGAAAGTAGCTGAGTGCCATGAAAATGATAGGCGAAATCATTTTGTACGCCTTCTTTATTTCGTGGTTGAATAATAATATCTTCCCACATTCGACTGAAACCCTGTTCGATACCGGTTACATTTTGCGTAGCTAATGATCGATATAATTGAGCTTGAATCATCCAAACTAGATTGCAGCCCGTTGTCCAAATATCTCCAGCCCACCAATTGGCTCGATAGGATATTTCTTTGATTTTCTGTAATTCGAAACTGCTAACATTACCATTCAACATTAGTAATTGACCAGTCACAGATATAGGAACAGAAATTCGATTCCACCACCAATTTGGATTTTGCCAATCTCGTGTTAACCAAACATTCAGTGCACAATGAACAGCAGATAATAATTCAGTATTATTCCGTTCTGTTGAACCATTCACAGTATAAGCTTGTAACATAGTTGTCACTCGAGATATATGATTAGCTGTTAACCACACAGCACGGCTTTGATCTGTATAATTCACATCGGGCCAATAGCATGAACTATTCAATGTTTGAACATAATGAAGTGCATTTTTAACTATCGATGGTACGGTAGAGGATGCAGGCCATACCATTTGTTCTAAGACACGTTGTCGAACGATTGCTATATCATCATTTGATGAATATCCTAACCCTGTTGCAATCGGTAGAAGAACTACGAAAACTGACAAAACTTGTAGTTTGTAATGCATGTTTGAAATGAAATAGTGTTATTCTATGCACTGAAAAATGTTAACTATATGAAAAAAAAATGATATAAAGTGCATCCTAGATAAGAGACTAAACTCGATATTTTACATATAGTCAACATGTTCTGTCACTTGAGGGTGAGGATGAAGGTGATATTCACGTCTTGTTCATTTTAAATTTTTAAAAGGTCGAATCCTGTCATAGATCCAAAATTTTGAAGACGCGAAGTCTTAGTTGTTTCCGCCTTGCAAAAATTCGATCGATTTCGCAACAGAAGACCATCAGGAGGCTCCTGAGATCAATATCATGAGGAATTGTTGCTCGATTATCCGAGTTCAAATTCTATATCCAATTCAAGTACAGATGCGAATCGAGATTGAAATAACTCGAAAATACAACTAGTAAACATAAAGAAAATATCAGTGTACTGTCAATGTGCTTATTCATATTATTGAAATGAAAGACGTGCTCTCTCATATTATAAAACTGAAGATGAACTTCTTCTTCTACCGAGTACATAAATAGTAGTAAAATCGCAATTCACACTCATGTGCCCATCTTTATATTATTCATCTGAACTTACGTAACTATGTTGAAAGCATATAAAATCTCGATCACACATTATTACCAGGGATGCCAAATCCAAATTTTCAAAATCAGGAGTTTTCCGAAAAAAATCAGGAGTCTATCAGGAGATTTTTTATGAAATCTCAAAGGTTATCAAACTCAATTCTAACGGATTAACTCAAGTACTAACCTGTTTAATCAATGGGAATACTCCCATACATTTTGCTACAGAATAACTACTAAAAAGTTTCTAATAATCGAATCAAAATCGAAAAAAAATTGATGCTTTTTTCTCGACATTTATTTCATAAATAGTTATTCAAACATTTAAAAAGACATGGAAAATCAAAATAAACTATAGCTATTAGTTAATGAATGAAAACGTATCAAGTAAATACATATATGACCATTATCTTCAAACGATTCGTGGAATCTTTGCAACATGACTATACTTATCTGACGATCGAATTTTTTTCAACAAATCAGGTTTTGTCAAAAGATACTTATAGAATTCTTTACATGTTAAATGAGTATTCATTCGGATTTTCAGCTCAGCTCCCACCAGATCGTGTCTCATCCGACTTCGATTGTTATTCCACAAATATTTCATGTGACTGAAGAGGAAAAAAATTAAAATCAGGAGAATCAGGAGAAAATCACCAAAATCAGCTCCTGAAATCAGGAGATTTTTTATCAGGAGAAAATCAACAAAATCAGGAGATTTGGCATGCCTGATTATTACTGCTCAATTCGAATGGAATTAACCAACTAGAGATTTTATATTTTTTTTTCTAACAATTTATCTTGCGTTCACTCTCGTCCACGAGAGAATAAATATCTGCACTTAATAGAACATCGGTAAGCTTTCAACGTTAAAGTACCAATCCTAAATCCTGATTTAATAAATTTAACATGCTCCTGAAAGAGAAAATCTGTGCAGATGTCAAATATAACTTGAATTTAAATTTTAAAAGATCTGATAAGTTCGTGATTCATACTTGGAAATTTGATAATAAATAGTTCTAAAATTTACTTACGAAACCCAAAAGAAGCGTTATCTTTTCTTACTCATCCAAGAAAAAAACCCAATAAATAACCATCTCAGATAGTTGCTTTTCACTTCATTTTAGATCCAATCCTCAAATGGTAGCGAATATTGATTCTGTAGTCTGAAAACAGAATCAACAAAATGCACGAATGTTTTTTTTCAGATATATTCTAAGTCTCAATTTCTACCTTTATTATGTCATTCCTATATGGATACGTTCCAGGTGTAGTACGATCCGCACTTGATTGGGTGATTCCCGATGATCTTCAAGGGAATGAAGTTGCAAGAGAAACTAGAACTGCCAAGTGAATTTATACTGTGTAATCTAGAATTTGTTTTGGTAAATGACTGAAGAATTTTTCAGAAGTGGTCGCCAAGTTATCTTCGTCACTACTCGAGTGATCTGGTATGCTTTAAGAGTTTATATTCAGGATAGAGACGGAAATACGAAGCTTTTAGCACGAACAGAACATACCACCTTAGCAGGTGTTCAGGTTTGACGCTTTGTTTTACTAGAATTTTCTTTAATGTTTAATTTAGGAACAAATGAACAAGGTTCTCGAACAATTATGAGTACAAACATTCGATAATGAGAATTTCGTTCAATATTTTTCTTTTCAGATATTTCATAAGAATCAAATTAGTGATTTCTAATGCCATCTTTTAGAAATCGAGTCGAAAACGCACTTGCCAACGAATTTTCGGGCAAAGTTGTTAGTAGAGAATATACGACTACCAAGTGAATTGATTCTATATAATAGTTTTTTGTTTTTGATGATTTCTTCAACGATTTTCAGAAGTGGTCGACGAATTGCATTCATCATTACTGAAGTACTTTGGTATGCTTTGAGAGTTTATATGGAAAATAAGAGTGGAGATGGTGTTCATCTTTTATCACGAACAGATCATTTGACTTTAGCTGCCATTCATGTTAGCATTTCTTTAGTTTTAAGAGAAAAATAGAAATTATCTTTAATTTAGAGTCGAATTGGCGAACTTATCGAAGAATTATGAAGAAATAATGATCACAAAATCAAACGAGATTTTCTTTTTGTTTTCGTTCCACTAATAATAAAATGAAAAACACAAAGTAGTTTTAGTAATCTGTACTGGTTCTCGATGAAGGTTATTAATGTTTATTACATTTTGTTTGAACTGAAGCACCTATAAATTCTGTTGATGAAGGTAATGGTAGGATTACACTTGTTGTTGAGGCATTCTCATTGTCAATTGATGATGAACAACCTTGACCTTGACCAATACGATCCACAGTTACCTTGACAGCTCCATTTACTCGAACTGGTTGTGAAGCTGTTACAGTGAAATCTGTCTCTGTTTCACTAAATAAATAAGCACCTGCATCACTCAATTCGATGTTGAGTTCGAACGAAGGACTTTTGCATGAAAATGTTGTTGTCACATTATCCCATAAAACAAACGATGCACGTTTCAATGTTGGCCACATTGTACCATGAAATAATTTGTTTGATGAAATACAAGAAAATATTTGTTCTTCTTCATATTGTTTAATTATTGCAGGCATGGCTTCTAGTGATACATTAGGTAGAATCATGTATTCATAATCGAGAGTATAAGGTCCACGACCATGGTCAATCCAAATTGTTAAAACACGAGCCGAGACTGTAAAATTGAAAACACCGATTGTATCGAAATTACCTGTTTTATTTCCTACTTCAACACCTAAACTTGCATATTGTCCTTGACCTTGTAGAACATAACCAAAATCAGTTTCACCCACATGAACCCATTGAACATTCGATGTTTTATCAGATGTAAAAGGAAATGAATAGTTTCCATCGGTGAGTGTAATAATCGTTGAATTAAACAAACCAACAGTAACTTGACCTACAAGGAGTTTTCGACTAGCTAATGTTGTCCAAGCAATATTAGGTGTTGTAAGTGTCAGATTAGTTGCTAAGGCAATGATCGCGTCATCATAGAAATGCCACGAACGTTGTGCTGTTAAATTATGTGTTGCTGTATCCATCATTGCAAGACCATATTGTCCATCACTAACACCACCTACGAATGTTAATTGAGTAAGATGAAATTCACCATTGACACATGGTTCTAACGGAATATCATGTTCAACAGTGATACCATTTATCGCAGCCCAATCAAATAATCCATATAATTGAATATAATCATCTGTATTGGTTGTATATAAATATAGAACACCTTGTCCTATATGTTCAGCTTTGATATTCTCACTATTAGCACATTCACCTGGAACTGTACGTACCGATTGTAGTTTTAATGCTGCTGTCCAGTTGGCGCGTCGGTGAGATTGATAATCTGATGTATAGAAATGTTTATTTCCTAGTAGAAATTTGGCGTCCGATCGATTTTCTAGACGATCTGCTAAATCATTCAATGCATTGCGAAGGTATAGAGATGTAATAGTTTGACCGAGAGCACGAATTGATGTCGGAGGAAATTGAACATCATATCGTGGATAAGGTTCTGCTAAAGATCGTCCAATGGAATGCAGATCCCATTGCGAACCAATAATCATCCAAGCTTCACCCTCAGTTATAAATTCAGCAAATAATGTCAACTGTTGATTCTTCGGTGCAAATCGAGTTCCATTAGTACACATAAAAAATGAAAAAACATTATCCGCCCAACTGGAACCATAGCCAGCAGAGAATAATTGTTTACCATGAAAATGATATGAATAATCATTTTGTATGCCATCTTTATACAAAGGTACAAAACTAATGTCTTGCCATACACGACTGAAACCTTGTTCAATGCCAGTGAGATTCTGTGTTGCCAATGAACGATACAATTGTGCTTGAATCATCCAAAGTAGATTTGTACCCGTCGATTGAGCGCTACCACTCCACCAGTTCGCTCGATACGAAATTTGTTTGATTTTCTCGACTTCGAAATTCGTTACATGATCACCAAGCATTAATAACTGACTCGTAACTATAATTGGAACTGATATTTGATTGTACCACCAATTTGGATTTTGCCAATCTCGTGTCAACCAAACATTGAGTGCACAATGAGCAGCGATGATTAATTTTGTATTATATTGTTCAGTTGATCCATTGATCGTATAAGCTTGTATCATAGTTGTAACTCTTGTTAAATGTATTTGCGTTAACCATAGGGCACGTGTTTGATCTGTATAATCAACATCGGGCCAATAACATGAATTATTCAATGTTTTAGCATTTTGTATGGCTGCAGGGCCTAAGGATGGTATTGTTGATGCCGGTGGCCATATCATTTGTTCCAAAATACGTTGTCGAACAAGAGATACATCATCATTGAATGCGTGTGATGAAACGAAAAGAATGAAAATTGTTAGTAAATGTGTGTTATATTGCATTTCTAGTTCTATAATAATAATTCTCATAACAACTCGTGCTTTTTATCTTCTCATGAGAGAAAAAAGATAAGCAGCGGGTATGTTTATTTTGATAGAAACAAAAAAAGAACATTTTTAGAGACGATGTACTATTGGAAATTCTCCTTCGAGTCCTTCACCCTGTACAGCATTTTCATCGATTATTGTATGCGTAGGCGTACCTGTTATACTGCTCACTTTCGATAGTTTCTTTTGTACTTCGACCGGTGGAGCTGGTGGTACACGACAGAATAGTAACGCAACTAGAACACCAGCACCACTCAATCCCATGCCAACATATAATCCACCTTGATAACCTGCGAGAGTACTCTTTCCTCGTTTTAATAGTTCACTTTCAACTGTACCAGCAATGCCTAAGCCGAGTGAAATCGACCAATTAATGACAGTATTTACCATACTTGCAGCAACACCTTGTTGATGCACAGGCATTGTATTACTAACAATGAGTGATGCAGCAGGAAAACTTATATCCATACCGAATGGCGTGACTAATGTTGAGACAAATACTTGCGCCCAATAGGTTTGATAGGCAGGCATTGTACCAATCAAAATATTACCAAGACAGAAAAATAACATCGCTGCCATGAGAAGAAAATGTGCAGGTATACGACCGTATAATTGCGAGACAGAAATCGTTGCTGTAAGACCTGAAATGATGACGGGTGATAGCATTGCAGTTGTTAGCAACGAACTGGCGCCTCGAATTACTTGAACAAATTGCACGATATAATATATAAATATACCAAAACTTGACCAACCTAAAGCAATACAAGCGAGAACACCTGGAAAACCTTTTACTTTCCATATCGATAATGGCATAATTGGTTCTTCAGTTTTCATTTCAATAAAAATAAACAAGCCCGTAATAAAAACACTCACTATTAGTAGAACATAAACATAGGGCTTATCCCAACCAACTACAGGTCCCTGATTCCAACAATAGATAAATAATGTTAAACCAGATAGACCAACAATCGATCCCCAGATATCAGTTTTGCCTGTTGGATGAACAGGTGGTGAAAGTTCTGTTGGAACAACACGAATTGCAGCAATAGCAAGAAAGACACAAACAAATGCTAAGACCCATTGTGCCCATGGCCACCATAGAAATTGAGCAAAAATACTTCCAAATAAAGCGCCCATGATGAATCCAAATGGTGCTGTTGCTCCAAACATTGAAAAAACAAACGATTTTCGTTTACCAGTTGGATAAGTTCTAGCGAGTAATGCTACAGCATTGGGAAGAAGTGTTGCTGGACCTATGCCTTGTAATGCTCTCATTATGTTAAAATAAACTTCATTTTTAACGTATGCACCTAATCCAGTGAATGCACTGAATATTGCAAATATTACAAATCCAATAATGAGTAATAATTTATGTCCATAGATATCGCCTAAACGTCCGGTTACCATAATAAAAATACCGACGGTAAGCGAATAAGATGCTAATGTCCATGGTAATTGAGCAGGATTATTTATGCCCATTTCTTCGCCAATGATGAGTAAGGGAACGAGAGTATTTCCTAGTGCAGCCTGACAGAGAAGTTGAGCAAATGAAACAACAGAAACATACGCAAATTCATGTGCAAAATTTCGAAGACAAGCAGGGCGTTCGTCGAATCGCATTTCTTTTTTCTAACGAACGGTAAGTAACGGGCGTACAGTTTTATAATACCAATATGCTTCATCATCATTACGATACAGTTCAGAGAACAGAATAGAAAAAATTTTCTATCGAGATATTATTTATTACTCTTGGTATTTACATGGTTGATACCCATGTGTCAAAAAAAGTACATATTAAAAAGAAAAGGCCGACTGTACTTATATAGATATAGTAGAATGCACTTCAAGCACAGTGTTTTTTTATTTATTTACGTTCTGTTTAGAAACAGCTAATACATTTGACGGCACTGTCTGGTATTTGCGTTTGTAGGAAACATGTCGAGTTACAATGAAAATACACAATATTACAGTGGCTATAGTCAGACAAATACCAACTATGAGCACTTTTAATTCAGATGTTGAGCTCGGTTGTGTCCATTGTGCTTCGTATTTATCCAATCGACTATCGTGGTAACATGTGTAATTTGAACCAACCTATGAATATATGTAAGATAAAACATTTTTCCGAATATATCAAAGCGATATTTACACGATATTTTTGTTTCTCATTCATTGCTATTGAGTATTCTTCTGTGTGTCTTCCTGAAATATATACGGTCTTTTCAACTTGATTCAACATTTCAGCTGGTGGTTGTTTGTATTTGACAGTCCATAATGTTTCATAACATCTACAGATTCAACAAAAAAAAATTATATTTTTGCTAATGTCATATTTTCAAAGGTAAAATAATACGTTCGTATATGCTTTCGATCGCCATAACCACATATTTCCTCAACTATTTCGACCTCTTCTACTAAGCATTTGTTTTCAATGTAATATTTTTCTTTGTGTCGTTGTTCGCTAAATGTAATAATGCTTAATGACAATACTATTACACTTAAAAATCCAAGACAAAAGCAGCAAGGCACACTTATCATCGTCGATGCATGCATGTGTGCTGTTCGTGGTATGCGTTATAGATGTTTTTAAAGTTATCTGCCTTCGTTTAGTAAAAAATGTGATAAATTTCGAAAACTGTTATCAAAGTCACACAACCTCATATAATATTTTTACATCTAATAGTAATTACGCTGAAAACTAAAAACTTACTAAAAGGTCTCATCAGATAGTTTTGACTGTACATCTCGAGTTATTCAATGAGTTCGACGAATCACAAATAAGTTTACATTATATCGTATTCCTTATAAATTATTCTATTAATTTCAATTACTGTCCAGTTTATAGAGGTTTCACCGTATACAAAAGAAAATAGTAAAAGAAATCTTTGTTTTCTTTCGAGCTACCCAAAAGTGTGCAGAAATGTGCAGATTGATCATAAGTTAATTGAGAAAAAATACATTGTTTTCAATGTTTTAATATATGAGAAATTTAACCCATGCCACCCATGATGGACTGGAAACGGTATTTACACGAAGAAATCGAACATTTGTTAATGGTGGTGAATAAGTTAGATTAATCCATTGTCCACTGGATGTGTAACCACTCAATGTAGTCGCTAATGTAGAAGGATTTGTCGTAGTACCGACATAAATTTGATGAAGCGTATTACCATTGGGTGATTGTGCGACTTGTAAACATATGATATTGACAGTATATAAGCCAGAAAGTTGAATTTCCACAAATCCAGGAGCGTAAGTGCCTGTATTAAAGATTGTTGCTGTAGACGATGGATCTGTAATAGCAGCTATTTGAGCAGCAAGTGTGCCGAGAGTACTATCGTAACTGGATACAACACTTGGCAATGCAAGTGATGATATAGCAAAAGCTTTCAGAAAATAGATTATAGATTAATTCGTGGTAAAATAATCGGACTTACCCGTAGTAGTCGTACTACTTGTTGTCGTTGTTGATGTAGTTCTAGTCGTAGTTGTACTTGTAGTAGTCGTTGACGTTGAGGTAGTTGTAGACGTTGTTGTTGTACTCGTACTTGTTGTTGTGGTAGTACTGGTTGTTGTTGTTGACGACGTGGTTGTAGTTGAGCTTGTCGTTGATGAAGACGTTGTTGTTGTAGTACTTGTAGTAGTAGACGTTGTGGTGGATGTTGTAGTAGTGACGGTTGTTTTAGTTGTGTCGTCTCCTAGATATTTCTCTAATGAAGAAAATACTACTTGTATTTTGAAAAATATTAACCTGATAGAGAGGAAAGAACTGTTGGAATAGCCACTGCTGATGTTACAATCAAAAGTGCTGTTACGGCGAGGGCAATTCTTGTCCATAGTGGTATCTTACTAAGTACGTTCGTTCTAGGAAGAATAACAATATTACTATTCATGTTGTTTGAACAAGATGAAACGTACGATGTTGTTGAAACTGATGGGACATTGTTTAATGGAACATTAATTTGTCGAGTACTACCTTGAGTGCCTTTATTTGTCTGTCTTTCACGTAAAGGAAGATCTTTTACTGGATGTGGCATATTTCGTTTTAAAACATTCATTAAATGAAATGTTTGTCAAATATCAATGCAAGTTTTTTGTTAAAAAAACGACGGCTGAAAGCACTTATAAGTCATTAGTGTTGTTTCAAAAAAGAACAAAATAGTCTGTTTACTATGAAATCACCGTCATGTAATTGGTAGAAACCAAATGAAAACATAAGGATTGCCTCCTACAATAGTTTGTTCGATATTTAATGTGCATGTGCAAGACAAAATTCAAATTTAAGTTTTGTCTGAGTGAAATGAAAACAAACTCTCTTAGAGAAAACGAACAAGAGGGAAAATAGACGATAAGAGAGGTTAATTTATTGATGATATACAAACATAGATTGACCTATTTCATATTTAAGCAACTACCTATCCTGGAATGACATTTTGTTGAGCAAAACACATTCGCCTTTTTACATGGAAATGCAGTTCCAGTTATTGAACTTCTTACGTAAAGTTTTGATGGTTCAATGATAATGATATCATTGATTTTAGTAAAATCAGTTTGTTTTAATTCGATTGGACAAATATCAGGTAACGAAACAAATTGAAATGCATCAAAAGTATTAATTAATAATCACCGATGTTGTAATTAGCATTGTACTGGTTTCATAAGCTTTCAATTTGTTCTTAGCAAATGGCATATAATTTTCTTCAGCAATTGCACGAATACTTGAATGTTGGTTTGAAATAACCGAACGAGTTAATGGTTCAACAATCACCAAGGACACGAATTCTCGGCCGTTATCGATGTGAAGTATTTTAGGTGGATCAAACATGAAAATTTGCTAAAATGGTCGATGCAATTTAAAATCCAACAATGAATCAAATCATCCGAAATCTTGTCCGGTCTTGTTCTCATGTCAATAAGCTAAAGCAATAATTAGTTTTCTTGTTTGACCATACAATGGCTCTTGAAATTTCAAACTGAATTTTAGAAATAAAAATCCTTTTTCTGGGAGTCATTTATTTACACTTTTGTCTTTTGATTTATTTATTCAAGAACAATTAGCGAGAAGGGATGATTTCTTTCTCTTTCTCTAAGAGAGCATGTTTTAATTTTGTCAACAAAACGATAGATATACCATTTTGAGATGTGCGTTACTTTCAAATTTAATTGATGTCTCATTAAATAATGAATAGATGATTCTTATTTATAGAAATTCGAATACACATGAAGTAAACTTTCATAATTAGCGAATCTCAAGATGATTGGTTAGATTTCCTATTCAATAATTTTTTTATCATATCGATGTTTGATTGCAATTGTTTGAACTCATCGAGTTATTTTCAAATGCATAATCTATATAAAGAAGAATGTCTGTTTGCTCATATGCACGAATGCAAGTGCTCTCTCTATTCATGTATATATTTTAACTAGCGAACGTACCAGCTACAAATCAAGATAGATTCTCAGTGTCTATCTTGAAAAATTTGATTAATAAATTCAATCGTATTACGATGAAGTTTTTTCTTAAATAAAAGCAACAGTTCGCGAAAAAGGGAACCATTCGAAAAACGTTGTTACCCGAAAGAATTTATTAATCAAAATTTTCAAGATAGACACTACCCAAATATCTTAATTTGTAGCTGGTAGGTCCGCTAGTAATTTATAAATGATAGATGAAAATCGACAGAGAATTTGATTCAATTCACTGTGGAAAAAAAAACAACTCAACTGCGAATAATATAAAGAAATGTGCGTTTATCTAAGTAACGAATCTAGCAAGTATCAATGTTATCAAATGAACGCGAACGCTTATTAATTGATGATCATATAGAAAAAAAGTTAATAGTAAAAGAATCTGGAAAAGAAATCTTTGTTTTCTTTTGAACTATTGAAAAGTGTGCAGAAATGTGCAGATCGGTCATACATTAAGTGAGAAAAAATACATTGTTTTCAATGTTTTAATATACGAGAAATTTAACCCATGCCACCCATGATGGACTGGTAACGGTATTTACACGAAGAAATCGAACATTTGTTAATGGTGGTGAATAAGTTAGATTAATCCATTGTCCACTGGATGTATAACCATTCAATGTAGTCACTAATGTGGAAGGATTTGTCGTAGTACCGACATAAATTTGATGAAGCGTATTACCATTGGGTGATTGTGCGACTTGTAAACATATGATATTGACAGTATATAAGCCAGGAAGTTGAATTTCCACAAATCCAGGAGCTAAATTGCCTGTATTAAAGTATACTGCTGAGGGCGATGGATCTGTAATAGCAGCTATTTGAGCAGCAAGTGTGCCGATAGTACTATAAAAACTGGACACAGCACTTGGTGATGCAAGTGATGATATAGCAAAAGCTTTGAGAAAATAAATTATAGATTAATTCGTGGTAAAACATTCGCACTTACCTGTAGTAGTCGTACTACTTGTTGTTGCCGTTGAGGTAGTTCTAGTTGTAGTTGTACTACTTGTTATCGTTGTTGAAGTAGTGCTAGTCGTAGTTGTACTTGTAGTAGTCGTTGACGTTGAGGTGGTTGTAGACGTTGTTGTCGTACTAGTGCTAGTCGTACTTGTACTTGTTGTTGACGTCGTTGAAGTAGTGCTAGTCGTAGTTGTACTTGTAGTAGTCGTTGACGTTGAGGTGGTTGTAGACGTTGTTGTCGTACTAGTGCTAGTCGTACTCGTACTTGTTGTTGTGGTAGTACTGGTTGTTGTTGTTGACGTCGTCGTTGTGGAAGACGTCGTTGTCGTGCTAGTGCTAGTTGTACTCGTGCTCGTTGTTGATGTCGTTGTTGTAGAAGACGTCGTTGTAGTACTCGTAGTAGTAGTGCTGGTTGTTGTTGTTGACGACGTGGTTGTAGTAGTGCTAGTAGTAGTTGAACTTGTTGTTGTTGAAGACGTTGTTGTTGTACTACTTGTAGTCGTAGAAGTTGTGGTGGATGTTGTTGAAGTACTAGTTGATGCCGTTGATGTTGTTGCCGTAGTACTAGTACTTGTCGTGGATGTTGTTGTAGTAGCCGTTGTAGTAATGTCAGTTGTTATTGTTGTTTCGTCTCCTAGATATTTCTCTAATGAAGAAAATACTACTTGTATTTTAAAGAATATTAACCTGGTAGAGAGGAAAGAGTTGTTGGAACAGCCACTACCGATGCTACAACCAAAACTGCTGTTACAGCGACGGCAGTTTTTGCCCATAGTGGCATCTTACTAAGTACGTTCGTTCTATGAAGAATAACCGTATTACTTAATTATGTTGTCTAAAAAAAATGAAACGTACGATGCTGTTGAAACTGATGGGACATTGTCAAGTTGAACATTAATTTGTTGAGTACTAGCTTGAACGGCTCTATTTGTCTGTATTTCAAGTAAAGGAAGATCTGTTATTGGATGTGGCATATTTCGTTTTAAAACATTCGTTAAATGAAATGTTTTTGTAAAAAAAAAAACGACTGTCAAAAGCACTTATAAATCCATTAGTGTTTTTTTCGAAAACAAACAAAACAATCACCGTCATGTAATGGGTGGAAACAGAATGAAAATGAAAACATAACGAATAGTTTGTTTTATATTTTACGTGTATTCATCAATCGATCCCAAAATGTAAAAAAACTACCATAATTCATTTTTGTATATTGATGATGATAATCATGTTCTAACGTACCAGATAATATTCCAGGAAAATAATATTGTGGACTTATATATGGTAAATCATAACCACTATGAGCATTGATTGTTTGATAAACTCGTAGAAATATCCACAAACAAATGGTAAATATATGTTTTTCTTTGAATAGAATTGCTGCAAACCAAACAGGTAATTGATTTTGTAATAATAATTCCCAAGGATCGGCGAGAATAAAAGCTACACCAGTAGGTTGTTTGAATATATGATGTTGTTTATGAATACGTTTATACAGCCAACGTGTATGGCATAGATAATGTGTCCAAAAGAATAGAAAATCTTCACATAAAATGAAAATAAATATTTGCCAACTGATAGTTAGAAATGAAGGTATGTCCGTACGAACAGAAACATGTCCGAAATAGTTTAATAGTGGATATATCAATGGAAGAGAAACTATCAGAGATATCTGATGTTTAATAGTTCCACTTTTCATTTGTTTGATAATCTCTGGTTGAAATCGAAGTTTTGGTTTTTGTTTTTGTATTCGATATTGGTCAATCCATGGAATATCATTGTATTCAATATAGAATAAAAACAGATTGTATAACCAAAATACAGTTTGAAATGTAACATAAAGACAAATCGTAAATGTTAACCATTCGGATGAATAAAAATACTGATCACATAGACGACCAAAAAATGATGTATTCATGTTTTTGTTTTGTCGTTAAATGATAAGAAAATTTTGTTCGAAAAGTTTTATCTGTATGATTCACTGCTTATCTGTTTTTAGTTCTACACGATCGAGGATTTTTAATTAACATTAAAAAAAAAAAGAACGCTACGACAAATATTTAAAATGAACTGTTTTTGTCAATACTACTACAGTTTGTCACTAGTTTTTCTTTAAGATGCTGTCGAACTTCACGATTAAATAAATATAAATCTAATATATTAATAAGTAAAGTTAATGCAGGAAGAACATGCACAAGAAAATAAATTGTAACCGAAACATCGACATAGATCTGTAGGATAAATAGAAGATTAATAGGTAACCAACCGATAACGAATACAATATGTATGAAAAGCATGTGTTTCAACAAACAAACATCTCGAGAATTGAGACATTTTGTTGATAAATTATTAACAGAAGATTTTACTATTCCTTTACCAAGTCGTCGTATTGACAATCGTACTTTCTTTAAAATCAAAATATTAAATAATCCATTTAAAAATGACGGTAGAATAACTAAAATTATCAATTGATAAATACGAAGCCACAGTGATATCATCGTTACTTTTGTCGATTGAATTAAAAGTGGTAATGGCAAAATAAATGCAACAATCCATTGTAAGAAAATCGAAATAAAAATGCATTTATGACATTTTAAAAATCCTTTATTTGGATAAATAACCAACACGAATCGATTGATTGTAATCATCAATAGAGCATAAACGATTGAACAATTTATTACCATTTGAAAGTACGGAATTATTCGGCATGAAAAAAAATATGCTTCGATTTTCTTTGGAAAAAATACAAAGATTAGAAAATAAATAAGCCAATAAATCGAACCCAAACAACTAATAAAACAAACATTCAACGTTAAAAGATTCGAAGCTGTATGAAAACGTGAAATAAATATGATCGATAGAGCATAAGTACACGTTAAAATAATAATAATCAAAAGAATGAAAATCAATGGATAAACAATAACACTTGACGTTCCATACATTTTCTGCCTGTTCTACTCGATAGAAAAAGAAAGATGTACATTAACTATATAAGGATAAGAAGGAAAATAGCGCAGATAGTAGCTGTCATCATCTAGCTTATCTCGGGAATAGAAAACGATTTTTATTAGTCTCTTATCTTTGACGTTTAATGTTGTAACATATCTCGACCCCATTGAATAATTGTCGAAATATTTGGTGCTGACTCAACAGTCGAACCAAGATCTAAACCATAGGATTGCCATTGTGATAAACTCAATCGTGCATCTTTTCCATTGATTTTACACGTAAATGCTACTTGTGTACCTTGTGGAATGTAGATTTTGTTCGCTGCTAAATAAGGTACAAATAAATCAGCTGTATCGCAATACCAAATGTTATATGGTACTGGACTTTGATAGAGTATACAAGTATTTTGCACCCAGGTTTCATTCCATCCACTTGAGCCACGTGATGGTGCTTGATCTGCAATACAAACGCCGGTACCTGTGCCAAGAACAAACAAATCGAAGAATTAAGAAGATGATCAATGAAGAAAGAAAAGAAACACTCAATGATAGAGAGAAGTTCATTCACACCTCAAGACAACAGAACGAGCAAAATTAATGAAGCGGAAAAGAACAAATAAACACATTCACATAAACAGTTGACGTCGTTCACCGAGATTTGTAATGCTAATCGTGTTACATTGTTTAAATCTCAAGCAACAGATTGACTTATCGTTATATCATCTCATTTCCATTACCTTTCTCATGAATTCTTTGTTAGGTAGAAATACCTAGAGTCAATCGAACATAGATCAGTTCAGTGATTGACTCACATACTATTACATTCTTTCTACACATGTTAATCTTTCTATTCGTATAACTTTTATCTTATCAATAAAATATTGATTGTATACTTGGAGTAAACAATCAAACCAAACTCATTGTCAACTCAATAGTCAAGAATTCAGCAAACTATTCAATTATCAGCACGTTTTTTCGTTACAATACCTTGACTCGATTTCGTGTCAGGATAAACATAGATTTCATGATGATCAGTTTTCGAATGTCCTAAATAATTTTTCTTGCCACCATAGACTTGAAAATTGTAACTATCTTCATAGAAACAACTGCCATCATCGTGATCAATTGGATAGAATGAATAGTAATTATTAAACAATGTATTATGATGAATGTAACTTTCGTGTTGCCAAAGTGAAGGAACACCTGTTTGTGCACCATCGGTTAAGAATGGTTGTCGATCCCAAGTATTGATCGGTCCATGATCACTTGTTTCTCGAACGGTATTAAAAATAACATTGTAACTAAGCGTGTGATTCCCGTAGAATCCATCGTTAATATTAATACCTGCACGTGGAATATTGAACATTAAATTACCAACTACTGAGATACTTCGACTGACAGAAATTAATACAGGCGATGATTGTTTTATGTAGATACCAGTTTCATGAATTATATTCGTTTGAATTAATACATTCGATGGTTGACTAGCTACTGTATAACCATCGATACCATTCGTACTACCGACGAGAATTATTCCTGAATCAGCTAACCAAACAAATTCATTGTTCGTTATAGTTGTACCACGATTGTAATCAATCAAAGCTATACCATTGCTTCCTAATTCTGTTAGTAAACTCTGTGTAATCGTAACATTTTCGGTGTTTGTTAGATAGATCGTACCACCGCGATGAACCGACCAGTCACCACCACTGGGCACTGAATAATCTCGCATAAATGTGTGCGTCGTTTGTGTAAATGTTAAACCTCGAATAAGAATGTTACGTACTGGATCATCAATCGCACTACCACTGACCGAAATAATACAAGGAATTTGACTTGCTACGAAGACTTTCGGCATGGTATCATTCGGCATAAAGTAGAGTGTTCGAGTTGTTTTATCTAAGAACCATTCATTCGGTGAATCGAGTTCTTCGAAAATATTCGACACATAAAACGGTCCACCACTACCCGAACCTCGGGCTTCCTGAAAACCTCCACGACCGAACATAATCGTATCATTTGAAGTACTAGCCGATGCGATTTCAAATACCCACGAACCCCATCTGCCCGAATGAAGTGCATGAACAAAACCCGTACTTGGATTAGTCCAGTTCTTCAGATTTGGAAAAGCACCATCTTTAATCACTAAACCGCGAGGCACAACGTAATTGTTACCGGCTGGTGGCGATGCTGTACTCCAGAAATTACTTGGCGGATTGAATACAGATGCGCCACCACCCACACCGAGCTGATAATTAGTAAAAACTGTTCCATTACGACTGGGTGATTGTACATGGATTTCTGTGCTCGGATTTCGGATAGGTGAAATCCAACTTTTTGCATCATTAGAAAATCCGGGATTGTCTGCATATAAACCTTGAGTTGAAGGATCACCATTCGGATATTTAGCTATAATTGCTCGTTTACCATCAATATATAATTCATTGAATTCATCGAGATTAACCGATGATGGTACTTGTGCTTTCATAATTCTACCATATTCTGACCATTGCAATTCAAGTAAAACACCTCCACTCAAAATAACCTGTTCACCAGGATAGTTTTCAATCACTAAATTACTATCATTACTTGTTAAAGCAATAGCACCAATTTGACTGCTGAATATCGTTGCATTCGTTCCGAGATAATAAGTTCCACCGCGAATAGTAATACATAATGTCGATTCATTACCATGTACCAATCGTAATGAACGTGTACGTGCAAGTGCACCTTGAATTGTTCTCAATGGTTGCTCGATTGTTCCATCGAATACATCGTTGCCTATCTCATTGTGTACAAACACTGTTCGATAACAATTAGGTTTTTCTACTTGTGGAGCTGTTTGAAATGTTTTTGAAGGTTGATAGTTTTGTTGAAACGTTGAATTACATTGATTCATTTGAAAGGCACTCTGAGCAAGTGCTGTCCAATTAGCTTTTAAGGCTGCTGGTGCAATATATGCAGCCATTTCAATAGTAAATGCTCGCAACGAACAATCATAACACGAAGTACGTGTAACAATTGATAGAACAAGAATCGTCAAAATCGAGAGCATAAATGTGTTTTATATGAAATGAAGAGCAAGTCGAAGAAAGTGCGTGTATATATGATAACATATTTAATCTATGAGATAAAGACATCGCTCGCAAACTGTTTTTACATTTATATTGGGATTCAACATTAAAATGAGTATTCATACTAATCATCGGGATTTCATATTTGAACTCGAAAATAAAAAAAAAACAACAGTCTTAGAAAAATATAAGAAGAATTTGTTTAATTGCTTGAAAGCAATAAAAAAACAAAAGAAACAATATTTTTCTAAGGGGAGAAGGCATTTGTATTTGCGTAGAAAAATAATCGATCAATTTTGATATTAAGGCGAAGAAATTCTTTTGCATTTTAATCTTCGAAAATCATAAAAGCAACTGCTTCACGTAGTTTTCTTTCGAAGACGTTACATTCTCAAAGATGGTGAGTGGATAACCTATTGTTGGCCATGAACGTATTTTCTTTTGTGATATAGACTCATGAAGAATCTCCTCAACCGATGAAAATATCAGTAAATTGACTCGAGAGGAATCTATTATCATTATCTGTTTATTTTGTCTTAGAGAACGGCAACTTTATCGATGATTGACGTCAGTGTTGATCATTTACCAAATATTCCAGCAAATACAAATCTTAAGTTAGCTCATGTTGTTTGTTTATTTTTAAAAATACACATTCCATGAATATATTTGCAGATATATCATACGACGAAAAGCATTGATACCAAGAAACAAACGTAGAAAACGTTTGATAATTTTTTTTGCTATTGGTTTTGGTGCGCTTATTATTGCTGGAACAATTGCTGCTTTAGTATATTTCTTGTCTGAAGCATCAAAATCTTCGGAAAATCAAACTGATGGTAAGTCATACAAAAAAAAATAATCCACTAAATCTGAATATTAATTTATATAGTAAAACCACAATCATTTCTTCTCTTCCTGAGTACAACAACTTCAACCACGACAACAACAACTACCGACACAACTACGACGACAACAACCGATACAACAACAACAACGACAACGAGTACAACAACAACAGAAACAACAACGACAACGACAAGTACGACAACAACTGATACAACAACAACGACAACATCGACTACCACTACTACAACTACGACTACTACAACGGATACAACAACTACCACTTCAACATCAAGTACTTCGACAACAACGACAACAAGTGAAACTACAACAACAACCTCTACAACTGATACAACAACTACAACTTCAACAAGTACTACAACAACGACAACAACAACTGATACTACAACCACTACTACCGATACAACATCAACTACGACTACAACGAGTACAACAACAACTACTTCAACAACAACCACCGAAACTACAACTACAACAACCACTACTGATACGACATCAACGACAACTACAACTGATACAACAACGACCACTTCGACAACAACTACTGAAACGACAACTACAACCACTACTACTGATACAACATCAACCACTAGCACAACTAGTACAACAACGACCACTTCGACAACAACCACCGAAACTACAACTACAACCAGTACTACTGATACAACATCAACTACTAGCACAACCAGTACAACAACAACTACTGAAACTACAACTACAACCACTACTACCGATACGACATCAACTACTAGCACAACGACAACCAGTACTACAAGTATAACAACAACAAGTGAAACAACAACTACAACTTCTACAACGGATACAACAACCACAACTAGCACAACTACGACCAGTACCACAACTACTAGTAGTACAACGACCACCAGTACTACAACTACGACTAGTACAACAACAACTACAACAACGACTAGTAGTACGACCACTAGTAGTACTACAACAACACGAACAACTACGACAACATCTGTATCAACGACACAAACGACAACACCAACTCGGCCAACTGCAGTTAGTAGTTTAGCTTCATTCTGTGGCTGTGCAAATTTCACATTATCATTGACCAATATCTTGTTCAGTACAACTGGTGTTACATATCAATGGCAATCATCACAACAAGGCCTAAATATTTGGTCTAATCTGAGTGCTCCAACTTCTTCATCAACATTTCCTATTTCGGATCAAGCTTATTCAACAGATTATCGGTGCGTGATCATTATGCCATCTCCTTTACTCATATTTCCATCTACTACAATAACTGTAATCAATGCTTTTTGTGCACCAACAGCTGTTAATTGCGGGGCCTTAGATACAATCAATAATTTCGTATTAATTGGTGAATTGAGTACATATATTAATGACCTAGCCACTGGTTGTTCTTCTGGTGCCTATAAAAATTCGAGTTCACTTTCTGTGACGCTCTACTTGGGTCGATCATACACTATCACAACCACAACTCAATACTCACCTAATGAATATTTCGCTGTTTGGATCGATTTTAATGACAATCGGGTATTTGAAACGACAGAGAAATTAGCTAATGTTCTTTATAACGGACTTTCTAATACACTAGTTCCCATAACAATCCCAACCGTTGGTTCTGGAGGAGCTTTAGGTATTCATCGTATGAGAGCGGTAGCGGCATACGCAAACTCATTACCAAATCCTTGTGCTAATTCTATTACCTACGGCGAGACACATGACTATTCAGTGAATATTCAGACTGCTCCATGTAAGTAATTACTATTCGAAATTAAATTTCGGATATTCATTCCATCATTTCATTTTAGCGGGTATGATAAAATACAATCAATCATTTGTTTCGGGAGCTATTGCAACAAGTCAATGCACAGCTTGGACAAGTTTTGTGGCATTATTAACCGTTCGACCTTATATCTCATTAACAATTTCTGGCTCAAATGACCTAGCTGGTTACACTCTCACTAATCCAACATATATAGCAAATATTGCATTAGCTCTAAGAACATCAACAGCCTATGGTCCTGTGACAGCGAATGGTGCTTCATGGAGGGTTAGTTCATGTGGAAGTGGCTATGAACTGAGTGCAAGCGGAACTTCGTGCTCGTGTACCAATCCTGGATATATTGCGCGACCTTGTATTGGTAATTCAAACTGGGGTGGTATTAATGGTGTGACTTGCAGTGCAGCATCACAAACTATTACAGTAATATTTCAATATTAATTCTTCATTTGACAATTTCCTCTGTCTATAATAATCAAAAGTTTCCATTTCTTATAGCAGTGTGTTCATATATCCTCAAATTATATTTTCCCTTTGTACATTTGATGGTGTTTCATTTCTCCGATTATAACCAGTGATGTTTATTGAATGTTTCCATAACAATAGAAACGATTTCAAATAAAATCTAGAAACCGTAGGATTGGCAAATCCAATTTTTCAAAATTAGAAACTTTCATACAGAAAAATCAGGAGAGTTTTATTCTTCATTTGTATCACACGACCAGGCTTGCCAAATCTCCTGATTTGGCCAGGAGTCTCCTGATTTTTTAACTTTTCTCCTGATCAAAATTCTCCTGAATTCAGGAGCTGATTTTAAAGATTTTCTACTGATTTCTCCTGATTTTCGAA
>Ga0209935_1000836_pt1 | contig 62315 bp, 54 predicted proteins | sample ThiBio_1000_plan_2_FD_183958 | JGI IMG/M metagenome (GOLD analysis project Ga0209935, IMG submission 183958) | Wastewater bioreactor microbial communities from Cape Town, South Africa - Thiocy_cont_1000_plan (SPAdes) | ecosystem: Engineered > Bioreactor > Thiocyanate-remediating >... | reverse complement strand
TTCATTCATTCATTCATTCATTCATTCATTCATTCATTCATTCATTCATTCATTCATTCATTCATTCATTCATTCATTCATTCATTCATTCATTCATTCATTCATTCATTCATTCATTCATTCATTATTCACTCACTCACTCATAATATCTGGTCTCTAGTGTTTATGTGGTAAATCCTTGTGATAACCTCAAGGGCAAAGTGTATATTACTATTACGACATCGAGTAATAGTGTACCATTGAGTTCACCACTCAAGTTCACGTTGATGGTGAGCGAACAATCGGCCATCGTACCGGTGGTGAACTCGTTGCCCAACACGTACGAGATTTACGGCTCGCAAAAGACCTACCACACGTTCACGGTTCCGAGTGTCGGCGCCAACAACGGCACCGTGGTGGTGGTGACGGTCGGCGGCGTGCAACGTGGTTCGGTGCAGTTGCTCGTGTCGCAAGGCACGCCGCTCTCGTACTGCCCGTGCTTCCGTCAGGTGCATGCCATCACGGTGGCGGCCAACAGTGCGCCGCAGCAAGTCGTGCTCGCGTACTGCGAGATCACCAACACCGGCACCTGGACGGCCGAGATCGTCGGTCTGTCGCCGCTCGCCAACCAGTCGATCGCCTACACGTTGACGGTCGAAACACGTGCGCAGACGCCCAAGGCGCTGCAAGCCGGTCAGTCGAGTCAGGACAACGCGCTCGACGGCCACTACGTGTACTACGCGCTGCCGGCGCTCGGTGCACAGGCCGAGGTGCTCGTGACTCTGACGCAGGTGCGTGGCGGAACGGCCACCATCTACTACAACGTACAGAACCCGGCCACCAGCGAGTGCTCGAGCGGCGCCGTGTGCACCAACACCGCGAGCTCGTGCTCGGCACAGATTGGTGCTTGCGAGCCGACGCCGAACTTCATCTCGGTGCTGGCGTCCGCCAACTCGGCGGCGCCCGTCTTTTGGGAGATCTCGTTCTCGGTCGCCAACTCGACCGCCATTCCAATCAACACCGAGCTGCCGGGCGTCACGCTACAGCCGGGCTTCACGCAGCAGTACACGCTCGCCATTCCGGCGCAATCCGTCGGTCCCTTCATCTCGGTCATTCTCTCGAACATTGTCAACCCGCCGCTCGCCGTCACCGTGTTGCAGAGTCCGTGCGACCTGCTCGCCGTCTCGAGCACCTGCACCACGAGCGGTTCGTGCGAGGTCGACGTCGGCTCGTGCCTCATACCGAACGCCGGCAACTTTTACGTCGTCGTGCAATCGATCGTGCCGGGCGCCAATCTCTCGGCCACCGTGTCGTTCGACCTGCTGGTGAACGTCGTCTCGACCGGCGCCACCATCATTCCGCTCGCGACCAACGCCACCGAACCCACGACCGAGACCGTCTCGGGCTACCAGTGGCGCATGTACTCGATCAACGTGCCGAGCTCGAGCGAAATCAAGCAGGAGCTCGACATCACGACCTCGACACCGACGCCGGCCGCCGTCGACTTTTATCTGCGCTACGCCGAGGACTCGTCGTTCCAATTCCCGTCCACGTGGCCGTGCCAGCACCCGACGGCCGGTAACTGCACCGGCGCCTCGCCGTGCGTGCTGTCGCTCGACTCGTGCTGCCTCGTGCCGGGTAACTACCTGCTCGGCGTGCGCAACAAGCTCAGCGCCGCAACCAACTTCACCGTACAGGCGACGCTCACGACCGCCGCGCAGTTCGTACCACAAAGTGGCGCCACCTCTCCGTGGAGCGCTACGGTCACCGACGCTCCGGTCGGCTTGCTGCAGGAGGCGGCTTTCGCCGTGTACGCCGCCAACCTCACCGACGCTACCAACGCCAACGCCACCACGGTCCCGCCGTCGTCGGTGCTCACGATGCGTGTCACCAACACGGGCGACGCCGTCACGGGCTCGCGCACCATGAACGTCTACCTCCAACACGGTAGCATCGCCGGCAACGCGCCGCCGTGCTACACCTCGTACGCCACGTGCACCGCCACCACGTCGTCGTGTGTACGCCAGTTCCCGGCGTGCTCGGCACCGAGCAGCGTGCTGCCCGGCACCTACTACGTCGCACTCTCGAACACCGACAACGCCGTCAACCGCTCGCTCTCGGCCGACATTCAACTCTCGGTCCAGCAACCGACGACGCTCGCACTCGGCGCACCGCCGACCGACGAGCTCTACCTCGAGCCCGGAGCCGTGTACCAGTACTACATGGTGCCGCAGGTGCCGGCCACCGATGCGGCCGCCGTCGCCAGCGCTCTCTACACGTTGAACGTCAACCTGACGCAAGTCAACGCCACGATCGGTCTCGGTGCGTCGGTCTTTGTGAGCACGCTCTCGGTGTGCGACTCGACGGCGCCACCCGCCACGTGCACCGCCACGTTCGCGACACCGATCTGTATCGCGTCGCTGCCACTGTGCACGTCGCGCGGACCGTTCTACATTGGCGTGCGTTCTACCTCGGCCATCTCGGGCACCTACTACACGCTCTCGGCGCAGTTGGTGGCCGCCACACCAACGTTCGATCTCTCGACCGACGGCAAGGCCAACACGCTGAACGAGCTCGTGGCGCCGGCGAGCAACGCCTACTTTAAGGTCAACACGACGAGCTTGACCGGCTTGACGCCGACCTCGCGTCTGCAGTTCGTGCTCTCGTACACGAGCGGCACCGTGTCGGCTGTGAATCTCGCGCACCAACAGACTGGCTTCTGCTTCTCGACGCTCGATTCATGCAGCGGCCGATGGGTGAGCTCGAGCACGACGAGCGACGTCGGCAACGAGACCGTCACCGTAACGACCAACACGTGCACGATCACCATCTCGTACTGCGCCATCGTGGCCAACGAGGAGTTGCTGGTGCGCGTCGGTACGCTCGGTGCAGTGACCGACACCAATCTCACGATCGAGTACGTGCCGGTGCAACCGGTGCCGAGCGTCACCGAGTTGGTGGTCGGCGGTCCGCAGGAGGCCGCGGCACTCGAGCTCTTTGGCACGGCGTACTATCACGTGTCGCTCGCGGACGTGACGCTGTGGCCCGGTCAGTCGTTGCAGATCAACGCCTCGACCTTGTGCGGCTCGGTGGCGCTCTACGTCTCGGGCAACGGCATCGCCGGGCCCGACTGCCAGCTCTCGTGCTCGGCCGCCGCCAACTGCTCGTCGCTCGTGTTCCGCCTCGCGGCGTGCGACATTATGAACGACGGCTGGTTGCAATCGACCGGCTACTACGTGAGTGTCGTCGCCACGTCGCAGGGCTTCGCGTCCTACGGCGTACCGACGCAGTTCTACCTCGAGGCGTCGGTGGTCGGCGACATTGAGTCGTACGTGCTGGCCGACGCCGGTGAGCGCATCTCGTTCCTGCCGCCGGTCGACCTGCCGCCGGGCGAGGTGCCGCAGCCTTACTACTACATGTACGCTATCGACAGCTTGGGTCAGTACGCCGGCAACACGCAGTTCACGTTCGAGGGTCCGTCGAACGCCGTCTTCACGCTGTACTTTGACCAGCCGCCCGTGTGTCTCTCGGCCGCCAGCCTGCCGAGCTCGTCGGCGTCGTGCGTCGTGCCGACCGGCACCGGCAACACGGTCATCTGGTCGTCGTGCGTCATCTCGCTCGACTCGTGCACGCTCGGCACGCGGCGCTTCGTGTACTTTACGTTCCCGATGACGGCCGCCACGGCCGGTATCACGACGCCGCTCGCCGTCACGATCCTGCGTCCGACGCCGTACGTGCGCAACTGGAACACGGTACCGAGCGCACTCGCGGCCCCGATGCGCGGTGCGCTCGCGCGCTCGGACATTGAGTTCTACGAGTTCTCGCTCGACCCGACCGCCATTCCGTGGTTCCGTCTCACGATCACGCTGAAGAGTGCCGGCACGCAACTGACGCTCGCGTACTCGACGCTCGCACTCCCGAGCGCGTGCTCGACCACCAACGTCACCACGTGCACGAGCTCCTTGATCACCGGCACGTGTGCGCTCATCTTCGACTCGTGCCAGATCTCGGCGCCGACCATCACGGCCTCGTCCGTCGTCACCACCTACCTGTCGGTCTCGTCGCCGGCCTCGGTGCCGTCGTTGCAGCCGTACACGCTCTCGCTCTCGACCAGCGTGACGCCGATCGCCCTCAAGCCCGACACGGATCGGTGCACGCAGGCGACGCCCAACTCGCTCTCGTACTTTTCGGCCGACGCCTCGAACTTTACCATTGGCGACACGTACCGCGTCACGGTGTACGGCATCGAGAACGGCCCCGTGGCACTGTACCTCAACGGCAACGGTGACGCGTCGCTCGGTCAGCCGCCGCTCGCGACGCCGCAGTGTAACGTCGCGTCGCAGACCAACTGCGACGCCAGCACGCCGTGCCAGCTCGATTGGTCGTGCCCGCTGGTCGGTGCACTCAGTATCACGGTGGTGAACGGCGCCGCCGGCCCGGCCAACAACACCTTCTTTGTTCGCTGGACGCGCATTCCCGACACGGTGACGTCGCTCGGTACCGCGAGCGTCGTCAACGCCACCGGCGCCGGCCAGGCGACGCTCGTGCACTACTCGTACACGGCGCCGGTGCTCGCCGCCGACCAGATGTTGATCGGCACGCTCGTGTCACAGTCGCCGAGTGCCATCATGTACTGGAGCTGGGGCGTCGAGATCGCCGAGCGTTGCTTGCCGTCGCGCCGCTGCACCGGTGCCACGTGCATGCTCTCGGATCCGTGCAACTACGCCGCCGGTACGCAGTTGTACGTGTCGGTCGCGAGCCAGCAGGTGGCGTACGCCATCTCGCTCGCGGTCCAGACCGTGCCCGTGCTGCCGATCGCCGCCAACGACCTCGCGACCCTCTACGAGGGCGAGCTCACGTCGTCTTCAACCTACGTCGCGTACCGCTACACGCTGCCGGCCGGCGGCGGCCTCTCGCCCGCCAACGTGCTGCAGCTCTCGGTCTACGGCGTCAACCAGGGCTCGGTGCTCGTGTGGGCCAACGTCGACGCTCTCGGCGACACGACGTGTGCCATCGCCTCGGCGCTCGCCACCGCCGGCACCAACGCCGGCACCGCACTCTTGACCATCGCGCCGTGCGACACCTACGGCGCCACGGCGCTCTACTTTATGCTGAGCCCCAGCACGCAGCAGGAGCTCTGCACGCCGATCACCTACGGTCTGCAGTTGACGCTCTCGCCGGCCGCGAGTGCCGTGCGTTCGTCGGTGGCTCTCACGCTCGGTGTGCCGGTCACCATGCCGGTCGCGACCTCGAGCTCGCTCGATCTCTACTCGCTCACGCTCTCGAACATTATGCCCGACACGGTGCTCATGGTGACGCTGGTGCCGAGCGACTCGGCGGCGCCCGCCACGCCGCCGACCGTCGCTGGCATGGTGCTCGCGACCTCGGCTGCCGCACGCACGGCCACCAGCTTCTGCTCGCGTGCCATCTCGCTCACGCAGCCGCTGCTGCTCATGTCGTGCGAGCTCTCGAACGCCACCTACTGGATCTCGGTCACGTCGTCGTCTGCCGCCACGCCGCTCGCGAGCTACACGCTGCAGGCGAGCTTGTTGCGCGCCGTCAACCTCCAGACCACGCCCGGCGGCGTCTACACGCTGCCGGCCGCTCAGAGCGCCGCCATGACCGTGGCCTACCTCGACTTTACGCAGCTCTGGGCACCGAGCGGCACGCCACGCTCGCTCACGCTCGAGCTACAGGTACTCAGTGGCCCGTCGGTCGACGTTCAGCTCTGGCCCGCCACGTGCGCCACGGCACCCACGACCTCGGTGCTGCCGCTCGCGGGCCCGCTCGCCACCTACACGTGCTACGAGGGTGCGCCGTGCCTGATGCCGTTCGCGTGGAACTCGGACCTCTACCCGTCGCGCTTGGACATTCGGCTCGCGACCGCCTCGCCGCTCACCAACTACACGCTCGCGTACAGCACCGGCCGCAACAACTGCCACCAACAGCCGCAGGCCGCCAACCTCACCTTCTGCAGCGGCATCAAGTACTCGTGGTGGAAGTTCGCCGACAGCAACAACCTCGACGCCTCGGCCTCGAGCGCCTACACGACGCTCGCCACGGCCTTTTGTCCCGCGTGCACCTGCCGCGCCCTCTCGCAGCAGTGCGCCTCGGCGCTGCAGCGCTACGCCTGCGAGTGGATGTTCCGTCCGTGCGACACCAACGGCTACAAGAACACCGTCTGCGGCTCGACCTGCACCGCCGTCGAGGACGCGTGCGGCGTCACCTTTGCCGAGGTCGGCCTCGCGTACCTCGAGTGCAGCCACAACTGGTACGCCACGTCGTCCGAGCCTGCTTGCCAGGACAACTCGTACGTACCGCCCGACCAACAGCCAACCGACAACGGCTGGTCGTGGTGGGCATACGCCGCAATCGTCGCCGGTGGCTTGTTGGTCATCTTGGTGCTCGTAGGCTTGATTGCTGCTGTCGCCATGGCGTTGCGCAGTCGTCCAAAGGCGTACGAGATTATTGAAGGTGGTGAGAGTGAGAATACTCCTCTGCAGCAATAACCATCTCTCAATCTCAATCTCGCAATCAACCTATTCGTATCTCTCAATCTCTCAATCTATCTATCATCCAGTTTAATGTGATAGTTCGTTCGTTCGTTCGTCCCAAGTTGTTTGTTCTTCGTTTCTGTTCTCGTTTCCATCATCATCATCAGCATCAGCATCAGCATTAGTAGTCAAAATCCCTTCTTATTCTTACTCTCTCTCACAGTAATACACCTATTAGAGTTTGCTTCAACCCGTTTCGGATTCTGAGCGAATGAATGCACGACAGGAGAGAGTATGTGTATTTACAGGATGATTCGCGAGAGAGCACCACGCTACTACTGTGACAGGCCGCCATTGTTCGCTACCTGTTTGCCTTGTTCCACCAGCGCCCGAGCAACCTCGGTTGCACAGTTTGTCGGGTACAAGAACTCGAGCAACAACCACAACGAAGCCACCGTCAGGTACAGCAGCAAGCCCAAGCGTGCTGAGGGACTTTGTCGTAGTGTATGTGCTGTCTTGATGCTGTAGTGGGTACCGACGCACACTCACGTTGGTGATTGATTGGATATGTGCGTCGACGACTGCTGCGAACGAGCACACACACGTACCTCACGTTGTCGATCCAATTTGCACTGCTGACGATCATTCGTGCTACGCCTGAGCTCGAGGTCGAGAGGTTGGGTGCGAGTGTCAGAAGTGCGCGCATTCGAGGTCCGCCTTCGTCATGGTCGTAGCCGCGCTCCTCATCGTCGAGCATCGATGCCAAGCGCCGCTCGTTCTGTACTGTGTTCGAGGACGACGACGACGATGCCTGCGCCACTCGATGCGATGGAATGCCGGCCTGCTGCATGGCTTGCAGCTCGTCGGCTCGCTGCTGCAGTACGGCCTCGAGGCGCAGCTGCAGTGCGCCGATCTCCGAGTTGAGCGCGTCGACTTGTGTCTGCTTCTGCAACAGATGCTCGGTCATCTGGCGCAGACGGTTCTCGACCTCGTCCTGCCCGTCGGTGGTCGAGCTCTTGAGCGTGAGCTTGCGCTTGAGCTTCTCGACCTCCTTGGCGTGCTCCTTGCTTCGCTTGTCGAGCGTGGCGTTGGCGCGCTCGCGCTCCTCCTTGGCTTGCGTCACCTCTTGCGTCAGCAGTGACAGCTCGTGGTTCAGCGCCTTGGTGCGCTCGCGCTCCTTGCCCAGCTGCTCCTCAGCCTCCTCGAGCGAGCTCTGCATCTCGCGTGCCTCCTCCTCGGCGCGACTCTCGAGATCCGCCACGTTGGCACGTAGTTGCTCGATCGTACTCGCCGCTTCGTCGAGCTCCTCGCGCAGTGCATCACGCTCCTGCCGCAGCTGGATCAGGTCGCCGATCGATACCGACGAGCTCGCGTTGCCACCGCCTGCGCTCGATGCCGACGACTGCTCGGCGCTATTGAGCTGTTGCAACTTTTCTGTCAGCTCGCCGATCGTCACCTCCTTGGCTGCAAGAACCTTGGCGGCGCGCTTCTTGTACTCGACTGATTCAGTTTGTAGTTGTCTACACGCACGAACGCACGAACGCACGAATACGGGTAGTCAGAGCAAGCGCACACACACACTGCCTGCCAGCAGCGTTGCAGTTGCATGGCGTGGCGCGTGGTACGAACTTGATCTTGTCATCACGCTGGCGTAGCGTTTGCGTGGCTTCCGCCAGGTTGCGGCGTGCCTCCTCGCCCTGCCGCTGTGCCGCAGCCAATGCCGTGACGCTCTCGGCCACTTCGGTCTGCAGTGACGCCTCTCGCTCTTGCGCCTCGCGACGGAAGGTCGAAAACGTCTGTCGCTCGTCCTCGAGCTGTGCCTCAAGCTCGCGCACTCGATCGGCCGCTACTTGCTCGCTCTGCTGCTCGAGGTGCTTCGATTGCGAGACGGCTTGCTCCAGTGACTTGATCGACTGCAGAGCACTAGCAAGTTGCTCTTCGGCTGTGGACGTATTCGCGTCAGCATTTCGAGAGACGTGCGAGCTGCTCTCTCTCTCTCTCTCTCACCACTCGAGCGCTTGCGTACTCGATTGATACTTGAAGCGGAGAGCTGACAGTTGTCGTTCCTTCGAGGCGAGTGCCGCCGAGTGCTCGCCTTCGGCTTTGCGCATCTCGAGCAGCTGATTGTCGAGGCGTTCCTTGTTTGCACTGCAAACTCCTCGTCGTCAGAGCGAGCACGGTACGGTACGGCATGGCATGCATCTCAACACGTACCGCACGTCCTTGAGGCTGCCTTGCATCTCGCGCATCACCTGTTGTGTATCTGGTGTGCAAAATGAGACTGGTAAGCAAGCACACACGATCCAACCAAGCAAGCAAGCAACAAAGCAGGAAGGAACGAACGAAACGAACCTCGTAGCTTGGTACTCAAGGTCGTGACCTTGTCCGAGAGGCTGGTGACCTTGGTTTGCAGCATCTTGTTGTCGACCTTGAGCGTCTGGTTCTGCTCGAGCAGGAACTGGTTGTGGCGTCGCAGCTCGGCGATGGCGTCGCTGTTATCGTCGCCATCATCCTTGTCGGCGGTGGCAGTAGCGCTCGCACTCGTGTCGCCGTTTGCTGAAGGCACCGCTGCTTTGACGCTCGATGCAGCCGATACGAATGCTGGCGTCACTGTTGCGTCGTCTGGTATTGCTGATGTTGTTGTTGTTGTTGATGTTGAGGGCGCATCGTCGTGGGCGTCGTCGTCGCCATTGACGTGGCGGCTGTCGGGCTCCACGGACGGGTCATCCCTGCTCGGCGGTGCATTCGCCTCGGTAACACCAATAGTCGTTGCAGCCTTCTCGCGCTTGCTTGCACGAGGCATCGGCGTGTACTCGGCGTAGGTCTTGTGCACCAGGGCATCGTCGGCGGCCGCGCTGTCGTGCACCAGGCCATCGACCGCCGTCGACGGCGCATTGAGGAACGACAGGAACTCGTCGTCGCCTCCGCCAGCAGCCGCCGAGCCCTTGGTGTTGCCACGACTCGAGCCCGGCGCTCGAGACGCACCTGCGGCGGCAGCGAACGACGACGCAGCGCGAGGCAGCGAGCCTTGCTTCTTGCCGGCGCGACCTGCGAGGTCCGGCTGCGAGCGCGAGGCCGCGAGCACGTCCGCCGCGCCGTCCTGCTCGCTGCCGTCGCCGTCGTACTCGTACTCGCCGCCATCACCATAATCATCATCACCACCTAAACGGCGTCCATCTGCGTGCGATGTGAGGCACATTAGAGCGTCGCTGTCGTCGTGGTCAACGTATCGAGCGAGCGACGATACCAGAGCGCGAGGTGGGTGCCAGCGGCGACGCGAGCTTCGAGATCTCCTTGCCGGCCTGCGCATCGACCTGCTCGAGCAGCGACTCGGCCTTCTTCAACAACCATGCCATCGCTCTCGATCACACTGGTAGGCCCTCCCCTGCGATCGTTCGAGCAAGCGAGCGAGCGAGCGAGAGAGAGATGCGCGCGACACGAGGGCAACAACGACAACGACCTCGACGACCTCGACGACCTCGACGACCTCATCAGCATCATCATCTCGCCCACGCCGCCATCATGCAAGCTGTGGTCCGCGTCGGTGGCCCGATCGTCGGCATCTCGTTGATGCCCGGCGCCAGCGAGGCCGACGTCGAGACGCTGCGTCCGGCCGTGGTGCCGAGCAACGTGCGCGAGGGCGCGGCAGCCTCGAGCGCCGAGCGCGCGTGGCTCGAGGCCGTGCGCGAGGCCGAGCGCCGCCACTGCCTCGACCCGCGGCAGCTCGCGTACCTGTTCCCGCGAGCGATCGATCTCTCGCCACACCATGCTCACCTGGCGTTCGGCCTGAGCTGGAGCGCGTCGGGCAGCGAGCCGGTCGACTACGACCTCTTCGGCGTGGCGTTCGATCGCGCCGGCAACCTCGTGGCCGCGCTCACTGGCTCGCGCCATCATGATGATGCTGCCGCAGCCGCAGCCGCCGCGCACCGCTTCCTCGACGGCTCGGTCATCCACTCGGGCAACGCCACGAGTGCCGCATCCTCCTCATCGACGACGCTGCCGGGCGTGATCTGCGAGCGCGAGAGCCTGTACGTGTCGCTGCAGCGAGTGCCGCCGACCGTGCACTCGATCGTGGTCGGCTCGATCCTGGTGCGCGGCTCGCTCGCCGCCAACGCGCGCCTCGTGTGCGTGCCGCTCGCTGCCATCAACGAGCAGCCGCAGCAGGCGAGCGACGCGGCCTTGGCCGACGCCACCGCGCTGCCGCGCGGCATGACGCGCTCGGAGCTCGAGGCGGCGTACGAGCGCGCGCAGCTGTTCCATCTGCCGCTCGACGCGCACGAGGTCGGCGACCGCAACGCCTACCTCGCGTGCATGCTGACGCGCAAGGCCGACGGCCACCACCCACACTGGGCCGTGAGCCCGGTGCGCGAGGCCTTCGACGCCTCGGCGCTGTCGGACCTGCTGCCCGAGATCGTCGAGCTCGTGCGCCCGCAGCTGCCGACGCACTACGACACCTCGTGCCACGTCGACTGCCGCGCCGGCGCCGACGCCGTGCTCGTGGCGCACGCCTTCGACCGCTTCGGCTACCTGCTCGACACGCGCCGCTTCGCGAGCGAGGCGCCGATCGCCTTCGACCCCGAGCTCAAGTCGCTCACGGCCGACGTGTTCCTCTCGGTCGACCGCGGCGCCAGCGCCTCGCACGAGCCCGTGGTCGGCACCTTCAACGGCACCGAGTACGTGTTCGGCACCGCGAGGTTCCAGACACTGTGCCGCGTGACACAGAAGCCGCTGCCTGCCGCTCGCGCCTTCCCGATCCTCACCGGGCGCTGGAAGCTCGCGACCTACGCACACTCGTACACGGACGTCTCGTCGCTCGAGCAGCTGCTGCCAGCTCTGCGAGCGACATTCGCGCCGCAAGTCGCTACGTCGCTCACACTTGGCAGTACGTTAGAGAGTGAGAGAGAGCCCGCCCCGCACTCACTCACTCACTCACTCACTCGCTGCCTCACTAGTTGAGCGAGCTTCTCATGTGGTTGCTGCCGACCTCACGGGAACCTCGGATCCGTACGTGGTGGTGCATCGCTTCGGCGCTGCCGGCCATCCGAGTTCACACACCAAGCTGCACAAGACCGCCACCAAGGCCTCGACGCTCGATCCGGTGTGGAAGAACGAGGTCGTCTCAATGTACGGATCGTGTGCACGCATCGTAAGCACCTCTCACTCACTCACGTATGCCATCAGCCCGCTCGGCCCCACGTGGAGCGACCAGCCGATCATCCACCTGGCTCTCTGGGATTCCGACACGATCGGCGCTGACGATGCACTGTACGTAGACGGCAGCGCGCTTGCACGCGTGGAGGCACACGTGGGCTCACTCGCTTGCTGGCGCAATGGCTCGTTCAGCGGCTCGTGCACGATCGATCTGCGCTCGCACGCCGTTCCGTTCGCTGGCGGCAAGCCGATCGCCGACGGCCGCGGCGAGCTGCTCGTGTGGCTGGAGGTCGCCTCTGAACACGCCACTCACTAACGACGAGCTCTGGCTATTGTATATACATCACGAACTACATAAACAAACGACGACTACACCGTGAGCGCGTCGATGTCGCTGTCGATGTCGATGTCGATGTCGATCGATCATTCGCTTCGTTGCTGCTCCGCTGCCACGCCACACCGCCATGCACACCCGACGCAAGGCCGCTGCCGCTGCTGCCTCCTCCACTTCCTCCACATCCGCACCATCGACACAAGAGACGACGACCACGACAACGAGAACCACGACGACAAGAAGCACACCATCATCGGCGTCGAGCAGCGAGTCGACCAAGACGCGCAAGCGAGTCAGCACGCGTATCGTGCGCCACCAGCTGTCGCTGCTCAACAAGACCACGCGCGACACGCTGTCGGCCGTGGTGCCGCTCGACACCGTCTCGCTCTTCCTGGATCCTCCTGCTGCCTCGGGCGCCTCGACCTCTGCAGCCCCGACGAGCGGCGCGTCGTCATCGTCGTCGTCGTCGCAGACGCTGCTGTACTCGACACACTCGGTGCACGCCGACGAGCTGCAGCAACAGAAGCGGCGCCTCAAGTCGCAGGCGCGTCGAGTGCGTCGCGACAAGGCCGCTGCGCACCTCAAGGGCGTCAAGTCGCTCACGACGAAGGCGCGCTCGTCGTCCACGAAGCAGCGCCGCTACCTGGCCGCGAACCTCGAGTTCCTGCGCGTCACTAAATAGCACCGCAAGGGCGTCGTCATTCCATCATACATTCATACAAACCAATGCGTGCATGCGCGTGTATCTAGCTCTCGCTCGGTGTCGATATCTACAAGCTCGCTGAAGCAGCCTACGTGAGTGGCGCCACGCGGTCGCGGAGAGTGCTACGCAGCGCCGGGTCGGCTCGTGTGCGCACGGCGATGCGCCACGCCAGTTCGGCCGCCATGCCCGACTGCTGCAGCATGCGCGCAAACCGCTCGACCGTTCCGTCGTTCGTATCGGTACTGCTCGTGCTCGCTGCCTTACTCGATGCCTCGCTAGCAGTCGTAGGCGTCAAAGTAGCTGCCGGAGCGGGTGCTGGCGGTGCTGGCGCTGGCTGCGATGCTCGATCGAACTCGTCGAGGATCTGCTGGATCTCTGCGTCGTCGATGTCGCCCAGCGCCGTGTCATCAGCATCGTCATCGTCGCCGTCCTCGCAATCGAAACCGAGCTCGAGAGTGAGAGAGCTCAGGCTGCGCTTGGTTGGTGTCGTTGTTGTTGTCGTTGTCGCCGGGGCTGCGACTGCTGGCGGCTCTGTCGTTGTTGGTGCGCCGATGAGCTCTGCGTCCTCGACTTGATACTGCTCGTCATCGCCATCGCCATCGCCATCGCCATCGCCATCGCCATCGCCATCGTTGGTGTACTCCTCGTCCAGCCACTCATCATGCAGGCCAAGCTGCGTTTGTTCGGGTGCAAGCTCCACGGGCGTGTCGGTTGTCGATGCGCTCGCTTCAGGCGGCGGCGGCGGCGGCGGCGCAAGCTCGAGCTTCAGGTTGTACGAGCCGCCAATGTGTGCGTCGGGGCACTCGGAGCCCCAGATGCAGCCCTTGTAGGTGTTAAAGTATCGACACACGCTCTGCGTCCTCGGTGAGGTAGTAGTGGCGGCGGCCGTGGCGGCGGCCTGCCGATCGTGCGAGTACAAGCACGCATCGCCGTAGGCGCAATGATTGCGCGCCAGGAAGAACCGACAGAACACGACCTCGCTCGTGCCGCCGCTACCGCCAGTGCTGCCGCCGGTGCTTGCTGGTGCGGCGTGCGAGAACTTGCACGATGAGCCGTGCTTGCAGTGGCCGCGTAGATGGAACACGCAAGTCACGGCCGAGCTCACGCCATCGGCAGCCGCAGCGGCGGCAGCAGCGAGCGACATTGCTTGCTCCTCGTCTTCGAGCGTGGTGGCATCGAGCAGTTCAGGCCGCTTTCGCTTGACACGAGTCGTATCGTCAGCAATGAGGCTCACGACCAAGCCACCAACATGCGAGCGCTTCCTCTTGCCACCACCCGACCCGAGCAGCATGCTTATGCTTCGAACAAGAGCTGGCACACACACACACACACACACACAGAGATACGAGGCAGGAGCGAATTGGCGGGAACGAGAACAACAAGCAACAAGAACAGCAACGCGAAAATCCTACTCGAATACGAAAATCTGCCTCTGCTGCTCGTGGCCGCCGTTATTCGCGTCGTTGCCTCGCTCGCTGCACACCACCACCAACACCAACAACCTCAGCTGCTTGCTTGTACCTATCTCTTCTCCTCGATCTTGGTGCCCTCTTGTTGCTCTCGTCTCGTTCGCTGCTCTCGAGTCTCGTTGCTGTATCGCGCGTTGCTTGCGATGATTGGGGATGCAGAACTCGACTCCTCGATAGCACCGCTGCCGCTGCTGCAGCAACGCGACCATGCTGCTGACGTCGCCGCCCCGCACCAACCAAACGACCTCAACCACCAACCAAACGACCTCAACCTCAACCATGACTTTAATCACGACGACGAGCACCTCGATAACGACGATGATGCCACTCCTGCGGTTTCGCCTCCCTCGCTGCCCAACGAACTCGACGCCCTCGAGGCTGACGCCGCCGCCGATCGGTGTGTCGCGTCGTCGTCGTCCTCGTCACTCTCGTGCTCGCCGTTGGTGCCGAGCACGCTGTTCAGCGACGCGATCGCCGCCGCGCTGCCGGGTATCGCTGCAGGCTCGCTGCCGTCGTGCACTACCGACGACCTGCCGCACGCAGGCCGCCTGCTGCACAGTCGTCACCGCCGCTCGCGCCACCAACACCAGGCATCCGAAGGCCTCCACCACGACCACGACCACGATGACGACGACGACGATGACGACGACGACGATCCCGTCGACGCGTACCAGGAGGGCGAAGACCGCCGCCACCTGCAGCTCGACGAAGACGCACAACGGCGCACGCGTCAGGACGAGGCTGCGACCAATGCCACGCCCGCTTCTGCTACAACGAACTCGACCTCGAGTGTCGCTGCGAGCACCACCGACACTGCCGCGCTGCCGCCCTCGTCCGTGACGCCGACGCAACTGCCGCTCCCGATTCCTGTGTCGACGCTGCGGCGCAGATATGTCTCGCAACAGCAACAACTGCAGCTGCACCAGCGGCAGATGCAAGGCTCTCTCGCCCGTGACGAGCACGCAGACGACGGCGACGTCGATACCGATGGCATGATGGCAGGAGCGAGCCCGAGCCTGTCGCCCGCATGCTCCTCGACGCTCCTCGTCGAGTTCCATCGCCGCACCGCCGCTCCCGCTCCGTCACCCTCGCTCGATGTCGATGTCGATGTCAATGTCTCTGCATCGCCACAACGCCACGACTCCGAGGCGGCCGCTGTTGGAGGACGCTCGCCAATCGTTGCTGCCGAAGCTGCCACACCGATTGCCGACAAGCCTCTCGAGCTGCCACCGTCGAGTGCTTGCTCGGATACCGCTGATGCTGAACCTGCTACCGTCACTGATGCTCCACTCTCCCCCGCCACTGCCACCGCCACCGCCAACAGCAACAGTACCTCGGCGTCTCTTGCCGCCGAACTACTGCCAACAACACCACCACTCTCTCTGCAGGATTCGGGATTCGTCGTTCCCGAGCTGGATCACCACACTGGCTCCACCGGAGACGCACGTCGACGCAAGCATCGTCGTGGAGCTGGCGAGAAGCTCGTCGCGTACGATGGCGACGACGAATGCAGCGACAGCGATGCCGAGCACCACCACCACCACCACCATGTTTACGAGCGTGAGCGCGAGATCGATGCCACACAACGGCTGGCGAGCGCGCACTGGGCACGAGACTTGGAGTACAGCGAGTGGGAGGACTACAAGCACGCCGACGAGAGTGCCCACGCCACGCGCATACGCATCACTCGTCGTCGCCCTGGCGCGACGTCGCCATCGCTCGGCAGCAACAAATCTCCCTCGCCCTCGTCAACATCGCCCGGCTTGGCGCGCTCGTCAGCCACCGGTGCTGCAGCAACTCCACCGCCGTCCTCACCCGAGCTGGCTGCACCTCGGCCTCTTCGCAGTGTGTCGTTTGCCTCGGCGGCATCGGTGCTCTCACCGTCGCCATCACCATCGGCACATACTGCTGCTACGTCATCCGCCACATCAACGAGCACCACGGCATCGCTGCTAGCCAAGGACACCCAAAGCGGTGGCATCACGCTGGCCGATGCGAAGCGAATGCTCAAGCTCTCACACGAGACACCCGAGGACGAGCACGAAGCCGAGACGCCTGCGCTCGGCGACGAGCTCTCGTGTCCGTCGATGAGCATGCCCGATCTCAATCGCATACAGTCGCTCCGACACAAGCGTAGCAAGAGCGGCTCGTTTACTGAGCGCAAATCCAAGAGTACGTAGCGACACTGGGTTACTCCTTCTCGCTCACTCACTCTCAAATCTGCAACTGTTCGACGATCTGGCAGTGTCGCGAGTGGCTGAAGTGCTCGAGGGAGAGTTGATTCGTCTGCTGAAGCAGGCGCAGGAGGAGACGGGCAAACGTCGCACGAGCATACTGCTCGACCTGCTGGTCAATCTCAGCAATCCCGTCGAGACATCGATTCGCGGTATGCGCACGTGGTCAAACCTACCTACTCACCCACTCACTCATTCATTCATTCATTCATGCTACTGCGATGACGTGTGCAGCATTGCTACCCAACTTGCGGAAGCGCAACCAGCGAATGTACTACTATCAGGTCATGGCGCGATACTACCGTGACTTTCCGCTGGCGATACTCAACATCTTTCCAATGATCATTGCGCTCATGAGTAACTTGCAAACCACTGCCATCTTTGCCTGTATCGCCTCCCATTGGGTACGCCGTACTTTCCTCCCCAGCCACGTGCTGCTCGAGGCCACCTCGTCATGTGTTGCTCACGCGCCATCGGCCCGCATCGGCTCTCTTGGCGTCATCAGCTGCTGGTATCGCCACGTGGTGGGAAACAGCTCCCGGGTCCCGAGCAGCGCAAGCTGCAGCTGTTGTTCCTCAAAGGCGCCAACCGGTTGTTCTGGATGGACCTCGAAGGCGGCACCTTTCACTTTATGTACTTATTCAATGTACGGCAACTCACACTCGAGCCCCTCCCCCTCCCCCTCTTGTACTGACGACGACGTCAATCGCACGCACAGTTTGTGAAGGACACTGTGATTCGCCAGTTCAAGATCATTGAACAGCACGCGCTCGACTTCTTCCGGCTCGCCTCCAAGTTTCTCTTCTACTACCGAGGCCACAACCAACTCTCGTCATTCCTCTTCAACGTCACCGCTACCACGTTGCAGCTCGTGGCACGCCAACAGCAGCAGCAGCAGCAGCAGGACTCCTCGGCCAGCATGAGCACTTCGTCGAGCAGCAGCAGCACATCGCGAGCAGCCACCATCAGGGCCATCGCTGATGCGACCGAACTGCGGCCTGAATCGGTGGCGGACTTGTTCGTGCTGACGTGTCTACGTACACTCACGAGCATCCGCAACGAAACCGTGTTGCTCCACTACCTTGGTGGTTGTGTCAACTTTCGGTGTATGTGCTTGCAAATGCATTGGCGCACCTGCATCATATCGTTTCTTCTTTCGTTTCGTTTCATTTCGCGAGTGAGTGAGTGAGTGAGTAAGTAATGCAAGTAGAGTAGTTGTTGTAGTAACTGATTGGTTCTGTGTGTGTTGTGCTGTCGATCGAGAGCAGATTTGCCACTCAGCAAGACGACCAACATTCGGCTCTACACCACGTTGCAAGGATACAGCTCGCCTGGCGGCCCGCTGTATCCGCCCAGAACCGTGCGCCAAGTCGCTCGTCTCGTACGCCGCATACCAAACTCATAACTCCTCTCTCTCTCTCTCTCTCTCTCTCTCTAACCTCACTCATTCACTCGGTAGGCGTTGGACGGCTGCTTTCCGATGGGCAAGTTCTGGCGCAAGATCGTCAATGTCTCGTTTCGCGTCTTCCATCCGTACTTGATGCTGCGCTCGGCATGGTATTACCTGTGGCTTCTCCTGCTCGCGTGCTGGGATCGCTTCGTGCACATGTTTGCGCCTTCATCGCGACGAACGACGTCGCAACCGAAGCAAGCAGCTCCTCCAGCTCCACCACTGCCGCCAACTGCCATTCCGCAGCAGCCACAATAACCAACAGGAGGAGGCGCAACAACCACCTCAGTAAATAGTCGCCCAGCAATCCGTTTGTGAATGAATGAAAGACAGATATCGTCAGTCATGTAGACGTTAATTGAATGTGTGTGTGTGTGTGTGTGTGTGTGTGTGTGTCGAGTCATTTGTGTGGTGTGTACAATTCACATTCCGTCTAGTGCGTTGGTGCGACACTTATCAAGTAGTGCGGGTAGACGGCGAGGCTTTGAACCATGTAGGTCGAGGGCGGTTCGAATATCGTGTCGTGCGAGTCTTGGGCGTCGTCCTCCTCGTGGTAGCGCCTCTCCCTGCCCGTACAAACGGTGCATAACATCAACTCGCGCTCGGCAGCCACGTCGCTCGATTGATGATAGGCCTGCGCCAAGTCGGACGTAAAGTAGACGCCGTACTGTCGTCACCAACACGATATGTGAGCGAGCGAGAGTGCACAGTGCAATGAGGTCACGGTAAGCATATGCGTACTCCAAACTCGCCGTGATGACCATGGGTGTCGAACGTGATTCCCGAGCGTCGCGCGAGTTGGTTGGTGAAGGCGCCGCTGACCCACAAGAGCAGCATGCGCACAACGCACTCCGGCTGCGCCGCAACGCTCTCGGCAAACTGCATCCCATCACCGACACGACACGACAAACCTACTGCATTAGATGGCAGTCACTCACATGACAATGACAATGGCGATGACGATGGCGATGGCGATGCCACATACCCAACGCCAGCGATTTGGGTCCTGCAGTCGCTGCACCCTGGTGATGTGCCACGTGTACTGGTGCGTGATGCCGAGCGTCGCCATGATCTCCCGGTACTCGCTGCTCTTGTGTGAGACCGAGTAGATGCCATGGTGCGTGCGATTGGCGTACACCCACGTCGACGGCAGCTGTCGTATCGAGTAAACGTCGGTGGGCACCAACGTGTGCTCGTCGACCGAGTTGTAGTCTTGTGTGAACAGGTAGATGTTGTTGGGCTCCACGGGCGGTGTTGGTGTTGGTGTCGGTGTCGGTATCGGCATGGTCGGCACGGTAGTCGTGAGCTCCTGAACCGCGAGGCGTTGTGCGAGAGCGGCGTCCTCGCGAGCGAGTGCCTCGCGCTCCTGCTCGTCGAGCTGGCGCAGGCGAGTGTCGCGAGCGAGTGCCGCACGCGACAGGTCCTCCAGCTGCTGGCGCACGATGACGATCTGCTCGCGCGTATCCTCGTTGTCGGGAAGCTGCAGCAGCTGGTTGTACCACTGCTCGAGCTCGGCCGTGCGCGTCGACTCGAACAAGCGCTCGCGAGCGAGTCGATCGCGCTCCTGCTTGGCGTCGGCCTGGCGGCGAGCCTGCTCAGCGCGCTGCTGCTCTGCCTCGGCGCCCGGTGTAGCCATCTGGAGAGCGAGCTGTCGATCGCGCTCCTCCTGAGCTCGTCGCTCGGCGGCCCGACGAAGGAACTCGACCTGCTCGTCGATCAGCGACGGAGGAGGTTCGACTGGAGTGTCGGTCGCGGTCGGCGTATCGAGGCAAGCATTGACGTGCTGCTCGAGTACCGACTCAGCCATGCTCTTGAAACAAACGGGGCAGCGAGTCCGCACCGAAGCCATGGTGAGGTTGTGAGGTTTGTGGTGGTGTTGATGGATGAGGGACGAAGCGAATGAGCGAGATATCAATCGATCGACAGCAGAAGCGAGCGAGAATCTCAACGCCGCCGCGTGCCACATTACCCTCACGGCGTACGCGGAATGCACATTTCTAACTAATATCTGTACAACAAGAGCGAGAGATCTCTGCAGTGTATTACACAAGCCAAACGAGAGAGAGAGAGAGAGAGAGAGAACGAGGTTGGGAACGAGGTCTCTTAGCGGAGCACCTGCACCAAGTACTCGGGATAGATGGCCGCTGGGTTGTACACGACGTAGGTCGACGGCGGCGTGTGCACCGAGTCGCAGTCGGCCGGCGGATCAGTTCGACCTGGCGCAGACGCAGCGGCCGAGCGCTGCTCGAACGAACGACCAACGGCCACGCGGCACACCAGCAGCTCGCAGCTGTCGTCGCTCGAATCCGAGCTCGAGGCGAAGGCGTCAAACGGGTTCGATGTAAAGTAGAAGCCGTGCTGTATTCACGCAAGTGCACACGTTAATACGCGCATGCCAAATCGATCACTCACGCAAGAGAGAGAGAGAGAGAGAGAGAGAGAGAGAACGTACGCCTTGTGCTCCTCGCGAGCCATGCGAAGCCAGCGTGAGTCCCGTGCGGCATACGTTGGGGTTGGTCTCGGCCGAGCTGATGCGAGCAAACAGCAGCATCACCTCGCCATTGTGGACCGTGGCTCGATAGGTCAAGAACTACATACACATTCACACGCGCCTGCGATCAGCATCGTAGTCTGACGTGACAGCGAGCGCGACAGCGAGCGCGGCAATACGTACGCGATCCCACAGCGCGGGGTTCTGGTTGCGGCGCATCGAGCGGATGGTCCAGACGTCAAACGTGATGTTGGTCTGGTTCGCCACCCAGCTCCACTCGCAGTGGTCGAGGCCACGCGGTCGACGGACGTTGAAGAGGCCGTGCGTGGTGCCGCTCCAGTGTCGGTAGACGGGCGGCAGTCGCTGGTGGCGCACATGCGCGTACGGGAAGCCAAAGGCGTACGTCTGCTCGAGCGCCAGGCGTTGTGCGAGCGCCGCGTCCTCGCGCTCCTGGCGAGCGAGAGCCTCGCGGCGGAGGCGCTCCTCCTCCTCGAGCTGGCGCAGGCGGGCCTCGCGAGCGAGCTCGGCGCGAGTCAGCTCCTCCAGCTGCTGCCGCACGATGGCCATCTGCTCGCGCGTCGCAGCCGTGTCCGGCAGGCGCAGCAGCTGGTTGTACCACTGCTCGAGCTCGGTCGTGCGCGTCGAAGAGAGCACACGCTCACGCAGCATCTGCTCGCGGTCACGCGCCGCCAGCTGCGCAGCGATCTCGGCGTCGCGGCGCACTCGCTCGATTGCATCCGAGCCCGAGACCGGGCTGGGCCGCGCAGGCTCGGGCAGCGACGCCACCTGGAGAGCGAGCTGTCGATCGCGCTCCTCCTGAGCTCGACGCTCGGCTGCTCGACGAAGAGCCTCAGCCTGCTCGTCGATCACCGACGGAGGTTCGACATAAGGCGGCACAGGAGTGGGAATGGGAATGGGAGTGGGAGTGGGAATGGTTGTAGTGGTTGTGACCGAGCCATCGAGGCAAGCATTGACGTGCTGCTCGAGTGCCGAATGGGCCACGCTCTTGAAGCAAACGGGACAGCGAGTCTGCACTGAAGCCATGGTGTTGTGTTGGTGTTGTGTTGTGTTGTTGTTGTGGTGTGGCGATGATGATGGGTAATGAATGCAGCGAATGAATGAGCAGCGGATATCGATCGACATCGTTGAAGAAGCAACCGAGAATCTCGCGAATGCCGTTCAGCGAACTCACCAGTCATCGTCTCGCGATATGGGATTCTATTCGTACACGCAATCAACCAATCAATCCAATCTACATGTCCTCGACCGACCACTTGTAGGCTGCTGCGCTCTGCGCCGCCTTGCCAGCCTTGATGGTGAAGAGCTTCTTCTCCCAGCCGTTGCTGCGGTCGACGCCGTCCCACCTGTGGCCCGGCGGAATGTTGAAGCGGTTGGGCGGCGGCGGCGGGCCCGAGTACACCGGCTTGCTCGGCCCGTCGGACTTCTTCTTCTTCTTCTTGGACACGAGGCCGGCCATCGGATCGCCCCACCGATCAATGTCCATCTGCATGCGGTTGAGGTCGGCGTCGTCGCGTGTGCGAGCAAACGGCTTCGCGAGCTCGGCCACTCGCTCGTGCTGCTCGCGCTCCTTGTCGCGCTGCTGCACGAGGCCCTTGCCCCACTCGAGCCTCGTTGCCTCGTCGTCCTCCGCCGACTGACCCGATGCCTTGTTGCTGATCTTGAGAAAGTGGTCGAGCGTTTCGAGACGGCGGCCTGACCGGGAGCAAGTCAGTATCAGCAGCAGCACACCGCACGAGGCACACCACACACATACCTTTGCGGTCTCGATGTACCGTGGCAGCATCCTTGCCCATGTCCTCTTGCGTCATTGCTGCGAACTTGCGCTGCTCCTCGGCTCGCTTGGCCTCTCCCAGCTGTCGCACGGCGCTGCCGGTGCTGAGACCGTGCAGGACCGAAGGTGCTGGAGCTTGTTGTTGCTGCTGTTGTTGCTTCGCTGTCGAGTTGCTTGCCTCGTCGTCATCGCTATCGACTCGCTTGCGTCGCTTGTGTCGATGGCCCGATTCGCTGTCGTCATCGCTATCGACTCGCTTGCGTCGTTGCCTTCGTTCAGTCTCGCTGTCATCATCGCTATCGACTCGTTTGCGTCGTTGCCTTCGTTCAGTCTCGCTGTCGTCATCGCTATCGACTCGCTTGCGTCGTTGCCTTCGTTCAGTCTCGCTGTCGTCATCGCTATCGACTCGTTTGCGTCGCTGCCTTCGTTCAGTCTCGCTGTCGTCATCGCTATCGACTCGTTTGCGTCGCTGCCTTCGTTCAGTTTCGCTGTCGTCGTCACTTTGAGCTCGCGTCGTGTGCTCCGTGGAACTGGCAGCTTGTTGCTCGAAGGGTGCGTCGGCCAGCTGGTCCTCATCGACGATCATGATGCCGGCAGGCTGCAGTGCCTTGGCCTTCTGCTGCTTCTGCTTCTTCTTCTTCTTCCTCTTGCCTTCTTGCTCCTGCGCTGGAACCGGATCGAGATACATCCGCCGCAGGTACTCCTCCTTGCTCAGGCCAGCCATGGTGCGGGGGAGCGTGGTTCTTGTGAGCGAGCGAGCGAGAGAGCAGCACCAGCACGCAACCAGGCGGGAAATGAACAAGTGAGAAATTGAGCGCAGTAGCGAACGCCTCAAGGCTCGTTCGTCCTCCGAGCTTCTTTTTCGTTTTACTTTTCTCTCGCCACCACCTCAGCCACAGCGAGCCATCGCGATATCCCAAGGACCGATCGATCGACCGAACCCTCGCGCGCTCTCTGCCTCCATCTCACCACCACTCGTTCATGCTTACGCGCCACCTGCTGATCCACTCTCCACCACCACCACCGCAATAACTCATTGCTCCCCCCTCCCTCTCGCGCTCCTCCAATTCATTCGTTCATTCGAGCAATCGCGCGCTCGCCGTAGTGCACCGCCGCGCCATCTCGTCTGCCCGTCCTGTCGCTCTCGGACATTTCGCTCTCGCTCTCGTTGAGCAGGATCGGGCGCGAGCAGCAGCAGCACCGAGGTCGCGGCCGCACATCGCGTGGCGGTGCCGCTGCGGCCTCGGCTGCGAGCGCCTCGCCCGATCCCGCGGCCTCCATGTCGAAGCAGCAGGCCGAGATCTGGGAGGAGCTGCGCAACCCCAAGAACAAGTTCTCGCTGCAGCACCTCAAGTATGCACGCCAGCCAACAGATAGAGAGACAGAGAGACTCATTGCGAGCACGTTTGGAGTCTCACTCACTCGCGTGATGCTCTCGTGATGCCCTCGCAGATATCTCCACACGATACTCTCGAAGAACCAGATCATCAGCGAGAAGAACCGCGTTCTGATCGTCGAGACGCTTCGTCAGGTACGCACTCATGCATACACGGCCATATCCTCCTCGTCCTCGTCGTCGTCGTCGTCTCATTGTGTTGTTGTACGAGTAGATTGCTGAGTTGATCATCTGGGGCGACCAACACAACGAGCTGTTCTTCGAGTACGTCCGTCATCGCTCGAGTGTCGCGAGTATGGCGCTCGTTACTGATCGGTCATTGATTGATGTCGTCACAACGTTGTGAAGGTTCTTCCTCGAGAAGCAGATCCTCGCGTACTTCTTCTCGATCCTCAATCAAGAGACCAGCCAGAGCGTCAAAGTCCAGGTACGCACCCACGCTCGTTCGTTCGCTCGCTCGCTCGACACACACGCACTCACTCGATGACTACGCAGCTGTTGCAAACCTTGAGCATTCTGATCGAGAACCTGCGTAGCGAGACCTCGCTTTGTACGCACCATCATCTCTACCGCTCGAGTGGCTGAGTGTGGCTGACTCACCGTGCTCACCTCACCGCGCATGGAATGGACGCGTGATGATTGCTGCCATGATTCAGACTTTCTGCTCTCGAACAACCACATCAACCAGTTGATACGCTACAAGTTCGACTTCTCGGATGAGGAGCTCCTGGCGTACTACATCTCGTTCCTCAAGACGCTCGCCCTCAAGCTCAACATTGGCACCATCCAGTTCTTCTACAATGACGTATGCCTCTCTCGCACGAGCAGTACTCTTGTCGCTTCTCGTGCAAACGACCTAATCGACCCAATCCCATGTCTGTTGTGTCTCTCTCTGTGTGCGTCTCTGTGTGATACTAGCGCGACCATTCGTTCCCGCTCTACACCGAGGCCGTCAAGTTCTTCTCGCACTCTGAGAGCATGATTCGCACCGCTATCCGCACGCTCACGCTCAGCATCTACAAAGTCGAGGACAAATCGGCGCGGGCCTTCGTAGTCAACAAGGACCTCGCTCCGCCGTACTTTGTCGAGCTTGCATGGTTCATCAACTCACAGTTCCTGGCACTCGATCGCTTCACCACCGTGGCGTACGTGTCATCCCCTCACGTTGGCGCATCGCCTCCAACTCACTCACTCACTCACGCTAACACGCCAACACGCCAACACGCCAACAGCGATCAAGAGCGCTTCAATCACGGCCAGTTGACACAGATTGGCGATGAGACGGTCGATATCTTCTACTATCTGCAGGACATCTTGGCGCTTCACATTCCCGAGCTCGAGAGCGTATGCGCCATCGTCGTCGTCGTCGTCGTCATCGTCGTCATTTGTCATTCTCTGATGCTTTCTTTCACACGCATACACAGTGCCTCACCGATGCGTTGCTTCGCTCGTCGGTGTTTCCGCTGCTCGCTGGCAACGTCGTCGAGCAAACACCGCCGCTGGATGTACGTATCGACGGTGCACGAGAGTCTGTGTTCGTGTGCATGGCCCTCGTTGGCTGACATCGATCGAATGTGTATGTGTATCGAACGTCGCAGCCTCTTGTAACCCTATCACCGGTCACGGCTCTGTTCCTTCTCGGTCAACTGCTACACATTGTCAATACCTCCGAGCTCGTCAACTGCATCGTCACGCTCCTGTTCCACCCTGACCCAGGCCACTTCCAGCAGATCATCGAGGCCAAGAACAAGTACGTGTGCCCTTCGCCACTCTTCCTCCCTCCCTCCATCATCCAACTCATACCTACGGGCATGCGCTTGCATCATCATCAGAGCATCTGTGGTGGCGCCGCAATACCAAAAGGCGCCGAGCGATCCCAACCGCCAAACCTCGGGCGGAGTCACTCGCGTATCGTTGGATATTCCTCGCAGCAGCTCGGAGATCATCCGGCCTGCAGCAGCCGGTACTGTGGAGTCGAGCGATCCGATACCTGCATCGACTCCACCGTCGCGTGCCGTGAGCCAAAGCATGGGCAATCTGGCGCAGCCGGCATCGTCGCAACTCTCGGTCTCTCCGGCCTCGTCTGCCACCACCTCGAGCAGCACTGCGAGCACCGCCGCATTGCCCGACTCGATCTACTCGAGTGTAGCTCGAGGACCAGCCAAGCGTGTCAACAGTGGATCGGTCGAATCAACGACCTCGACCTCAACCACGGCCTCGGCCGAGCCATCCTCGAGCGAGGACGGCTCCTGCGAGCACTTGAGCATCTCGGCCAGCACTGATGCCGAGCCGTTCCCGCCGAATGCATCGACATCGTCTGATGGCACGAACGACAGCGAGCAGCAAGACGACCACGAAGAGCCCGCTGCTGACCTCTCAACGTACGTGTGCAAGTCCGTGCTTGTGCGCTCAAGCTGGCTGTCGCAACTCAACGTGGGCGTGACACCTACGATAGGGTCAACTTGTGTCGCGAGCGCTTCCTCGAGTACTTGATGCACTCGGACGATCGGTTCGTGATGAACACGCTGCTGCTGGTGTACGCCATCATCCAGAATCCAGGCACCAGCACCGGCATCCTCGAGGGCTTGGGCCTCTTGCCGATATCGTGCTCGCACCACGGCAATCGTGCCGGCCCCTTTGCCGACGCATTGCAAACCGAGCCCCCGGTACGAGAGCGCACTCTCTCGTTCCAACCACGCCCTTCTCTCGCGCTCTCATGCTAGCTGTTGCTGTTGCTGTTGTTGTTGTCCTCTGCTAATTTGTGGATGATTGCAGCCGACGAGTGCCGATGAAGAGGCACACTCGCTGGCGCAAGGGGCATCGATGCGAGATTGTGTACGCTGAGCTCCACTCGCACTCGCACTCGTCCTCGAACTCGCTGCTCTCCAACGCTCATCACCAAACAAAATGTGCACATCTAGATTGTCGACAAGCTGCTGGAGATCCTCTCGCGGCCCGAGTCGCACCGCTTGATCACGTTGCAGATGGCCATCAAGCTGCTCAAGAGCTTTGCACACAACGAATCCACTGCGCCGTCGCTCAACTCGATGCAGCTCGAGGCCTTGCTCTCTTGCTACTCGCAAGTGGTGAAGAACATGCAAAGGGAGCTGATCGCCGGCATCGGAGATGCGTTCCTCGAGTTGTTCGAGGACGAGATTCGCACCTTTAAGCGTATGACGTCGTCTCTCTCTTGCGCACCACTCGATCATTCACTCACTGGCTCTACTGCTACTTCTTTCTGACTCTGCAGAAATCAACGTCGATCACCTGCTGACCGACTCGAGCCTGGTGTTGCCGGTCTTGAGTGCACCTACGCGAGGTGTTGGTACGTTTGATTGGCGTCATCGTGTTCAACTGCGCCCAACTGTTGGCCATGTGCTGACTTGAATGATCGTGCTCGATCCGCGTAGACTTTGCTCGCCGACTGCCCAAGACCGACCTCGAACGCTCGCGAGCCAACATTCAACGATTCTTGCTGATCCGCGAACTGCGCTTCTCGCTGCTGCATGAGAAGGACCAGTTGTTGCCGCTCAAAGAGTCGCGGCCATCGCCGTCGATGAAGGTGCGTTGTCTCTCGCCCTGCAAGCGGCAAGCGCTTACTTGTACTGAGATCGTGACACCATAGCCGGGAGCCACCATACCGTTGCCTGCCGAGTACATTCAGTGCCGTGCGCTGAACAACGGTGGCGTGAGACACATTGTGATCGACGAGAAATTCGTGCTGATCACTGAGCCGGCGACGCCGCAGCAACAGCAGCAGCACCATCACCAGCAGCAACAACAGCAGCAACAGCACCACGGCCACGAGGGCACCTCGATACTCGTCGTGATCACCGACATGCTACCGCTCCAAAACGTGCAGTCGGCCGTACACGGCCCGGTGCTGCTGCTCAAGACCGGCAGTCTGGTGTTCGACACCGACCAGCAGTGCAGCCACACCAAGGAGCAGCTCGACACCGCCAAGGCGCGAATCCGCGAGTCGAAGATGGCGCAGCTGTTCGAGCTGGTGGACCTGCGCCTCGAGGACGTCAAGCGCACGACCGACATTCACCTCCACTCGATGCGTCGCTCCAACTCGCAGGAGATGAAGTGTCCGCCGTCGCTCGATCCGCGCGAGGTCGAGGAGGAGAACGACCGCGCACGCGAGGCAGCGCGCCTCGAGAAGCTGCTGCGCGAGAAGGACGAGCGTGACCGCACCGAGGCGCGCCGCTCGATCCTCGGCACCGTCATGACACGCTCGTCGTCCGATCGCAAGATGTCCTCGACCACAAGCACGAGCGCACCATCGGCGCTCGTGCCGCAACAGCAACCGCCAGCCTCCGAGTCGGATGCCACCGCTGCCGCCACTGCCGCCACCGCCGCCGCAACAAACGAGAACCACGACGACGTGTTCTCGATTCAGAGCCCGCGCAACGACCGTCGAAGCTTCGGTTCGCTGCCACTCGAGAAGCCCAAGCCCAACCAGGCGATAGACACCAACCAAGATGAGCCAGAGGGCAGCGAAGCACGAGCGCCAGATGGCGGCGCTGATGTGCTGCCAGCAGCCGAGCAGACCGCGACCCAAGATGTTGCGGCGTCATCGTCGGTTGCTGTGGCAGCCGAGCAGGACGAGCGCGATCCACTGAGCGGCATACCGATCAGCAAGGCCGCGCAGTTGGCGAACGTACGCGCTTCGGTGTGAAGAATGTAATGTGTGTGCGAGCAAGCGTGAGCAGGGGATGCGCACCTCGGTGTGTGTGCGCGATTCGATCGATCGGGCGATCGGGCAGAGGCGGCAGCTTCATTTTATCTCCGATGCGTCGCCCAATACAACCACCTCAACCAACCACCAGCAGAAGCACCAATTAATCCTTTGCTCGCCCTCTCTCGCTCGCATCCGCTCCCCTACTCGCCATCTGTCTCTCTCTCGTCTGCGCCTCGCTAACCGCCGCTCTCGTGTTCGCTCCTTCGTTGGGACCCGGTATGCTACTATAGCCCGCCCAGCGCCATGGCTCGCAAGATTACGCCCGACGACATGCGCAAGCTGCGTATGATGTCAGTCGAAGCACGCGCTGCGTATCTCTCGTCGGCCTACCGTGCCGGCGCCAACAGCAAGGGCGGTAGCGACTCCTCGCCGCCGCCCGAGCCATCGAGTGCCGGCGGCGTACTCCACGCACCGATGACCGTGGCGTCCAAGATCGATGCCGGCGAGAACGCCGTGTACCTCGAGGCCAAGCGCGCGGTGCGGCGCAAGGTGAAGCGCGACAGCGACGCCGCGGCGGCAGCCGCCAGCGTCGCGAGCGCCTCGCAGCCGTCGGTGCTGACCGAGGCGCCGAACAACAAGCGCTCCTTCACGAACGCCAGCACCTACACCTCCAAGGACGAGCTGACGCGTTCATCGATCGAGCTCGCACGTCCTGTCGTGCCTGCCAAGTCGCCACGCCCGGCCACAGCAGCAGCGCCGCCATCATCGTCATCGTCGTCAAGCCGACGCCTCGCAAAACGAGATGGGTCGAGCTCGCCCACCGCCAGCTCAACTACAACGGACATTGTGGTACCAGGTACCATGGACGACGTGGTACCATCGAGCAAGAGTACCAGCAGCCGTGGCCGCCGTCGTCGACGTCAGGTTCCCTGCTCTCCAGACTCGATGCTCGACGAGCCCAAGAGCGACCCACTACCGTCATCATCATCATCGAGCAGCTGTACCTCGTCGACATCATCATCGTCATCGGGAGGTGTCGATGTTCCATCTCTACGTACAGCGTTGGTGCGACATAACTCGTTCTACTGGCTCGACAAGCCGAGCATGTTGTCGCACTCGGTGACGCTACCCGACATGGCCGAGCTGCTGCTGCAGCCGTCGCCGCGAGTGTCGGCCGACACTCCTCGCTCGCACGTGATCAAGCTCCGACGCGGCAACTCGGACTCGAACTTCAAACGCATGCCGTCGTTGCAGCTGCGGCGCACGGGCTCGTCCGAGGACCTGGCGCAGGCCATGAAGCTCAAGGAGGAGGAGATCGACCGCATGCTGGCCGAGCAGCGCTCGATCGACGCCACGCTGCAGCAGGCCGAGGTCGTGCGTCGCACGACGCCGTTGCTGAGCGTCGGCAACGACTCGAGCACCGTCAAGTTCGTGTGCGTCTCCGACACGCACACGCACCACCAGTCGCTGCGGCCGCCGGCCGGCGACGTGCTGATACACGCCGGCGACTTCTCGTACACGGGCTCGCTCAAGGAGGTGCAGTCGTTCTGCGACTGGCTCGACAAGCAGCCGCACCGCATCAAGATCGTGATCGCCGGCAACCACGACACCACCATGCAGCCGGCCTTCTACGAGAAGGAGCACTACCGCTGGCACAAGCAGCGCGAGGACCACCGCGCCGTGCGCGCGCTGCTCTTCCAGCACTGCACCTACCTCGAGGACTCGGCCGTGCTGATCGACGGCATCAAGCTCTACGGCTCGCCGTGGCAGCCGTGGTTCCTCAACTGGGCCTTCAACCTCCAGCGCGGCCGCGAGCTGCTCGAAAAGTGGAGCGCCATCCCGGCCGACACGGACGTGCTCATCACGCACGGCCCGCCGTACGGCCACGGCGACGGCATCAAGGGCCGCGGCGGCTTCATCGAGCACGTCGGCTGCGAGGACCTCATGCGCGTCGTGCGCATCGTCAAGCCCAAGTACCACGTCTTTGGCCACGTGCACGAGGCCGCCGGCATCTCCAAGACCGCCGACACCACCTTCATCAACGCCTGCATCTGCACCGCCGACTACAAGCCTTGGGGCCGTTCGCATGTCTTTGAGCTACCGAAGCGTGAGCTCGATGGCACACAATCGGCTACCGACATTGCCGTACGCTCGTTATCGTCACCCACATTATCGGCTACGACATAGACGACGCAGCTTCATCATCATCATCATCACCTCAATCACCAATCACCATTGCTCATTTTGTCCATCTCTTGTTAGTTAGAACAGTAGATAGTTAGATCAGTAGAGAGTTAGTTTGATAGTATCGCAACCACTCACACTCCACTCGCCACGTTGATATTTAGTGCACGTCTCTAATTTATGAATGAATGAATCAATCAATCAATCGCATCCATCCCATCCTATCTATCTCTTCATACGACGTGAGTCACTTGATGTAAACAACCGAAACCAAACCAAACCAATCACACACTCATTCTCCTCGCTCGCTCGTGCTGGTACTCGTGGTCGGCTTATTTGCCACCTCGCAGCTTACGCGCGAGTTCGTCGTACTGGCCCTGTTGCTCGGCGAGCAACATCTTGGTGGCAATCAGCTGCTGCATCGCGTGCTCGGCCTCTTCCTTGGCCCGCTGAACCTTGGCGTCGGCTTCGGCCTGCATGCGCGCCATCTCGGCACGTAGATCCGTGAGCTGCGACTTGAAGCTGTCGGTGTTGGCCTCGGTGTTGGCCAACAACATCTTGGTCGTGATCAGCTCGCCCTCGAGTGTCTCGAACTGCTTGGTGAGCGCCTGGCGGTTGAAGGTCGAGATTTTGATGACGCCGAACGGACGCTTCTTGTTGGAGCTGTCGTGCAACACCAGCTCGCAGTCGGCAATCTCGAACTCCCAGCTGAGGTCCAGAACATCGACTGCCTGGCCAGCTGTGCATACGGTCATGTTAGCAAGATGAGCTCGAATCTCCGACGTCGCCCACGACGTACCCATCTCCATTCCACGACGAATGTCGTCCTTGCTGCCCTGCATGCCAATCAGCGTGTCGGTGATCTTCTTGGCAATCACCTGCAGGTCGGGCATCACGTCCTCGAGCTCGTTCAGACCACCCTTCTTGGCCTTTGCGCACACTTGCATGCCTTGCAAGCGCACCGAGATCTACAAACATACGTGAGCAATCCCCCAACAAGTAAGCAAGCGCGTACACCATATGTGTGTGTACTCAGCCGCGGCGTACTTCGGTGAACGATGGAGTATCGACTGGCAAGATTCGCTGGCAGCAGAATTGCAAGTGGTGGCAGTGCGCGTCATCCAGAAGCACCGACGACGAACCCGTGACCGGCAACGGCACCAAGCGCAGCGACGTGGGCGATCGCGGATGGTCGAGCTCATCTGCCTGCAGTCGCATCAGTCGTGCTAGCACGCTCTGGCGCGTGGGGCTGTTCTCGACGATCAGCGTCAGGCCCGAGAACGTGAGCTGCGACAACAGGCTTCTGTTGTTCGAAAAGCCGTCGTGCAGCGGCGAGTCGATGGCGTTGCGCGGCTCGTAGGTCGTGCCAATGTTGTAGAGCGGGATGCGGAAGATGCCATTGTCGGCACGGAAGATGACCGCACACTGGAAGCTGTGATCCAGCGCGCACACACACGACGCCTCGGTGAGCCCACCCAATGTACTACTACTGCTCGACGACGACGACAACGACAACGATGACGACGACGTACGTTTTGAGGGCCGCATCGACCGCCGAGATGGTATCGTGTTTGGCTTTCTCGAGGATCTCGGTGGTTTTCTACGCCAGCACGACACGATGAATGGAGGTGGCGGTGGTGGCACACCTACGCAACTACCACCTCTCTCGCTCCTTGGTAGACGTACGGCTTCACTAACCGTCAGCGCGGCCGTCAACGCCACGTCCTCGAGCGTCTGCTTGAACTTGTCCTTCTCCTGGTCCGAGATTTGCAGCTCGGCGTGCCACTTGCGGAACGTGGGCCAGATCTTCTTGAAGTACTCCTCCTGTGGCTCGGTGAGCGTAAAGCAGAAGTCGCCAGCATGGATCGCCAGCTCCAGCTGTGGCCGTTGTGCTTCGTCACTGGAGGTAACGGTACAAGCGAGAGTGAGTGATTCCACCTCGCTCATTCACTCACTCCACTCACTCCACTCACTCCACTCACTCCACTCACTCCACTCGTACTTGGGCGTTTCTAACAAACGGCCATACAGCCGAATGGTCGATGGTCGCAAGATGGTCGCTGGCGTGGCATCGCCATCCATCGAGTCGACCGTCTCGATCGTAGCGTCGACGAGGCTCATTTGGAACTTGTTCGAGAGCTCGGACGCCTGCTGCGAGAAGCTCAGGTAGTCGCTGGCCGGAAGGGACGCGAGCCCGTCAAACAAGAACGGCACCAACGACCAGTCGGGGCGGTTGGTGAGGCCGACCTGGCGCACCATGAGATGCAGCGCCTGGCTGAGGTAGAAGCCGTCCTCGTCGGCGTAGCGGTCCTTGGGGATCAGCAGCACCGTGTTGTTGACGTTGATATCGACCCGGGACGAGTGGTACCACTTGAAGTAGTCCGACACCTTCTTGGCGTGCATCTTGTTGATCCACTCGGCCATCTCCTTGGGCGAGAGCTTGGGCTCCTCGGAGGCGCTGCCTCCATCACTCGACGCCGCTGCTGGCGGAGTGGCGTCATCGTTGGCAGGAGTTGGCGGTGGCGTCGTGGTCGCGGCAGCGGCAGCACCGGCACCGGCACCGGAGGGCGTGACGATGGCACCCGACAAGAAGTGATACAGCCCCTTCCAAGCGAAGCGATCGAGCACCACCTGCAGGCCGTTGAGGTTGACCGAGAAAATGGTGCTGCGTGGATCGTCGATTCGCGCCCAGCGATGCAGGATCGTGACGTCGAGAAAGTCGCGCGGCGTCTCGCCCGAGGCATTGTCGGGAACGGCTTGGCCGAGGAGCTTGGTGTAGCGCGCGTCTCGGTCGCGTGGAGGCGACAGCTGGCGCAGCGTCATGTTGTGCAGGTTGAGCTTGAGCACGCTCTCGTACAGCTCGTCGCCATCGCCGTCTTGCGCCGACTTGAGTTGCTTGCGCGGCGAGATGTAAAAGTGGAAGCCGAATCCATGAAATGTGAAGCCTGCACGTAAACACGATGAGTGCACGATGAGGCGGCAGCAGCAGCAGCAGCAGCTGGCTGGCTGGCTGGCATGACCTACCATCCTTGGGAGCTCCAGAAACGAGTGACGTCTTGTGGAACTCGAGCGACCATCGCTCAATGTGAAGGTTGTACATGATTCTGCCAACAGCGAGCGCGAGCGAGTACGAGATGTGAGTACGATACAGCGCAGCACGGTCGTGCAGCGAACGTCGTACTCTAGGGTCGAGAGCTTGTTCAGCCCTTCTTGTACGCGCGCCGAAGCGATGGCCTCGGCTTCGGGGTTCTTTGGCGCGTCACGTTCGAAGCAGCGCTTGATCGATGAGAACAACTGCGCGATCATTTGCCACGAGAGCTCGTTGGCTGAGAAATTGATCTGTGTGGGCGCGTTACAACAAGCATGAGTGGATGCGAGCTGACCATGGGGAATGAGGATGATGGCGACGGCACCTCTTCGAACAGCATATCGACCGTGATGGCAGTGTACTCGTCCATGTCGGTGTTGAGGCACGCGGCGACGCGGATCTCGGCCGGGATGCGCTTGACGAGCGACATGGGCGAGCCGTCGAGTTGAATCAGGTTGACCGAGAGCGACTGGCACGTGAGCTGCTTGTAGGTGCGCTTGAGCGCCTGCTTCTTGTCGACGTCGTTGGCGGCGCTCAGCTTCACGACCTCCCAGCTCGAGTTGGTCGACTGAATGACGACGTCGCGAATGTCGATCACGAGCTGCGGCACCCAGCCGCCGGCGTCCTCGCGCGGCAGCGTCGAGATCTCGAGGTGCACCTCGTTGACCTTGAACGTCATGTTCATGACCGTGTCCTCGAAGTTGAGCTTCTTCTTCTTCTTCTTTTTCTTCTTGCCATCGGCGTCCGAGACGTTGGGCGTCGAGGGCGTCGAGGGCTCGGATGAGAGTGAGTTGGGCCTGCGAGAGAGAGAGCGAGTCCGCATTGCCGGTCATTGCTCGGTTCGTGGTGCCTCGCAATCTCACCACGACTCACTCACTCACTCTCACTCGTGAACCAATCCATCGAATGCGTGCTGATACGTACGGGCTCATGGTGGTTGGCATCGGAGGAATGATGACCGGCTCGCGCAACGCCATGTTGATGCGGTCGATGCTCATGACCACCGGACTCTCGGCGAGCTTCGTCACATTCGGCAACTGGAGAGAGAGACGCAATCTTAGAAGAACACAACCAATACGAGCATGCAACCAGACAACCAAGCAGACAGACAGATGCCGATACGCTACCGAGACCGTGAGCTCGTTGCATGAGGCGCTCTGGACCTCGAGGTTCGTCGGGATCATCATCATCTCCTGGATGAAGGCCTCGTTGAGCCTGAGGTTCGACAGATGCGCCGAGCCCTTGAGCAGCGACAACTTGAATTGATCATTCTTAAAGTCCTTGATGAACAGCCGAAAGTACTTGGCCAGCACCGAGGTCACGATGGTCTCCATCGAGGCCTCGCGATGGATCGATGCGTGCGATGGGATGCGATGGGATGAGATGCGATGCGATGCGATGAGATCGATGAAGGAGCGGCACCGCATTTCTTCGGTACTTTCGGTACTTTCGGTAGTTCGCGTTATCGCAAAGACGCGTTGGTCGCGTTCATTCCATTGATCTCGTTCCTCCTCTCGCGCATATCGATCTCTCTCGATCTCTCTCGATCTCTATCGATCTATCGCGTCTGTGTCCATCGCAGCTGTCTTGGTGTTTGGCCAACTTGGCGTGGGGTGGCCCCTCCATGAAAAGGAAGGGACCGGACGAAGCCTCCGCACCACCGCCGCCACCGTCCGAACGCCGCCGCTCGGCTCGTACCTCGGCTTCGTCGTCGTCGTCGTCGTCGTCGTCGTCGTCATCGTCCAGCGCCACTGACCCGTCCTCGTCCTCGCGACGTTCGTCTTCTCTCCCAGTCGGTTCTTCGCTCGCTGACGCGTCTCACACCGCAGCGGCATCTACCACAACACCGACAGCTTCCGCAGCAGCCACAGCCGCAGCAGAAGAAGCCCCGGCGCTGGTGCACTCCTCGAGCCACGCTCTCGAACCCGCTGCCAAGCGCCCCAAGTTGCACCACCACTCCCCCTCATCGACCACCACTACTACCACCACCAGCAGCAGTAGCACCACCAGCAGCAGTAGCAGCGCCAGTTACTCGTGCTCTAGCTCTACGACCATGCAGGACCCAAGCAACGGCAGCGACAATGCCGCCAGCTCCGCCACTGGTGGCAGCAGTAGCGCTACGACCAACGGCAACTGTTCGCGTGATGCAGCACGCGAGCACGATGAGCACCACAGCGCGATGGACACCGAGCGCGTTCTTGCCGATGGCTTTCGCGTGAGTGAGATCGTGCGCTTGATGGTGCAGACGATGCGCGAGCTGGGCTACGTCGAGTCGGCCGCGCTGCTCGAGAAGGAGTCCCACACCCCGCTGCAGGAGTCGGGCGTGCTCGAGTTCCAAGCCGCGCTGCTCGACGGCCGCTGGCGCACGGTGCATCGGCTGCTGCCTGCGCTGCGCCTCTCGTCTCCCGACCACACCAAGGTACCGACGACATCAGCGGCTGTGCTGCAATCGCTCAGCTGTCGCCTCTGACTCTCTCTCTCTGTCTCTCTCTCAATCGCGTTGCAGGAGGTCAAGTTCTTGGTTGGCGAGCAAATGTTCTTTGAGCTACTCGACAGCGGTGACACTGCCAGCGCCCTGACGTGCCTACGCTCGACGCTCACTCCCTTGAAGGTCGACAGCTCGCGGCTGCATCGGCTCGCAAGGTATCTTTCCACGCGGCCTCCACATCACCTGCATACGCTCGCGCGAGCTTCCTTGCCTCTCGGTGCTGAACGCGTTGCTCGTGTATCCAGTATGCTCATGTGCCGCACATCGGCCGAGTTGCGAGCGCGTGCTCAATGGCCGGGTGGCACGGAGTCGCGGCAGAATCTGCTGTGCAAGCTGCGAGAGCACATTTGTCCGGCGAGCCTCGCGCCCGAGAACCGCCTGCAAGCGTTGTTGGCGCAAGCCAAGCAACAGCAGTTCGCTCGCTGTCTCTACCACAACCTCGACGACGACCATGTGCCGTTCTCGTTGCTGCAAGACCACGCGTGTCCGCGCACGTTGCTGCCGTCCGAGTGCGTGCAGGTGCTCGAGGTGCACAAGGACGAGATCTGGCACCTGCAGTTCTCGCACTCGGGCACCATGCTGGCCTCATCGTCCAAGGATAACACGGCCGCCATCTGGGCGCTGGAAGCCGACGAGCACGACTCGACGAGCCACAACGGTCATGCCGACGATTCTGCAGTGGCCGAGAGCAAGAGCGTACGTATTGAAGCACGGCTGCTCGCGAACGACGGCTGGCTGACATTCGACTCTCGCCAAAGGTTCACCAGTCGTTCCGCTTGCGATTCACGCTCGAGGATCACTCCGAGGCACTGTCGATCGTTTCGTGGAGCCCCGACGACTCGATGCTGCTAACGGCCGGCCTCGGGCACTGCATTCGCCTGTGGAACACTCGCGACGGCTCGTGCATCAAATCCTTCATGCACCACTCGTTGCCGGTCGTGGCGGCCATCGCATGGATGCCGGACAGCAAGCGCTTCATCTCGGGTGGACAGGACCGCCACATCTACATGATGGGCATCGACGGTCAGCAGATACGCACGTGGCCGTGCCCACGCGTCAGCGACTTGATCGTGAGCCCCGATGGCAAGCATATGGTGGTGTCGTGCGAAGAGTGCGTGCTCAAGATCTACAACCTGGAGAGTTCTTCGACCGAGCCCGAATCCATGTATGTTGCATCCAGACAGAGAGCGGGAGAGGAGAGAGATCAGTATCGTTAACGTTTACTTGGTTGGTTGGTTGATGTAGCATTACCGAACGCGAGACGATCCATTCGCTGGCGTTCTCGCGTGATTGTCGGCACATCCTCGTCGGAATCGTGACCAAGGAGGTGATTCTATGGGACCTCGCACAGAAAAAGGTGGTACAAAAGTACTTTCGAGGCTCTGACAAGGCGCGCTTCGTCATTCGGCCATGCTTCGGCGGTGCCGATGAGAGATTCGTCGCCAGCGGAAGCGAGGACTCGCAGGTGTACATTTGGCACCGTGCGAGTGGCGAGTTGGTCAACGTGCTGCCGGGCCACTCGGGCACCATCAACTGCGTCAGCTGGTGTCCGACCGACCCAGGCTTGCTTGCATCCGCCAGCGACGACCAGACGATCCGGCTCTGGCGCGCGACGGCATCACAACACCAACACCAAACTCAACGCCCGGCGTCGCTGATCTTATAGGCCGTCACCGGTCGACCTCCACCACAGCGTAATCTTTCTTGTGACTAGTGTAATTACTGGGCGAGGCGCCTTGGGGTGCTCTCGTGTCATCTCGTCTCGCTTCATCTCTCCTCTTTTTCGCTCTTGTTTGTGCTCTCGCTCGAGGCAACTCTTCTCTTCCCAATACTCTGTTGTAGATTTGTTCTCGCCTACTCGTACAGTGTCTGCTTCTTCTCTCTTTCTCTCTCATCCGTTGCCTCTCGTAGCTTCACACGAATACACCAACCATACCAAGCAAGCCAGATGGATCGAGAGCCGACAGATTGATTGATCGACAGATAGATTAGCAAACAGGGTATCCAACAAAAAACGCCACTAACCAACAATTCTGCTCCGCGCTGCTCTTCTCTTCTCTTGTTCGCTTCCCGCCTCACGCCACTCGCCACTCGTCCGTTAGCCCTCCCAAGCGCCACCCGCGCCCCCAAGCTCTCGCTCCCTCGCTCCCCACACACACACCATGACTCTCGATACGCTTCGACATGAGCTGGAACAACTCGGCGCCACGTTGATGGACAAGTTCCGTCGGCCGTCATCGCGTACTCGCGCTCGTATCGCCGAGGCGCTGTTTCGCCCCGAGGACGAGTACCTGCTGATGCCGAGTGGCTCGTCGTCGACGACGATGGTGATGGCCGAGCCGGCGTGGAAGTACAACTACAACTACCTGGCACCGGTGGCGATGGTCGACCAACTGCCGCTGACGCAAGGCTTCGAGCTGCGCTGGCTGTTGTTGGTCGGCATTCGCGTGCTGCAGGCGCTCGTGAACCAGGTGGCGTACGTGCGGCCGCGCGAGCTCGCTACCAAGGCGTACACGCAGCTGCAGCAGGCGTTCGAGCTGCTCGAGCACCCGGACGACATTGAGCAGGTGGCGCGCGGCATCTTGGTGCTGCTGGACGCGCAGGCCACGCTGCTGCTGTTGTTCCTCGACGACGTGCTGCTGCGCTCGCGAACCGACGTGCTCAAGGACCTGTACTCGGCGCTGTTCGCCATCGGCGCCGACCAGCGCAACGAGAAGGCCAAGAACCTCCTGACCGGCTTCAGCTACTCGGTGCAGGCGCTCGTCATCGTCGCGACGCCGGCGTTCGAGCAGCCGCCGCACTCGATCGACGACTACCGCCGCCTGTTCGCGCTCATTCCGCTGCCGCGCATCGCCGACACGTTCGAGACCGACGAGTGCTTCGGCTTCCTGCGCGTCGGCGGCCCGAACCCCGTCATGCTGCGTCGGCTCGACTCGCTGGACGCGTGGCCCGACGTCGCCGCCGCCATCACCGACGACGTCTATCGTGCCGCCATCGGATGCCGCGGCGGCAGCGACACGTTCGCCGCCGCCATCGCGTCGCGTCGCGCCTTCGTCGTCGACTACTCGGTCTTTGCCGCCGCCGTGCACGGCACCTGGCCGCAGTGGGCCAAGTACATCTGGCCGACGGTCGGCTTCTTTGCCGTGCCGCCGCCGTCGTCGTCGCCGAGTGCCGCCGCTCCTGCTGCCACTGCTGCTGCTGCCACCACCGGTAGTGCGAGTGCCACCGCCGCGGCCCCGGCAGATGCTCGCGACACTCGTCAGCTGCACCCGATCGCCATTCGGCTCGCCTTCACGGCCGGCACGTCGTTGCAGCCGGCACCGCGCATCTACACGCCGCTCGACGGCCAGCGGTGGCTCATGGCCAAGACCGCCTTCCAGGTGGCGGACGGCAACTACCACGAGGCGGTCTCGCATCTGGCGCAGACGCATCTCGTCTCGGGCGCCATCGCCATCGCGACGCACAACAGCCTCGCGTCGTCGCATCCCGTGCGCCGGCTGCTCACGACGCACTTTCGCGGCACGCTGGCCATCAACGACGCCGCGCGCCTCACGCTCATCGCGCCCAACGGCACGGTCGACGCGCTGCTCTCGAGCACCATCGACACGGACCGCATGCTGGCGGCGCTCGGCCACCAGCTCGTGACGCACAACTTTAACCACAGCTTCCTGCTGACGAACATGCGCGAGCGCGGCGTGCTGGCCACCGAGTGCGACCTGCCGAACTATCCGTACCGCGACTGCGCGCTGCAGATCTGGGGCGCCATCCAGCAGTGGTGCACCGAGTACATCAACGACTACTACACCAACGACTCGCTGGTCGTCGCCGACAACGACCTGCAGCGCTGGCTCAACGAGCTGCGCACGCGTGCGCGCTTCGAGGACATTGGCGAGCTGCCCGGCCCGTGCATCGCCACGCGTACCTACCTCATCGAGCTCTTGACCATGATCATCTTCACGGCCTCGGCGCAGCACGCCGCCGTCAACTTTCCGCAGTTCGACCACATGGCCTTCGCGCCCGCGGTGCCGCTCGCCGCATACGCCGATCCGCTGCCGCCACCGCCGGCTCCCGACGCCGTCGCGACGGACGAGAGTCCCTCGTGGATTCGAATGCTGCCGCCCAAGTCGCAGGCCTTGTCGCAGCTGAACGTCGGCTGGCTGCTCGGCTCGGTGCACTACACGCGCCTCGGTGAGTACCAACGTGACCTCGTCGACGGTCGACCAAAGATCGCCGCCGCACTCGAGCGCTTCAGGCAACGCCTCGTGATTCTCGAGGAGCGCATGAGGCTCGAGTTCCCGGACTATCCCTTCTTGCGGCCATCGCTCATTCCGCACTCGATTAACGTCTAGAGAGAGAAACTACCACCCAAACACCAACCAACAACAACCTAACTAACAACAACAACTCGCAAGCCCTTGACTACTCCATTCAATCACACTCACCCAATCTTGCTCTCCATCAGCAATACATTCGTCCCTACACCAAGCCGCGCCAGATATTCCTCCAGAGAGCGAGAAGGAGAAACGCGGACAGGGTACCCCGGGTAGAGGTCGGGTAATGGTGGGCCGCCGCTCAGGCCTTCGTGTGCTGCTCTTCAGGCGCTCGCGCTTTGGCGCCGCCACATCTTCTCTCTCGCTCGCTCGCTCGCCAGCGCCTGCCGCTCGCATCCGTCCGCTGCCTCGCGCCTCGCGTCCGCCGCCGTCCTCCCTTCTCTCTCTCTCGTCCTCGCTCGGCGTGAGAGTGTGTGTGCGGGTGCGTGGGTGTGCGCCATCGCGAGTGATAGTACCGGCCGGCCCTTTTGTGCGCGCGTGTGTGTCTCGCGCGCCGTGTCCTCCTGATGGCCTCTCCCACCGCGACGCCGAACGCCAGCGACCTCGCGCACCATCACCACCACCATAACTCCTCGCCCGTGCCGGGAGAGTCCGACCTCCTCGCCGAGTTCGAGCGTGAAAACCTCTCCGCCTTGCTCGCCATCAAGCCCCTCTCGCACGACGTGCCTCCGAGCGGCACCTCGGTCTCGGCTCCCGAATCCGACGCCGCTGTCGAGCACCTCCTCCAGCACCACAGCTCCGACGCTGCTGCCGACGACGCTGCTGCCGCCACCTCTCCGTCTGCTTACGCCGACGAGAGGCGCCTCGACGAGCACCACTCGCACCTCTCGCCCGCCATGGCGCACCATAACGACCTCGCCAGCCACGCGGCCGCCACCGAGGCCTTGTTGTTGCCGCCGTTCGACGCCGCGTCGCCGTCGCTCGACGAGAGTGCTGCTGCCGCCGCCGCTGCCGCCGCTGCTGCTCCGCACGCAGCCCACGCCACCGAGGCCGAGGCCCAGAGCGTCGCCCACCAACCTGCCTCGCCTGAAGCGCCAGCTGCATCGTCACACGAGCTCGCAGGCATCACGAGCGCCGCCGCAGCGTCGTCGGCCGACGCCAAGCAGCTGAGCAACCTCGATGTTGATATGAAGGTGCGCCACCCGACCGCTGCTATGCTCGCTCCCCGGCCCCCACTGCGCTGCTTGTTGATCGGCGCTCCTGACGGCTCGTTGTGATACTTGGTGCCCAGGCACAAGAGACCCTCGATGATCCAGAGGACCATCACCGTTCGAGTGACGAGCACGCAATGACCGTCGATGCCGCCGCTGACGACCGTACGACCTCTCCTCCCCACTACCACTACGACGCAACAACTACCACTTCTACCATCCCTAGCGTCTCTCTCTCTCTCTCTCCGCGTAACTCACTCGTTGTGCTGCTGCTTTATCAGGAGCACTCGGCAGCAGCCACCTCAATGGCGTGTCGCCGCCTCACACAGAATCCTCCGCGGCGCCTTCGTCCGCGACCTCGACACCGAGCGAGAAGCGGCGCATGCGTCTGCTGCCAGAGCTGGGCCACCAGCTGCAACAACCACAACACTCGTCGTCGCCGGCACTCCTCGATACACCAGCCGCTCCGAGCGGCACTTCGTCGGCGTCGGCGCCGCCCGCCGAGCCGGTCGAGAACCGCCTCGAGTTCCTCGACAACATGCAGCGCATCGAGCGACAGTTCTCGAGCCTGAAAGACCGCGTGTTTCGCGACCAGATCCAGTCGCTCAAGCGCGAATACCAGACCATCAAGTCGGGCTCCCACGAGAAGTTTGCCGACCGCATCGAGGAGCTCGAGCAACAGCGAGCTGAGAAGATCGCTAGCTCGAAGCTCTGGCTCGAATATCAGGTACGACCGTTGTCGATGTTGCCGTTGCTCTCTCTCTCTCACGGCCGCCTGCTGTCTGTTCAAGCAAGAGAGACCTAGAGAGAACGATACTGACAACCGTATGTGGGCTGTATGGTGACCGTGTAGATGCGCAGCTTGCAAGCAAGTTTTGAGGCCGAGTTGCTCCAGTACGAACAGGAGCTTGATGTACGTGGGTCGTACTCTCGCTCGCTCGCTCGCATTTGTGCAATCACTCACGCATACGGTTGCTCGATGGCTACAGAGCGACAAGCAAGCCATTCGTCAAAAGATGTTGAACCACGTCGCTGAGAAGATGAAGAAGCTCGAGGAAGAGAAGAACGCCATGAGTCTGAGTGGTGCGTCCTCGCTGATGCTCGGTCGTGCGCCTTAATCATCGACTGACCCGGCCGGCGTGGCACGAGTGCAGAGGACTTTGCCGATGGCGGAAATGCGACTCGCATCCTTCGAAGAAGGAACGCCGGCAAGGAGGCGCCGCGCGAGAAGGACGAGCGCAGCGCGCGTCGCAAGCTGCAGCCTCCGCACATCAACTACTCGCTCAAAGAATCCGAAATCTTTGAGGATATCAACTACATTACCAAGGTTCGTGTTGGCGTGTGCTGGCGTGCTGGCTTGCCATCGCGAGTACGGCACGAGGCTCACCTGAACATTGGTGTGCGTGAGAGTAGCATCGGCCTGGAGATGTACACTTTGATCGTCAACGCTGGGTCGCGCTCGTGGCGCCGCGTCCATCGAGCTGATGTCGAGTGCTCCTCGCGCAGTGAGGCCCCATGAATGGAGTCCCCTCTCTCTGTCTCTCTCTCTCTCTTACTCTATCGTGCCGCGCTCGTTGCTGTGTATTATGATCGACCACTCTCTCTATCTCTCTCTTGGCATCTCTCGCCCTCTGTCTCTGTCTCTCTCTGTCTCTCGTGCAAGTGCCCGTGTCGTTTGTGTCGGTATCTCCGCGCTGCGTCCAGTTGTTGCGATGCACGTGTTGCCGCACTAGAACCAACCAACCAACCAACCATTTAACCAACCAACCAACCAACCCAGCACTACCCCCAAGTAAATATTCAACAGCGTCAACGAACACCAGCAGCCGAGTAGCGTTGCGGCTCCTGATACAACAGCAGCCGTTGTCGTGGTGGTCGTTGTTTCGCTGCCTCGCCGTCATCGCCACCACCCACTGCATCAACTCCCGAGCTCCACCCGACTCGAGTCGTTCACCGTGCCACTCACCATGACCTCTCACGAGATCATCTACCACATCACCGACCAAGCCACGTGGGCGACGGCCGTCAAGACCCGCAGCTACGAGAACCAGGTACCCACGACCCTCCCTCGCCCTCGCTCGCTCGTTCGTTCGTTCGCTCACGAACCTCTCGCTACTGTAGTCGCTGCGCACCGAAGGCTTCATTCACCTGAGCAGCCCCGAGCAGCTGACCGGCTCGTTGAACCGCCACTTCAAGGACGCGACATCGGTGCTGGTGCTCGAGGTCACGGTCAAGAAGCTCACGTCGCCGCTCAAGTGGGAGGCCGTGGCGCGCGGCCAGCCGCTCTTCCCGCACCTCTACGGCCCGCTGAACCTCACGGCCGTCACAGATGTGATCGAGCGCAAGCGCACGGGCCCCGTGTGGGAGGAGCTCAAGAGCACGCTCGACATTGATAGCGAGTTCGCGTCGCGCCTCGAGCAGGGCTGGAAGAAGGCGCAGGAGATGCAGGCCAAGGCCGACAAGCCCTTCGACTACGAGAACGACTACTCGTCGGACCACTACACCGACGAGGAGGAGCTCGCCAGCAAGGCCGCCGGCAAGGTCGAGGTCGCCATCCCGACCAAGTTCGTCGCCGTCGCTGCCGAGGAGGAGCAGGCCGGCGACGACGACTGGGAGGACTGAGCGCGCCTGCCACAGTCGGCGTGCAATGTCATGAGAGATTGAGAGAGACCACTGGTGTCAAATAGAGATTATAGGCTCTCGAGCAAGCGAGGGCGTCGAGGCTCTCGCTCGTGCACGAGAGGGAGAGAGATTGTATTGCAACACTACTATGACGATGGTCTGTACAACTGGATGAGCAGAGGCTCGGGTGCTCGCGGCTGGCGCTACACTCCACCTCCAGAGGACTTGCGCGAACTGGCGCCTCCCACCAACGAGCCCGTGATCATGTCGGTCAACACGTGTACCCACTACGATCATGTGCATACAGCAACCGCCAATGATGGTCCTTGTTGTTAGTTCACGTAGTACAATCAGAGAGAGCACGGGCGCGAGCTGCCACCATACCTCGAGCTTTGAGTCTGGACTCGGCGCCACGATACTGTACACGTGCTTGCTCTTGTCGCTACGGCGCACGCTAAAGGCGTTCTTGGGCTCCTTGAGGTCCCAGAGAATGCAGTCGCGAACCGGTATCGTAGCAATCTCATGCATTCTACCGTATCCATCCAGCCACCCAGCCATCCATCCATCGATGAGTGAGTAAGTCGCCGTGTACGCGCGCTCTCTCGCCGTGACAACGTACTTGTCGCCCTTCTTCTTGGCAATCAACAGCAAGTCCGAGAAGAGAATCAACTCGGTGCGGCTCTTCTTGCCGCCTGTCGACACGTACGACACCGATTCTTGCTTGAGCAGCTTGCGCGCCGGAGAGGCGAGAAAGTACGGCTCGGCCTCCCACACCATCGCCAGCTGTATCGACATCACTTGCTGCTGGTTCTCGCACTCGCGCTTGCGCTCGTTGACCGTCGCCACCACGGCTTGGATCTTGTCGAGTGCCTTGCCGAGGTCCTGGAAGTCTGGATGCGACTCGGGCGTGAAGCGGTGCAGCTCCTTGAGTAGCAGCGGGTAGCGGCAGATGCGTTGCATCGGTTTGATCAAGAAGCTCTCGAGATCGAGCTTCCTACACTCGGGGTTGGCTTGGCACATCTACGCCCGCGCCGCCAAATCATACAACGAGCCGTTATGGCGCCGCCATGCTGTTGTACGAGCGAGCGACTTGCGGAAGCGTACCTGCAGAAACACGGCAAAGGCTGGATTGTGCTTGCGAAGCAACTGTAATGTGTCGAGCGACCTGCCTTGATTGGCACAGTAGACGGCATAGACCTTGAGGAAGTCGGCCTGCATCGTATCCAGGTCGTCAGCGCCACCAAGGCAGGCTGGCTGGCACGCAGGCTGGCAGGCTGGCAGGCTGAGTCACGTACCGAACGCAAGAATAGTTTGCCGACTGCTTGCTCGGCAGGTGGCAACTCGAACAGCTCCTGCAAACCTGCGAGCAGCTGAGCGTTGACCGGTGCCACGGTTTCGATCGGGCCAAACAAGGCCGTGACGTCGTGTGCCTCGAGATTGTGGTCGCCCTTGAGGAAGACATTCACGATGATGTTCATGTCTCGCACGTAGTCCTGCTCGGTCGAGATGATCTCGCTCAGCACTTGTAGCCTCATGCGCTCCTACGAATGCCCATCATCACCATCACGCGAGTGAGCTACGACCCGAGAGAGAACGCAAGAGCCTGCTCCACCAACCTGCTTCTCCTCGGGCGTCTCGTTGGCCAGCCGCTCCTGCATCGCACGGCGCTCCTCCTCGCGCCGTTTCTCCTCCTGCAGATCGATCACCGGCGCCGCCTCCGAGCGCTCGATCGAGAGATCCATGCTCGTGTTGAAGCGCGACAGCTTGGGCGATGAGATGGCCGACGAGCTACGCTTCTTGCTCGGCCTCAGTTTGGCGGCTGGCGACGGCGGTGCGAGCGTGTTCTCGCTCGGTGTCTTGATCTCGAGCAAGCGACGCTTGCTCTCCTCCTCGCGCTTGGTGATCTTATCGTTTGCCGCTGCAATCGTGCTCTTACTGTACATTCAAATGACTCGAGTGAGTGCCGAGTAATCACCAGAGAGAGAGAGAGAGAGAGAGAGAGAGAGAGTTTCCTAGTGACGTACAGTGACTCGAGCTGCCGTGAGACTGTGAATGGAGGCTCGGCATCCTCTTCAGCAGACGTCGCCTCGGTGCCTTCGGGTACCGTGGGTCGATCGGCAATCTCGCGGAGCTCGAGGAACGCAGCATACAGCTCGTAGTACTTTTGCTTGTAGTCCTGTGACTCCTCTTGGATGCGCAACATGGCCGCGAGCTGCGCCTTCTGCGCCGCCACCGTTGGGTCTTCTCCTGCGGTGCTTGACTTGACCTGACGAGGAGGCAAAGAGTTACGGTCGTTTCGTGCTGAGCTCGCTCAATGTGTAGCTACGGAACCATACCTTGGAGATGACGGGCGATTCGGCCATGATGCTGCGCACTTGCTTGAAGGGCCGCAGCTCGCACTTGCCGAGCTGCGACACGTGAACGTCGATCATGGCCGAGAAGGGCTTGCCGCCAAGGATGACGCAGTTGGAACCAACCGCAAGTCCAATGTGGCCCTGCCGTCCCGTTGGACCCTTGCCGTAAAAGTGGAGCTTGCGCCACACCTTGGAATCTATGTACCAGTACGCAGCGATACTTCAGCAACGAGAACGGAAGAGAGAGAGAGAACGGGAGTAACATGCTGCATACCAACGTTGTAGATGTATGCATCATCGAGATTGTTGCCATCAGCATCGACACCGCCGTGGACGATGAGATTCTTGCCGATCGACAACGCCGCATGGCAGCGGCGCGCCGGTGGACAGCCGGGCGACGTCATCTTGTACCACGAATAGCGCACGGTGTCAAGCACATAAAAGTCGTTGCAGCAGTCGTGGCCGTTCGTGGTGCCACCGAACAAATACAGGCGATGGCCGATCATGGTGGCAGAGTGATGGAAGCGTGGCGACGGAGCTCCCGGCAGCTGGTTCTTGGTCCATCGCAACGAGCCGAGCTCGAGCATGTACACGTCGTTCGTTGGCGTGAGCTTGCCAGCCTCCAGCTGCATACCGAAGGCCACCAGAATCGAGGGAGCATCGCCCATGAAGAACTACACGCATCCAAGCAAGCCATCGAATAGTGAGTGGGCTGTCGTTGCTGCCATCGCTGCTGCTGCTCGAACCTTGTTGGCTGTATGTCCGAATCGAGGTGAAGGAATGTCTCCACTCGGCTTCAACCTCGTCCATGTGTTGGTGTCTATCAAGAGCGAGAGCGAGAGAGCCACGAAACGTGAGAGAGCAGCTCTTCCTCTCTGCTGGAATGGCATCGTTCGCCTCGGCTCGTATCGTACCAGACTTGAAGGCATACGTGTCGTTGATCGCGATGTTGTCGTTGGTCTGACCACCGAACAAGAAGAACGTCGAGTCATCGGCCACGATCGAGTGCCCCATCAACGGCGGAGGCGCCTTTCCAAGAGGCGCGATTTTCTCCCACTGCCTCGTGGCAATCACCCGAGTGAGCGAGAGCAATCCATGAGCTGAGTGATGCACTCGCACTCGCACTCGCGCAAACGAACCTTGAGGTCTTCAGCGCTTGGGCCACTGAAGCGCAACACGGCAATGTCCGAGTAGATGTTCTTGTACTCTTCATCGCTGCCGCTGAAGATATACACGTCGCCTACACCGTTGGGAGCATCGCAATACGTGGCACAAAGCGAGAGAGAGAGAGAGAGAGAGAGAGAGAGAGAGAGAGAGCGAGGTCGTTAGTTGGAGTTAGATTGGACTAACAGCCGATGCGATCTCTCATTCGAGGCTGCTCGTATCAGCATCGAACATACCAACGGGCGAGGCACACGCGGCGCTGTGATGGCGAGGCATCGGTCGGAAGCCCTTGGCGATCGGCACCTCCTGCCACGTGATGATGTCGCTGTCATCGTCCTCCTCGTCGAGCGACGTGGTCGAGCCCGACGACGACAACGACTGCAACAAACTCGCTCCAGAGCTACCGGTACTGAGCGACGATGGTCGCGGATCGACGCCGAACGAGCCAGCGCTGCCACTCTTGCGAGTCTCGGGCCGCAGATGCAGCGACTCGGTGTGTGACGGCGGCGTCGAGATCAACATCGCCGGCGTCGCGCTCGGCGATGGTGCTGCTTGGCCCTGAATGTTGTTGCCAGACGTCGAACGAGGGATGGATGACGCCGCTCCGCCATTGCCTGATCCACTGCTGCTGCTGCTGCTGCTGCTACTGAGGCTCCCGGCGCTTGCGCTCGTGGTGATGGCGCCCGAGAGATCGCTGGCGCTCGAGCTCAGTCCAACAGGCGCATCGCTCGAGAGCTTCTTGCGCTCGCGCTCGCTCTTGAGGTACTGCCGCACAGCCGACGCCGATCGAGGTCCACTAAAGTTGAACTGGACTTCGCCGGCGCTGGAGCCTGCGGCCGACGAGAGGTTGACGGCCGAGCCGCTGTGTCGTTGTTCGCTCGAGCTGCCGCCGCTGCCGCTGCCTCCGGTAGCCACGAGCACCGACGACGTGCCAATGCGCGAACCCGTACGGCGGTCCTTCTTTGGCGTCCACGACATGGTGGTGCTGCTGCTGGACGGCCTATCGCCGAGCTCCTGCGCCTAGCGAGCCTGCTCGATTCGAGGCACGACCTGTCACGAGGGTGTACGGACGCTCTGCCGCGCGTGTGTGTTGTGGCTTGTGCGTGCTTGTGTTGTGTTGTACGCGCAGCCAAGAGACGAAGACGAAGTAACATCGCTTTCTGCAGACTTTGGCGAAGTTGCGAAAATGCGAAGATACTATCCAATATCCAACTCAACCCACAATAACCAACCCAATCCAACTCAACCAACCAAACCAACCCAACCGAGCCTGCTTGATTGCTTGCTGTCGTTTAGTTCCTGAACGTAGTTCATCCCGTCCGTCCGAACGAACGAACCAACTCTCCGAAATTCACTCGCTCACTCGGCTAAGGATTCCAGGAGGAGTGTCGTTCGTAGAAGGTCGGCCGCCACTCGCTCCACTGCGGAACCACCTGGCTTGCTTGCTTGTGTGTGTCCCGCCCATACATACACATCATATATTGCCGATATTGCAAGCGTTGTACAACACGCGCACCTCACGCGTGTGGCGACAGGCGAGCGAGAGCGAGAGCGGCGGTTAGTCCACGTCCAGCTCGACGACACGCGAAAAGTACAGCCGATTCTCGGAGCCTATTCTGTAGCGCGAGCCATAGCACTGCGCCCAGAGATGCGAGGCGATCTCGAGCATCAGCTCGATCGGCAGGTGGATCAAGGCCGGATGCATCTGCCGCAGCAGAAACAGCGTGTGGAGTTGCTGACGGAACGCCAACGCTGTCCGACAGTGCGTCACCGGTCGCCACATGTTGAGTAACTCCTGTGAAGCGAGGCGAAACACTCGCTGTTCGTCAGTACCACCGCAGGAAGCCTGCTGCTGCAAACGAGCGACCGTGCGTACCGTCGATGCCCATTGAGTAACTTCTTCGAGCAGCGGAATGCGCACGGCAGTACTCAACATGTTCTGGACACGCTCGTCGATCAAACCAACAAACACGCGCTCATGCATACTGACGCACTCGGCGAGATTGCTATGTGTGTACACCGCACAATCGCACGCTCAATTAGCACACTGTCCCTTCAATAGCAGCAGCAGCCATCGTGGTCGTCGTCGTCGTACCCAACCAGTGTGATCATGGTGTTGACAGTACGATGGTCTTGCATATGCAACGGCATCGCCGCAAACATGAACGTGAAGGCAAAGTTGATGTACGGGAGAATCATTTCCACTGCACGTTGAAACGCGCTCGTTCAACGTTAGAGAGAGAACTCAGCTCATCGAGATGGCGTTGGGTGTACCTTTGTCACACTCATGTAGGCCGCATATTACAGTAGCCATCACACCAAGAAGAGTTTCGCACCAAACTACATCGTCGATGATCTGTTTGCAAGTTCGGTGGCAGCCATGGTGAGCAGAACCATCGTGACGGTTCCGAGAGTTCGACGTACTCCTGGCGATTCGGCCCACGCCTGCACGAGCGAGAACAGACGATCGACGTAAGGCACAAATACTGCTTTGGCCGTGCAACACAGTTCGGCGAGCGTCGTCAAGGCGTCGATCTGGTCCCCAGAGTGACGGTCATTAAAGTTCTACAACCATGTAGCAGCAGCAGCAGCAGCAACGATTAGATTATGCATGAGAAATGTGAGAGTGAGCTGCGCATACGTTTGCGGTTCGAAAGAGCTCCCGAACGAATAGCTCGGTGTGACGCTCGAGTGAATCCCGTGGCGCACATTGAATGTACTCGGACATGAGACATATGGCGATGGGACGCAAGTCTTGATCGGGTGACTCGAGATACTTGGCGACGATGGTCAGCAATCGTGGTGCATAGCCCGCGAGCTTATTGGGACCCAATGCTACATATGTAGTGCGTATTGTGAGGGTGTTGGCGTGAGTGATTCGTCGGCCTGCACCTCGCAGAATTGGGAACAGTACCAGTATTGACGCCTTGCAAGAGTGTCAGAATCTCCTGGCGCACATTGATCGAGTGTGTGGTCTCGAGCAGCTGTGCCGTGAGCGCCATGATCTCGTCCACCACTTGCTCGAGCTGCTCATTGAGTCGCCACGTCAAGCCACTCAACGCGATGCAACTGAGCTCTTGGAGCTTTGGGTTCGAGATGGTGAGCGTGGCATCGGACAGTTGCTTCAAGAACTGTATCAACAGGCCCTGCAGGTACGGGATCGACTCGTCCGGTGCCAGGCGCTCGAGCTCCTCGATCGCCTCGTACACGGTGAGCGATAAAGTCTCATCTTCAAGGATCGCGGGCCTGCATCAAAAAGTGAGATGGTTAGAAGGCAAGTGCGCAATCGACGACGACTGGATTGCGTGGTGGTGCATGTTGTTACCGTTTGCTGAGCAGAATGACCTTGTCCATCAAATGCTCGTAGATCGTAGCGGCTGCACCACTGATCTCAGGAACTGCGATCGCATGAATAGACTACAAAGTGGCACACAATCATGAGCATACACCCCACGTGGGCGTGCAAGGAATCTTTCTCTCACGCGCAACATGCGTACACTCGCGGCGTTGGCGGCGACCACAGCACTCTCATCCGAGAGCAGAGGGATCGCGGCTTGTATGATTTCGAACTGCTCTTGATCGGCGAAGCCTTGGAACTTGTTGATCGCATGCGAGGCCGACAATCGCATATCGTAGTGCTCGGACGTGAAGCACGCAACGACGTCGGGTAACAGGGGCTGCATGGTTTGTTGCATGAAAGGGATCAGGACACTACGAACACCACGAGCGAACGCCACGAGCGAGCGCCACGAGCGAGCGAGCGAATGAGATACATGCACGTACCAACGTTACACTCGGTGGTAGTCGACAGTGTATGGCTGATAGCAGCACCAATGCAGCCTCGCGATGCTTCCATTCCTATGTCATTGATACCGACATGGTTCAGAGTCAGAATCATAATCATACGGGTCGATTGAGTGACGGCATTCGTTCGTTCGCTCGCTCGTTCGTTCGTGCCTCATGCGTGAGGTTGCTCCTCACGATCGGTACAAAGTGCTCGACTGCAAAGTCCAGTCCAAGCACCTCGGTCATGACGTTGAGCATGGTCATGCTCGATTCCCGCACGGGATCGTCCGGCATATCGTCTTGCGTGATGATCAACGTGCTGAACATTGCTTGGCACACGGGAGTGGCGTTGGGCCCGAGCACCGACAACACATGCTGGCGAGCGACCTCGGGCGGGTGCGAGAGAGTCTCCTCGATCGCACGCAGTACGTTCGGAACCAGCTCAGCTTGCTCCTCGCTCATGTGTTGTGCAGCGAGAACTCCAGGCCCAATGAGCGTATGCCCAAAGTACCCGAGCAGCTGCTCGTGATCAAGGTGAAAGTGAGGATGGTGATGCTGATGATGATGGAGGTGGTGATCGTTGTGGTAGACATCATCGTCGTCGTCGTCGTCGTAGAGCTCGTCGGTGTACACCTCGTCGTCGTCGTCTTCAGCATCTGATGACATGGTGCTTGTTGTAGTGTGGAGAACCGAGACGATCGATCGGAAGCTACGACGGAGATAGATACGAGCTTGTGGCGAACGGTTGAGATACTCGAGCACCACGAGCAACACACCGACGACGACGACCAACCACCACCCCAAGTACCAAGTGGCTTGTTGATCAATGATCGTCAATAGTCCGATAGCTTGATATCAAGGCAACAGATACGTGGTGGTGGTGGTGGTGGTCGTGGGTGGAGTAGGAGGTGTTTGTGAGAGCGAGGCAGCAAACGAATATCTCTCTCGCATCAAATCGTGCTTGGAAGAGATCTTGATCTCGATCTCTCGCGAATAAACCATAAATATCACGATAATTATCTCTCGATATAAAATCATCAGCTGTGTGAGAGAGGACACCATCATCCACGAATGATCATGGTGAGCGGCCGCTCTCACGAGATGAGTTTATTGCGATCGAGCGTCTTGATGGTCAACAGACCCGAGTCGGCGACGGCGTCCATGAAGATACGCAGCTTGCCGTGATATCGACCTGGTCGCAACCACGACACGTGCTCGATGCCCTGCTCGGCGGCACGGGCTGCGAGCACCTCGCCGAGAAGCAGTGCGGCCTCGGAGTTGCAGTTGTTGGTCTCGGATCGGTGGCGTGCTTGCTGCTTGTTCTTGATGAAGACCAGCGAGCGGACGCGCTCGTCGGTCGGCACCACGCTCTGCAGCGAGCTCGGCAGCTCGCGCAGCTTGCGACGTGGAAGGCGCGCCTGAATGTCGGGTTCGCGCGTCGACACGATCACCAACGAGCGGCCGGTATCGCGGTCGACGATACGAGCCGTGAGATAGCGATTGGTCTGCTCGTAATGCAGCGTATGAATCGAGCGCTGCTGTTGTTGTTGCTGTGCCATCAAGACAGCCACGCGCCGACCGATGACGGCGCCACGCAGGAGGAGTCCTTGGCGCAGTTGACCCAATAGCGCCATGGAACGGAGAGGGGGAGAGAGATATATCGATGTAATGTGAGATGTCTGGGGAGCGAGGGAGCGGAGCGTGTGAGGGATGCGTGCGCAAGCGAGTAACGAGACAACTGGATCGAGATCGATTGCACACGCAACTATCAAGACTAATCTCCATCATATCGTGATGATGATCATATCGTGATGATGATACTCAATCAGTGAATCTGTTGATTGATTCATTCATTCGTTCGTTCATTTGGAGCCGAGGTAATACTCGCGCACTCGTTGAAAGGCTTGCTCGTAGTTGTAGATCGGCTCATAGCCCAACAGCCTGCGCGCGAGCTCGTTGCTAAAGTAGCTGTTCGACCTCGCAATCTGCATGACCGGCGGCGTGAGCTTGAAGAAGTCGTTGCGCGACGACGAGCCACGCATACGCGTGATGAACTCGGACAAGTATGCCAGCGGCCACGAGAGGCTCGGCGGCAGCAGCTTGATATCGGACTCGGAGCCTCCGAGTGCCTTGGTCTATGCATTGAGTTGAGTTGAGTTGAAATGAGTTAAGTTGAGTTGCAGCATCAGCGGGAATGCGCGCGAGAACATCTGGACCGTACCAGACGCGTCCAGAACTCGAGGTACGGCATCGGGCCATTGCCAATGAAGAAGGCCTTGCCAGCGACAGGCGAATCGAGTGAGAGCCGAGCCTCGGCGAGTAGTTGTCCATGAACCATGTTCTCGACGTAAACCCAATCCTGATTGCGTGAGTGATGGAGTGAGTAAGAGGTCGGGGTGATAGGGAATGGGTGTGGTACATCACAGCTGAGTAATCGAATGAGCTTTCGATGCGTACGTGAATGTTGGTACTACCGAGCAACTCGTCGGGCTTGCCCTTGATCCAGATCGCATCTGCCATGAGCTGCACACGCACACCAACCGAACGAACGAAAGTAAGATTGATCGATCGAGTCACATCAGAGTGTGTGGTGTTGTTGCAGGTGGCCGGCAGAGCGACGCACATTGTCACGCGGGCCAAACAGGCCATTGGGGCGAATCGATACGGTAGCGAGTCCGTTCCTGCCGTTGGCTTCGAGCGTCGCCTTCTCAGCCAAGGCCTTGGTCTCGGCGTAGTGGTTCACGGGGTTGGTGGCCAACGGGACCGTCTCGTCGACGTTCTTAAAGTCCGAGCCGTCATTGAAGATGGCCGACGTGGTGCTGCGCGAGCCGTGTGTTTGTGTTTGTGGTTAGGTGCGGCTCCGTTATGACACTCCACTGATTGACGCACCTCGTTTGGATGAGCTTCTTGACGCCAAACTTGATGCAGGCATTGATGACGTTCTAATGCAACGATACGCCTCGCCAGTTCGTGAGGAGCTGCCACGAGAGAGAGAGAGAGAGAGAGAGAGAGAGAGATCGGCATCGGTTGGAGCAGCTTCGAGAGTACCTGCGTGCCAATGACATTGACGTTGTAGATCGCCTGTCGTTGGAATGGCAAGCGGCTCCAATAATCGACCAATGCCGCCGTGTGGTACACCACGTCGACGCCCTCACATGCCGCATTAACAATCGTCGAATCAGTGACGTTGCCCTTGAAATTCGAGATGCGCGAGATTGGAAGCGCGATATCAGTACTAGAAGTCACTCGAAGCTGCTCGATCGCAGTCACTAGTTGAGCGTACTTGAACGTAATCTACGGCATGGTCATCGCTGAACACCGTGGTTGATTGAGGAGCGAGATCGAGCACTCGAACGCGGCTCTCTCCACGAGCCAGCAAGGCCTCGACGATGTGCGAGCCCAGGAAGCCGCCACCGCCGACAACGAGATACTGCAGCCCGGTACGCTCGGTCTATTGACACTCACAGATGAGCGCTCGACACGCTAGCGTTCGAGAGCTCGCGCTCTACTGCCACGCACGTACATGGACCGGCACGTTCGGTGTGCGCTTGAACATACGCGGTCGCTTGCCTGCGCTGCCGCTGCTGCTGGCGCCGCCGCCCGAGAGGCTGCGCAGCGCGAATATCACACCGAATGCCAACACGGCGATCACTGCCACGATCGCCAACGAACTCATGATTCCAGCCAACCCAAAGATCAAGCAGGCAACAGCAGCAACAGCAACGACGACAACAACGCGCCGACAATACTCCGGAAGCGAGCGATGCGAACGAACCGAAGCGAACAAACGAATGAATGAAGGAACAGCAGCGCCACACAAATCGAATCCCAAAAAGGCGGCCACCACGTGCACGTGCTCAGTGCAGCTCCCTATCCACCAACGAAACCAACAAACCCACCCGAGTACGCACATTCTCCCTCAGTCTCTCCCGCGCACGTGCTCGCCACACCCACACGCGCTCGCTCTCCCTCGTCCTCCCTCCACGCCATGCAGCGCATCTGCCGCCTCGCTCCCCCTGCTGCGGCCTTCTCTGGCGCTCGCAGGTTCATGACCTCGAGCGCGAGCTTGGCGCCCATCGAGGTGCAGCGCCGCCGCATCAAGCACCAGGCCAACAACCGCGGCATGAAGGAGAACGACATCATACTCGGCACGTTCGCTGAGCGGCATCTCGCGACCATGTCGCAGCAGGAGCTCGACCAGTTCGACAAGATCTGCGAGCAGATCGATCCCGACATCTGGGGCTGGCTCACGGGCTCGATCCCCATACCCGACGAGCTCAACACGCCCGTGATGGCCAAGCTGCGGCAGCACCTCAACACCAACCCGCTCAACTACCGCAGCAAGTGAGAGCGACGCGAGCTTCCTTCCTTCCTCGAGTGGGTAGATGTTTGGTTGCGCTCCAAAGCTTCAGTATGCAATCCATCTCAATCTCTCGGCGAGATATACGTGTGAATGAATGAACGAACGATGATATGCTGCAGCTTCAAGCAAGCAAGCGTTCGGGGAAGCAGCAGCGCCCCAGAGCGAGAGCGAGCAGCAGCACCTGAACACACAACCACACCTCGATATCAACCACTCACTCATCGCTAGCACGCCGCCACACACATCTACCTACCTATCTACTTCGTCGCGTCATCGTCGAGCAAGTTGCCGATCCCAGGGACGCAGGACTCCCGCGCTTTGGGCACGGGCGGTTATTTGGCGCGCAAAGACATTGGCGGTTAGCGCGCTGCTGCTGTTGGGCGGGAGAAAGTACCGCCGTCCTCAGAGGCCGAGCACAGAGAGCGCGCCAAGAGTACGGTGCTGCCTCTGGAGCCTCGTCGCTCATTCGCTTGCTCGCTCGCTCTCGCTCACACCCTCCCTCGACCGCTCGACCCATCCGTACCTCGAGGGCCTCATTCGCCCCTCTCCTGTGTGATTCGACAGCACGTGTGGCCATCGGTCAGTCTGTGAACCACTCTCCGTTCACGTTTGTGTTGATATACACCCTCGCACGCACCCCGACACACCACCACCATCGTGGTTGCACGCGCGTGCTCGTGCTTCGTGTGCCAGCGTATCAAACCCACGTTCGCTCACCTCTACCCCACGGTAGAATCTACCACCACCACCACCACCACCATGAGTTACTATCCTCGCGGTGCGGCACCGAGCGCGATCGCTGAGCTCGCAGCGTCGATGGACCCGATCTACTCCCCTATCTACTCTCCGGCCACCTCGCCACCCACTCCCATGTCGTCGTTCGCGTCGCTGCAGCCCAACGATCCATGGGCCTACGTCGATGCCTCTGCCCGACGCACTCCCGGAGCTGGACGCACGATGCCTGGCACTGAGCCCGACTGGTTGTTGGCTCCCGACGTGTCACCTGCCACCAATCTGAGCCACACGCTCGAGAACGCTGTGCACGCGAGCCACTCGGCCTTCTTGCAATCGCCCTCGTCGCTGCTCGGCACCAACGCAACCAACTCCACCAACGGCGGTAGTGCTACTGCGGCTGTAGGCGGCAGCGGCAGCAGCAGCTCGGCTTCGTCGGCCTTGCTTATGTCGTCGGTCTCGGCGCCTGCCTCCTCGCTGCCAGTCTCGGCGCCTAGCTCGGGCTCTTCGTCTGTGGCGTCGCTCTCGCCTCCGCTCGACTCGACTCCACTGCGTAGCGGCCTCCCACCGAGCTCCTCGACCAACAACTACTGGGAGTACTGCCTCTTCCCATCCTCCGCTCCTCCCACCTCAGCGTCCTCGTCGACCTCGGCCCCGGCGTCCGTCGGCTCCTCGGCCTCCTCGTCAGTGTCGTTCGCGACCCTCGCACAAGCTCACGGCGGTGCCAACCTCCACTTGATTGCGCGAGAGCCCTCGCCCGACGATGGTCCCGAGCTGCAGTTCCACCCCTTCTTGCCGCATGACATTGATGAGGCCTCGTTCCCACCGCTGCATCCGGCGAGCCACCTGCATCACCAACAGCCGCCAATCTATCATCAACAGCCCTCGCCTCGAGACCACGACTTCTATCTGCAAGCTCACCATCACCAGCAGCAGCAGCAGCAGCAGCAACAGCAGCAACAACACCACCAGCAGCATCAGTCTCCACCGACCTTCTCGACGCACATGGCAGCACCCTTTGGTCAACAACAACAACAACAAGCACCAGCAGTATCATACATGAGCTATCAACAGCATCAGCAGCAGCAAGCGCATCAGCAGCAACAGGCTTACTTGCAACACCAGCACCACCAACAGCAACCAGTAGTGGGTAGTGCCGCTTCTCAACAGCAACAGCAACAACAGCTTCACTCTGCCCCGTTTGGATATCATTCTGGCAGCTATGGCCCATCCCAACAGCAGCAGCAGCAGCAGCAACAACAACAACAACAACAACAGCTACCGATGCATCACCATCAACATCAGCAGCAACAGCAGCAACCGCACCATGTTCATCACCACCACCATCAACATTCGTATCCGAGCCTCGGTTCCGGTTCGTCCTCGCTTGGTTCTGGCTCTCTCGATGCCCATCGAAGCAGCAGCAGCGGCTTTGGCAAGAAGAAGAACAAGTACCTGACTCTGCCACTCGCCAAGTCGGCATCGTTGCCATCTGGTGCTCCTGGAATGCCATACGGCACTGATGAATCCGCCATGCCGCCGGCCGTCTACTCGTCGGGAGCTTCATCGTTCTACGCTGCCGCTCCTCCATCGTCTGTTTACCCCTATCCGCCTGCTCCCGGCCAGTATCATCAACCGCCGCCTCAGCATCAGCAGCAACAGCACCACCAACACCATCATGCTCAACAGCACCAGCAACAGCAACACGCCCCGCCGTCTCCTGGCCGCTATGCTCCCTCTCAACAGCAGCAACAACAACATCACCTCGGCATGATGGCATCACATCAGCAAAGTGGACCTTCTCACTATGGAAGCGGAGGCGGCAGTATGGTTATGCTGCAACAGCAACAGCAGCAGCAGCAACAACATCACCTGCAGCAGCATCCTGGCATGGCTGCAGGCGCTTCGTTGCAGCAACCTCCATCGTCACAAGGCAGCCGCGGCGGCTGGTTGGCTCCGTACGACCAACCGCACGAGCCTCTGTTGTCGTCGTCGTCGTCGTTGCCGCCATCGTCATCCTCGGCACCTCCACAGTCGATCGACGATGACTCGCCTACCAAGCGCCACAAGCGCGCCATCTCAGCCGGTGGAGCGCATCTGCTGCAAGCGGTACCGAGCGCCGATCTCGTCGCTCCCTCCGTACAATCAGCTTCCCCTGCCGGCACTCCGCACCGCCACCGCGACCGCTCGGTCAGTGCCACGAGTGCCTCGCCCAACGCCGCTGCCAACCGTGCCATGTATCAGCCTCAACCCGCAGCAACGCAGCAGCTCTTCTACACGCAACAGCAACACTCGTTGCACATGCAGCAGCTCCAACAACAGCACCAACATCATCATCACCACCACCACCAGCAACAACAACAGCCTCAGCATCTCCAACAGGTGCCTGGCAGCTCGCCGCCATCGTCCGAGCCTCACTCTCCTGCTCCTTCAGCTCCGGCGCCCTCGGCATCGCTCACCGAGAGCCCCAACAGCAAGCTCAAGTTCAAGAACTTTTACCGTCAGTTCAAGCACAAGGAGAAGGAGGGCTTCGATGCTGCACTGCAGTTTGCCAAGGAGAGCCTCACGTGCTTGCCCGAAAAGATCCACTACCGCGTCTATCTCGAAATCGCCGATCTCGCCAAGCGCGAGAACCGCATTCGCGAGGCGCAGCAGTACTACACCATGGTCAACGAGCAACAACCCACCATTGTGCAAGGCTGGTTGGAACACGCAAAGATGGAGGAGGAGTGTGGTCATCTTGACCGATGTCGCGTACGTCACACTGCTGATAGAGGCTCTCTCTCACTCTCTAGAGTGTAGTAGACTTACTTTTCGTTGCTTCTTCCAACACAACACAGCAAATTCTCAACAAGGGCTTGACCCACTGTCCACAAAACGAATCCTTGATGATCAAGTGTCTCAAACACGAAGAGCGTCTTCGAAATCTTGATGGCGCTCGAGCACTCCTTGGTACGTGACTACGATCATCATCAGCGTCATCAGTGTCATCATTGGAATTGCTTCTGACATGGCGTCTTTCTCGGTAAACAGGACGCATCAAGGAGGGCAACATCAGCGCCACGTGGCGAACCATCATGGAAGGTGGCCTGTTGGAGGCACGCCAAGGCAACATTCGAGTGGCTCGCATCGTATTCAACTACTTGATGGACCAGGCACCGTTGTACGGGCCTATCTATCACGAGGCATGCCGCTTCGAGGAGAAGTGCGAGGATTACTCACGAGCCTTTGCTATTGTCTCTCGAGGACTCGCTGAGAATTGTCGCTATGGTACGCTTACATTCAATAACGATTACCATGACGTCTTACTCACCTGCTCACACACACACACTCTCTCTCTAGGTCCATTGTGGTTCAGTGCCTTGCGACTGCACGAAAAGACCGCGATCCCGAATGCGACTGGCTCATCGATCGAAGAGCTCGTCGAGCGTGCCGTCAAGTACATTTCCAAGGAGCTGATCTGGAAGCTGTACAATGAGGCGGCGCAGATGGAGGACCGAGCGACGCATATTGATGCCGCACGTCGATACTACGTCAAGGCCGTGCAGCACTGTCCACCGAATCTCGTGTGGAAGGTGTGGATGGCCGGCGCACGCACCGAGCTCAACTACAACCACGTCGAGCAGGCGCGGCAGTTGCTGCAACGTGCGCTACAAGAGGTGCCGCCCAAGATGCGCGCCATGGTGTTGCTCGAGTGCAGTCGGCTCGAAGAGTACGCCAACCGCATCGACGAGGCGCGAGCCATCCTGCACCAGGCCAAGCGCACGACGCGACATGAGTGGAAGGTCTTTCTCGAGAGCGTGTTGCTCGAGATGCGCGCCAACAACCCGATCGGTGCCGTACGCGAGGCACACGACGCGCTCAAGATCCACTCGGGCACCGGCAGGCTGTGGGCCGTAATGATACAGCTGTGTGGACTCGACTCGACCGCCGGCATCGAGATTGACGACTCGACCAAGGCCAACGTCTCCTCCTCCTCCTCTCAGCCCTCGTTGCCTCTGCTCGTCGGCGGGAAGCCGCAACGCCTGCCGAAAGCATCTGCCGTCGGCAACGAAGATGACGATGACGACGACGATGACGAGGACGACGACGACGACGACATTGAACTCCAGATGCGCCATAGCGGCAGCAGCGGCGAGGACGACGACACGTCACCTCGCGAAGACAGCACCACACACGACAGCAGCAGCGGTGATGGCGACAGCGACGGCATGTCACGACAGCAGCAGCAGCAACAGCAACAGCAACAGCGTGCGCGCTCGCGAGTGCCCGTCATGGACTCGCACCTCCGTGCTGCGGTCGAGCAGGCACAACGCCACCCGGCCGACGGAAGCCACGGCGGCCGGCAGCCAAAGGACGACAACGAGCGCCGGCGCCACAGCCGACAGCAGCTGGTGTTCCAGCGCGCACTCCGCGAGGTGCCCAAGTCGGGCGAGGTGTGGTGCGAAGGCGCCCGCATCGCGCTCGCGCGTCGCGACTTTGCGACGGCGCGCAAGTATCTCGACTTTGCGATCCAGTTCACGCCGCAGTACGGCGACTCGTTCATCGAGTTCTTGCGTCTGGAGCTCCTCGAGCACGGCGCGCACGCCAACATCTCGGCCGTCGACCAGGCGTGCGTCAACGCCGACCCCAACTACGGCGCACTGTGGCTGCACTGCAAACGCCACCCGCTCGACTCGACGCGCCAAGTGCTGCGTGTGGCGCGATACCTGCTGCTGCGCGAGCTGCATCCCAAGCACGCCCGTGCCATGTACCAGAACGACATTGCGCTGTGCAGCACGTGTGGCCAACAAGATCTGCCGCCCGACCCCGATGGCTACACTTTCCTCGAGCTCTCGGTCAACACCATCTATCAGGACATTCATTCGCGTTCCAACGACGAACGTCGAAAGGCCATCTTCTTGTAAAGACCATCCCCAACCAACCACAACCAACCAATCTGTTATATAGTAGTGTTTATTGTTGTTATCATTATTACATTGTTTATCAATCGACTGAACTCTCTCTCGCCAAACAAACATGAATGAATGATTGAGTTAAGCTCACCAGTCCTCAAGTAAGAGGAGCAGTTTGCTCTATGATTCACCCTATTCTCTTGGTTGCTCGCTCTCGTTCATTCGTTCGTGTGCTCGCTCCATCCATATCGCTATCTCTCATCAGCTGCTCGGTCTCCAATGGCCGGTAAGCTCAAGGCCGCCGACTTGAAGGCACAACTTGGCTTTCAAGTCTCGAGCGAGGACCCAGAGGAGCTCTTCACGCTGCAGGACAAGGTTGATATTGTCGTTGGGCGTATTGATGATGGCGATGATGCTGATGCTGATGATGGTGATGGTGATGCGTCGCGTCTCTAGCTTGGTAAAGGAAGCTACGGCCATGTGTACAAGGCTGTGAACCGTCGAACTGGCGAGGTGGTGGCTATCAAGATTATCAGTATCGATGCGCCCGATGTGTTGGCCGATGTTCGACAGGAGATCCAGATACTCTCCGAGTGCCATCACGAGAACATTGTCAACTATCTCGGCTCGTACTTTCGAGATGACAATCTATGGGTGCGTCTCGAGGACCACAAAGTCTTATCTTTGGATTGATTGGTTGGTTGATTGATTGATTGATTGGATTGATTGGATTGATTGGATTGATTGATTGATTGATTGATTGATTGATTGATTGATTGATTGATTGATTGATTGATTGATTGATTGATTGATTGATTGATTGATTGATTGATTGATTGGTTGGTTGATTGACTGATTGATTGATTGATTGATTGATTGATTGGTTGATTGGTTGATTGATTGATTGATTGATTGATTGATTGATTGATTGATTGATTGATTGATTGATTGATTGATTGATTGATTGATTGATTGATTGA
>Ga0209935_1000832_pt1 | contig 62511 bp, 58 predicted proteins | sample ThiBio_1000_plan_2_FD_183958 | JGI IMG/M metagenome (GOLD analysis project Ga0209935, IMG submission 183958) | Wastewater bioreactor microbial communities from Cape Town, South Africa - Thiocy_cont_1000_plan (SPAdes) | ecosystem: Engineered > Bioreactor > Thiocyanate-remediating >... | reverse complement strand
TTTTTCTCAAAAAAAATTTCATTTTAAAAATATATATTTGTTATTTAGCTCGTCAACATCGTTATTTCGATTAGTGCAGTCATGGATTCGAATGGTGTCGATATTTATTTCTTAAATCGTGAACCAGTTCTCAATGTAACTAATGCACAAAATATCCGCCATATTTTCAATAGTCCACCACAAGGTTTAACTCCACTTGTACCAGCTATTCGTCGAATTCTTGCTGCTAAACGTAGTCAAGCCTTTGAGAAAAAACTCTTAATTCTTATTGCAACTGATGGGTATGATTCGTCGTCGTTAGTTTTTCTTTATTAAATTTGTCTTATTTCAGAGCACCGACAAATGAACATGGTCAAACAGATATTGGTTCACTTGAACATGTTTTACGTACAGAACGTACTCCTCAAACTTACATTTCATTCTTAGCGTGTACAGATGATCTTCAAGCAGTTAATTATCTTTCCAATTGGGATAAATCAATGCCGAATTTAGATGTTATCGATGATTATCGTTCTGAACGAGCTGAAATTCAACGAACACGTGGAAATAATTTTCCATTTTCTTTTGGCGATTATATTGTCAAAGCTTTGTTAGGTTCAATTGATCCTTGGTAAAATTCGATTTGTTTTCCTTTCAAATTTCCATCTAATCGTGAATATATTTTTAGGTTTGACTCATTGGATGAACGTGCTTAAATCGAAGAAGCAACACTATTAAGAAAAAACATTGTCTCACTTTTATTTATAAACATATTTTAATGCAGATTGAAAAATAAATTTACTTTTGCTTATTCATAATTCAGCACTAGAGTGAATCTAATAAAATTCTCTGACTTTCGTTGAATGTACTCAAATAAAAATTTGTGACATGTCATTCAGTTTCATGTATTCTTAGAACAATTGTCTACTATTTCCTGTGAGAATTCATGATGAAATAAAAGATCTCTTGAAAACTAAAAGTTCAACAACTAAAATCAAGTACGATACTTCTAGTTTTCAAGAATTTTTTATTCGAACTTTGTTTTTAGAATAAAATTCAGGTGAATCTTAGATCGTACGAAAAGTATGGATATGCAAATTTCATGCATGCACTAATTATATGATTGAATCGAAAAAAACATAAAAGTAAATATTTAACACAAACGAATAACAGTCCGACCTATATTTCATAGTGTTCTCTGTACATAAAGTTTATTTTCAGTTTGAATAAATTTTTCGCTTATTTTATATAATCACTGTTTATTTATTCAGTATGGCTGTTATTTGCCGTGTTTTTCTTATTACTAAACATTCATATTACTTGTTGAAACATAAATCAAGAGAAAAGTATTAGTAATGTTTTGCATTTTCTTGTCGCTAGAATATTATTGTTGTAAGCGATTTCGATATAAAGTGAAGAACACGTCGTATGCGCTTAATACCAGTTTACATTTGCTCTAGCCTTTTATTTTTCGTTCGATTCTTTATTGAATAGCCTTTGTATAAATTTCAACTAATCATAGGCAACATTTATTTTATCTAGACAATATTTTCAATACGCTTGCCATCGTAAAAAATAATTTGTTATGTTTCATTTTTCTGCTTAAAAGTTCGGCAATGGTATTTTTAAAAGGACTCTTTGCTAACAAGTAAGCATCAATGATAATTATCTAATATTTGATTTTTTTTCAATAGAACAAAAAAATAAGAACGTTTTCTTTTGAATTTGTTTAGACGTCGATTAATTATTTTAATTCTTGCTGTTATCTCGATTGGTATCGTTGTTGGTATCATTGTTGGCCTTGTTGTTGGATTAAGAAGTAAGAATAAATTTTGATATTTATCAAAAACAGATGTGATTTTTTTTGTCGTCATATCAAATCGTATGTTTCTTAAGAATGATATTTACTCTGTTGAACGAAAGAGAAAAATATCGTAAAATCATCCAGTGTTAGCCACTATTCATATAATAAAAAGAAAACAGAAACAGAAAGAAGAGAAAATAATACTATGCGTTTATTTTTTTCTAATTGATTTGATTTCTTTCATGATTCATGTAGATCGTTCAACCGATGTCATTCAAGGAGTCTGTAGTTCAAGTCACGAAACTTATGTTATCGATGGATCATCGATTCTCGGCAAATATAATCGAGCTGCTGTTGCCGTTGATAATATCGAATGTTCGAGAATTGGTAAACAAATTTTAGAACAAAATGGCACAACCATGGATGCAGCATTAGCTGCAGCTATTTGTAACGGTGTCATGAATGCTCATTCGATGGGTATTGGTGGTGGTTGTGTCATAACAGTTTATTCGAAGTAAAACAGACAAAGAATTCTAGTGATCACTCCTCTTTTTTGTTTGTGCTTTCATAGAAAAAACAACACGGCGTACAGTATCATAGGAGTAAGAGAATTTTCGAAGTAAATTATTCAAGATGAATTGTCTTTTGTAGAGAGAAACAGCTCCATTAGCAGCCAATTCAACGATGTTTGTTGGCCGACAGAATTTGAGTCTCACGGGTAAGATTGAGAAAACAAAGTCATTCTCGATTGGAAATTGTCGATTTTAGGTGGATTAGCCATTGGTGTACCCGGTGAAATACGTGCTTATGAAAAAGCTTATAAAGAGTTCGGTGGCGGTGTAGCATGGAAAGATCTATTCGAACCAACAATTCAATTATGTGAACAAGGTTTCGTGATTAGTGCACCACAAGGCGCTGCTATTCTACAAAATACAGCTATTATTCTCGCTGATCCTGCGCTCAGGTTTTTTGTTTTCATTAATTCGATTTGAATTTCTCAAAAAAATTATATGATTTCTCTATTTTAGAGGACTTTTTCTTAAAAATAATGTAACAAACGAATTATATAAAACCGGTGATACGATGAAACGACCAAAACTTGCTGCGACACTTCGAATAATTGCAAATAACGGTCCAGATGCATTTTACACTGGTGAATTAGCCGATACGATCGTCCGAGAAATTCAAAATCGCAGTGGCATTATTACCAAGGCAGATCTTGCTAATTATACAGTCGATTATCGTCCAGCTTTAAGTGTGACTATTAATAATAACTATACAGCTTATACAACGCATGCACCAACGAGTGGACCTATTTTAACGTTTATTTTGAATATTCTTGAAGGTTACGGTATGAAGGAAATATCGACATTATTCTACCATCGTTTAATCGAATCATTTAAATTTGCCTATGCAAAACGAAGTGAATTAGGTGATCCATTGAAAATCAATATCACTGATGTAATTGAATGAAAAAAAAAGATTTGTGTTTTTGAAAAACGAAACATATTCTTTTAGTTGATAAATAATTTAATTTCGAAATCTTATGCCAGTTCTGTTCGTTCACAAATTAACGATGATAGAGTACTCGATTTGGAAAACTACGGTCGAACTTGGTTAGATCAATATAAAACTGGAACAGCACATATATCTATTGTTGGTCTCGATGGTGATGCTGTTGCAATAACATCAACAATTAACACTTAGTAAAAAAAAAGCCAAAAGAATTCATTTTTATTTCGAATTTTTCTTTCGATAAATAGTTATGGTTCGAAAGTTCTCGGTCCTGAAACTGATATTTTCTATAATAACGAAATGGACGATTTCGCTACACCGAATACAACGAATTATTTCGGCGTTGTTGCTAGTCCAGCCAATTACATCGAGCCTGGCAAACGACCTGTTTCATCGATGGCTCCGATGATCATTGTCGAAAATAGTAATCAACGTATCCAACAAGTTCTCGGTGCTAGTGGTGGTACTCGAATTACAACGAGTATAGCGCTAGTTTCAATATTAAATTTATGGTTCAATGAAACGATCAAAGACGCTATCGATGCACCACGTCTTCATTCACAATTATTACCACAAGAAGTACTTGCCGAACAAGGTTTTGATGCTGTAAGCAAAAACCATATGCTCAATTTTTCATTGAGTATATTTGATTTTTTTTCTATTTAGGATATTTTAAAACAATTAAAAGCTCGTGGTCATAATATCACGTGTGGCGCTTTTGGTGGTTCGATTATTCAAGGTATCGAATGGCGCGATGAAGCGAGTCAATATTGGGCAAATTGTGACATACGAAAAGGTGGTTCACCTGAAGGAATTAATTGAATACAAAAACAATATTTTTTTTTCTTTTTATCTGAATTTTAAAGAATATAATAAAGAAAAATGTCTTCTTTTTTCCTATTTAATAAGTTTCGATAGTATTCGTTGAATATGTTGTTCGATTTGAACAACATCGGGATGTGTTGGAGCGAATATTTCTCGATAGATAGTTGCAGTTTTCCCGTAATAAGCTAAAGCCAATTCGAACTTTTCTCGTTGTTCATTGATCAAGCCAAGACCACAATAACAAACGGCTAATTCAGGATTTGACGATGAAAGAGTTTTCTCAAGAATTTTAAGTGCTTTTTCGTAATGTTCAAATGCGAGATCATATTGTTTTCGACATGAATAGATTATTGCAAGATTATTATAAGCAATACCGAGATCGATCGTATTATTATCTGAAGAGTTTCGTTTTCGAATTCTCAATGCTTTTTGATAACATTCAAGTGCATGATTGAAATTCTTCTGTTTTTGATAAATACCACCAAGATTTGTATAACATTCAGCAATGTCAGCATGATTTTCACCTTGAACTTGAAGTGAAATTTTCAATGTTCGTAAGAATAAACTCAACGCTTGTCGATAATCATTTTTTTTCATATAAATCTGTCCAAGTTTGTTATAACTATGTGCTAGACTAATATTGTCTTCATTGAGAAATGATTCTTTAATTTCTAGTGATTTCTCATGCCAATCAAGACTTAAATCAATCATGTTCTTGTCCATAGCTAAACAACCTAATTCATAATAGCATTCGGATTGAATCATTGGATTGTTATTCGCTGATTCTGAAAGTAAATGAGCAAAGAATTTTTCAGCTTCGTTTAAATTTCCGATTCTATGTAAACATTTGCCAAATGAAAACTCATTGAATTGAAACAAATCTTTCAAATCTTTTTCTTGATCACCACATAACGCCAATCGAACAATCCATAAGCCATCTTGTTGTTGTTCAATGTTATTCAAACGAAATATCGAACCTAAACTAAACACAACTTCTTCAGTCTGTCGAATCGTATTGTTCGATTGAATAAAACCGAATGTTTTCGATGATTTAACTGTTGAATCGATATGGATTTCTAGTAGAACTCGTTCGAGATCCGATGTCAAATGTGCTTGTTGAAGAAAAACAAGAGCTAATTGTTTATGAATACTTGTTGATAAAAATGAATTTATTGATATGAACGCATGAAGAGATGATGTCAGTAGAGATATTTCATCTTGAGTCATCAATTGACTTCGATAGACATTGATCGATGATGATATTGGATATTTATTTAAAGCATCTCGAATATCTTGAATGAAAAATCGAAGTAAATACAAGAGATCTAGATTTTGATAATGAACAACTCGATGAAAGAGTCGATAGATAAATGAATCTTTCATATACCAATCAAGTGCTTGTTGAGATGAATAATTCAATCGAAAATCTTCGATAGTTTCATGTTCACAAACGATATCCGAATATTTCTGTTGACAAAATTCGATTAGTTTTGTTTTATCAGTTGATTTTGGTTTTGAATGAAGGAGATAATCGATTAGATATTGAGAATAAAGAAATGATTCAGACGATGTATTCGAATTATAAATACTAATTGATAATGATTCATTGACCTCGTGTTGATTACGTTTCGAACGATCCAAACGAATCTTTTCAATTAATTCATCAAATTTTGTTATTATACCAACAATCTATTCGAATCAAAATTTTGAAAATCATGAATTCAATAAGAACACAAAAATCTTCTCGTTACTTTTTTATATGACTTTGCCCATTGTTCATTCGCAGATTTATCTAAGCAATAGATATAAATCGAAGATATCTGTCGACAATGATGAATACGTGGAATAATTTCTCGACCTAAACGACCACTAACAATAAATAGAACTCGTTCGTTTAAAGGTATTGAACGAATATAATCTTCGCATTTCGTAACGTCATCGAATGTTTTTAGATGATCGATCGATGAACGAATAAGTTTTTGACTATCGAGATTGTCTTGAGATCGATTGACTAATTTATCGAGCCAAAGAAGTGGTGGATAAGCAAAAAGTTTGTCTTGTGAACTTGTTTGCAGTGATGCACCCATCGAATAAACGTAAAAAACTAGTGAAATATGCACGGCTCACTCAACAAAGGACAACATATACATTTAAAAAAATCAGTCATGTGTGCCTTATGCTTATATACTCATCAAAAATGATTTTACGTCAATAAAATATTTTCGACATAATGACGAAGGCAAGAATAATAAAAAAAAAAGAAAAAAGTGCTTATTTTTATTTATAGAAAATGTCAATTAGAAATGACCGATTAATGTCGGTGAACTAGTTGATTGTATCCAGATTTCATATTTATCAGCAGTAGTATTGCGTATTTCACCTGGCATACTAAATTGAATATTAAAACCAAATAATCCTGGATCAAGTGCAAATCCTGATTTGAGAGCAAAATTACATTCATAACTTGAATTCGTTTCATTCAAAGTAAATGTTGATATAAACGACGAAACAGAATAAAAACAATTGACATTTGTCATATGATTATTTTTAAATGCAGTTAGTTTTAATGTGAAATTATATGACGTAACATTATTGTTAACATAAAGTGTTTCTAAAACATAATACTGTGTATTTAGAGTTGTAGTCATAACAGCAAATGATGGTGATGTTAAATTATTAGTCGGCTAAAATAGAATATCAATCGATCGTTTTTCAATAAAGTCGAAGCGATTGATTTCTTACCGTTGTTGTTTGATTAAAAAGACAAACAGTCTGATTGCGTTGTACTTTTAAATCTGATGGTGAAAGGTCATTTCGATACAGAAAGCAATTATTATTGCTTTCATCGCATTGATATGGCGAATAACTTTGATTGTAAGCTAAACATCGACATAAACTACAGCTCGTATTCGAATAATTACCAATTGGTGGTAATTTGAAATTACCATTTGAATAACATTTTATTTCTATTGACAAACATGTTGGTATTAGAAACATTAATAAAACTAACATTTTCTGTGACATAGAGTACCGAAAAATAAAATAAAATGATTTTTCCATATATCAGTGCAAAATTATATATATATGCATTTGAAAAGTACTTTGTACTTAGAGCTAATGCGTACTCAAACGTAAATGCTTTTTTGTAGTGATTCAATAGTTTCAAAAACAGAGATGACAGCTGGATGAGCGATTTCAATTTTATTCAAGATATTTGAAATAATTGCTCTTTTATTGAAATTATAAATGTTCTCAACCCTATAACGGTGCATAAGATGAAATGAGCCTCTCAATATATTTTATATTCTCGGAAGAATTCATGATATTATGACGAAATTTTTCATCAAAAGATGCAGTACTTAATTATCTACAAAACCATATAAGAAAAAAGTGGCTATTTGTGTTCAAACATCTCCAAAACTAAAGTCAATATCATTGCAGCACAAATTCAGGTTTAACGACAAAGCCTATACCGTTTTCTGTACCTCATTAATAAGCAAATATCTATTGAGTTCAAATTATTGCACTGAATATTTCATTTTTTTAAAATTAAAATAGCATGCACGCACTAATTCGAAGTGTAAATTGCACAATGCTACGCTTTAAAAAATTTTAATAAAATAAAAAATCACATATGTTGAGATTTTTAATCAAGGCTAGTTCTATTTCATACGGATTTCTAGAAGAATTTCAATCAGAAATCAAACAATATCAATTAGATTTTTATATAACAAAGACATTGTATCAGACATCATAGTCTGCAATTGTTGTGTACTCATTAGTAATTTATCACAGTGAAAACTATTGCATTGAAATCTTTTGTTTTTATATTTGACAAACGCTGCTTTATACAATAGATTTGTTTTCGTACTTGAAATATTTAGTAATCAAACTTTAATCATAACATGGAAACTAACAATAATAAAACACTTGCACCCTATAACACGGCTGTTCGTTTGAGTTTACGTATTTTGTTTTTCTTTTCAAATGAATTACTTCCTTTCGAATTTTACCTAATTATATATTCTTGTGTTTATTCTTCTAAATGTGCAAAAAAAAAGAAAAAAGAAGAAATAATTATCCACGCATTTACACGTTTATTTTTACAGAAAAACACCTTTCCTCGAAACTAATCATTTATTCTCAATTTTCAGATATGTCAAATCATTTCTCATAATGATTTCTAACTTACCAATACGATTAATTCTCTTGTTATTCATGATCAAATTCGTATTTGGTCTACAACTTCAATGTTATTCAAATGCACATTTGATTTTACCGCCAAGTACAATTCTGTATACTAATGTAACACTTCAATCATGCCGATGTATATCAATTACACCAACTATCTTTGGTTTTCAGTATGATAGTAATAATCGATCTTGTTATACGTTTCAAAACGATTCTTCTCAGTCTGATCTCCGAGCAAGAAATAATTCACAAGTCTGTTTTTTAAATCGAACGTCTACAACAACTATCGCAACACTACCATATCCTCCTATCACTCTATCAACATCCACCGATGGAAATACGTATTATCAACGAGAAATTGTATATTTGAATAATAATCAACCATTAACTTCTCTAGCATTATATATCAGTGTGACTCGAAGTCAAAATCCAACGAATCCATCTTCGTACACAAATTTTCCAGAGAACGCTCTGAATCTAACAATTACATATACAACTGATCGTATTATATTTAGTTTTGAGTTAATACAAGGCGAAACAGTACCTACGGGTAGTTATCAATTAGCTGCTCAATATAATTTAAATAATAAAGTACAACCAACTTACAATGATACTTATCAAATGCAGATTAATTCGTACCAAAATGTAATGGGTCATTTTTAAAAATGACTCAGTATAATGTAATTTATACTCTCTCACAGTTATATTGTACATTCTTCTTCTTTGTTTTTGATCGTCAAATACAAAAAATATTGTTGTTTATTTTTACAAGAAATTTTAATTACGAGATAGAAATTCTCGATACATAATGATAACATAAAGAGCAGCACAAAATAATACAAAAATATCATCAAAAAGTCCGAGAAAACCCAATGCACTCTCCGATAGAATGTCAAATGGCGAAAGAACATAAAGAATCACACTGACTAATATAATGATCATCCGAATACGATATGCCAAATTGATACCATGAATAGAAAATACTTGTCGAAATATATGAGGAATGAGAACCGGGATGTCAGCAAGATATTCTCGAAACTAAAAATACAACAGGAAAAATGAAGAGAAGTTTTCGTTTTTCATTTTCTTACTGATCGTGGAGCACCGGAAAATCGTCGATTGAAATCTTTGACGTTGTTGACTACGTCTTGACGAGTAGGATTATCTGTCAATGCTTCTTCATCGGCTGTGAAACAAGTTAGAAGAATAGTAACCTAATCAATAAAAATTTCTCGTTCTTTTTTCTAAAATTAATTCTAAAGAAAAAAGATTCATACTGCTTGTCGACATACAGGACAATTCATTCCACTCATCCAATTTGTTTGATATTTCCAAAATGTAATAATACAATTACCTAAAAATTATTTCGATTTTTAAGTAGATTGTTTCGTTTTTTTTCGACAAAAATTCTCAAACCACAAAATAAATGTCCACAATTCGTTTCCACACTGAAAACCGATGAATCTGTCAAGCATATTGGACATGTATCTTGTCGAGGTCGACCAATATGTGTCGGGGGATTATCATTAGTTGTTGTCGTTGCATTTTGTTGAGCTCGTTCACGTATATTTTCAACATCATGTTGATTGTCTGGATGAATCGTTGTATTTCTTTCACGTCTATGCAAAAATAAAGAATAAAAGTCTCTCGAAAATGAATCAATTTAAACTTTTACGTCGAATAATAAATCCACAATCCAATAAGACTAAATGAAAATAGAACTAACAAAATCGTATCATCACTGACACCTTCGATTAATGACGAATCATCAAACGAATATTCATCTTTTTCAAATGGCCAAAACCACGGCATGATTTCTAGAAGAATGAAATTTCCCGTCAAACAAATCTCACATTTATATATATTCGCTCGTCATTCGCGCATGCGTGTTAAAAGCCTGTTTGTTAGTTAGTTATTTCCCGATGAGTCATCTCTGTCCTGATCAATACTCTTGATGAATCATAGTTTTCTTTTTCCTCAAAATCTATCTAAAATACACACAGAAAAGAAGCAATCGTTCTAATTTGAAATCTTATGCAAATCACACGAGTAGATTTTTTGTGTGTTGGTATGTATTTTCTTTTTTTTTATATAGAAAAACGACAAACTTTAAACTAAACTGTTGAATTCTTGTTGATAGTTTGTTTTGTTTAAATTAAGAAGGAAGAAGAGCAACGAGGTAATAGAAACTTGTGCTTTTTCTCTTCGTCTACAGGGGAAAAAAATATGGATGATACAAGAAAAAGAAAATGAAAAAATGAAATGAAATGAAAGAAAAGAAAACTAATGTCATTGGATGATTTAATCGTTCTTGGGTTTGGGTCTGTAGAAGGCAATCTTTCGTGATTTTAATGTTGCCCATTTGACACGTTTCCAATGGTAAGATATAATACACATCGGAACAAATATTAGAATAGCTTTGATCGCTAATTTCTTACGATCATCATGTTCACGTTCAGCTGTCCATTTAAGAAATTCGGTTATATCTTTAGCTAATTGCGATTCAGTGGCTTTGGTACCATCTGAATATTCGATTTGGTCATCGTATAATTGTTTAGCCATAGCAATCCAACCACCACTAAAATATGGATTGTAGTGTAAATTTGGTTCACCTTTAACACCTGCTGGTGGATCTTGATAACCAGTAAGGAGATTGAAGATGTAATTACTACCATCCTCACGACCTAAATTCGAAAACAGAACAAAACAATGAGAGATTCATTGGGAAGATCAACGAAATTTCGTCGTACCAAGAGTAATAAGTGAAAGATCAGGTGGTAAAGCACCAGCATTTGAAGCTTTAGCAGCCTAGAAAGCAAAAAAAACACAACATCATAAGTTCGTCTATTGATTTATTTCGACGAACTTTATCGTTTGGATATGGTGATGGCATATAATCAGTTAGTTTGCCTGGTCTTTGAAACATATTTCCTTGATCATCGGGTCCATCAGTAATTTGATCTTGTGAAGCGAGTATTTTCGCTTCTTCTTCTGTATGTGTCACGCCGACCAAATGACGGTAAGCAAGAAATTTCAATGAATGACAAGCAGCACAGACTTGTTTGTAAACTTCAAAACCACGTCGAACAGACGCATGATCCAGTGAATCGAACGGACCACGAAACGACCACGGCAATGGAACTAAATGAGCTTTATTTCCCGATGCATGAACGGCTTGTGAATATGCCCATGCATAGCCTAAAGTACCAGCAGTGACGAGTCCACCACCGATTTGATAGGCAAGACGTTTCCAACGGATCGTTGATTGACTGGATGTCGATGAATTACGGATGATATAGACGAGAATTTGATGATTCTGTCGGCTTGTTCGACATAAAATTGACGATGACATTTTTTTATTTATATTTTCTAGAATTTCAAATCAATTGTTGTTGTCTATGACATGGAAAGAGAAAATCTAAAAAGATTAGATTGATGATAGTCGAAAAAAAACAACAGCCAAAAAACGAATCATGTTTACGATTAGAAGAAGACGAAGAAAAAAAAACGGGGTTTGATTCTTCCATAGATTGATATTCATAAACTCCTAACGAATCGATTTCATGTCGCTTTAAAATCGATTTATTTTCGATTTGAATTTTTTTCGAACTCATCGACGAAAAAAAGATTCGAGAAAACTAAATTTTTCTCATTCAAACACGAAAATAATCGAATAGATGACGCTCACGCTATTCCATCGAACGAACCAATCATAAATGTCTTGCGGCTCCCTCCTCCGTATGTCTACTGATGGTTCTCTCGTTTTTCGGGACATTTCTCTTTTTAAATCTCGACATACGATGTCTATGACATTTTTTATTCTTTTTTAGAAAAAAAAACAGCAATCTAACACAAATGACAATGAACTCGAATCACATATTCGATTGTCTCGAGTTGAATACGTCTGCAACGAAACATAACATCGAGGAATATCTTCGTCAACAACGTCCATCATCGGATTCACTTTGTCATTTATTAATCGATGTCGATACAACACTCGAACGTCTCTATGGTGGTTATCATGCCGATTGGCTGTCCGGTGGTGAATGGACACATCTTCATTCGTATATTCTCTCATTGCTAAAAACTTGTCAAGATCTTTCCTTATGTTTAATTTTCTGTTTCGATGGAACATTATACCGTTCGGGACAAACACAATGGTATCACGAACAAATTCAACAACGTAAAAAAGTCAATCAAATATTCAAACATTTAAAACAGAATAAAACCGGTCTACCACGTCGACATCTTTGGTTTTCACCGCCGGCATTTCAATTATGTTTTCGATTAATTCTTCGTCAATTAAATTCGTCTCATTTAATTATGTATCAAACGTACGGTTCGGGCTATGGCGAACATCAACAGCAGTTGAAAGCCTACGCTCGACAATATGCATCGAGTTTAATTGGCATTGTTTCATCGGATATTGAATTTTTCTTTCCTATGAAAAATACCGAAGAAAAATTTCTTTGCAAATATTTTTCTTCAAAACATTTGAAATTATCGTTGAAAGGACAAATAACTCTTATTCAAATACAATTGAATCAAATTAAAGATAAATTCAATTTAACCAATCAACAATTCGCATTATTTTTAACATTATTAGGAAATCATATTCTATCCGAAAGTGATTTAAATCATTTTCATAATGATTTACAACATACAACAGCAATAGTCAAGAAATCGAATAGTATTGTTTCACCATCAACATCGGAAACAGGTTCACCAGATAATACGAGTGAAGAACAGCAACAGCAAACGCAAACATCATCGAATGATAATTTAGGTTTACGTTTAGTTGAATTTATAAAGAAAAGTAACTTCGAGAATGAGAATGATATCGATTCAATTTCGAATCAAATTTTTAAGTAAAAAACACTAAAAGAAAAAGGCAAAGACATACGAACTAAACTTGAATATTTATAGACATTTATCCGATGATGATATTCGACAAAGTAAATGTCAATTAATCATGGATTCCTATCAATATTATTATCACGCAATTAACAATAGTATTCAATTAGAAAATTCTTCAACGTCTTTCTCTTCTAGTCAAGGTTTGATTCGATAATAAAAATTTCATAGATTTCATATACTTTTTTTTTCTAGTTTCAATAAATAAGTCAGATGACAATCTTCTATTCGAAAATACTTCTTCAGGTGTTAATATCGAAATTTTACGTACAGCTTTAAATCTTCATAAGCAAGGCTTAATGATACCATGGGTATTTCAATGTCTCGACAAAGTATAATATCAATCAATTTCAATTGAGAACCAAACAAAAATATTTGTACTTTTTTTTTAAGCATGAAATTACATTTCCTGTTAGTATTGAACCCGAAATGTGTAAAACAATACCAAATATTTGTGAATTTTATCGTCCAATTCGTAAATATTTATATTCAATTTTATTCGAACCATCGACAATCATTCGTGAACAAGTTTACAATAGTGAACATGGTTCTTTTCTCACTGAGATCTCATCGGAATTTCTCTCATCGAAACCAACGATCGAACAACTTTGGTTCGGTACAAATCCCGATACAGATCGAACGATACGTTTAAAAACATTCTTACAATCATTGATTCATTGTGATCTACCAATAATAGCATCTCAAACACATGAGTATCTTCTACTTATCTGTCTTTTACGTTATATATTCACGGAAATGAATCGTTCATCGACAACAATCTTTCATACATATGAATTATTAGCATTTCTATCGCAAGCTGTTCTAATTAATGAATTAAAAACAGTTAATCTCTCGAATATACAAATAAAAACCTATGAAACACGAGCCATTCAATTAGCACATTTATTTGTTCGCGGTTATGAAACAATAATATTTGCAAATGAAATAACAGGTGCACCGATTCATCCGAAATATTCTTGTTTAACAACAATATTTCATGGAAAATATTTTCATCAAAAATATCTTCAAGCACAATATTATCAACAGAATCCAGATTTAATATTAATTCTTGCCGATGGCAATGTTCATTGTGCGCAAATTATATCTCATTTATTTGATATTATTCTTGATCGATCAGTTAATACGAATAATCAAACGCCGGTACAACAACAGCAACAATATTCGATTGTTCCACCGCAACAACAGAGAATTTTAAAACAAGAACGAACACAAAAATTTGTAGCAAATTCAACACGACCACCGATGAGAAATAATCATAAACAAAATGGACAGAATCATCAGCAAACACCGATTACAAATTTTCGACAACAACAACAACAACAACCGCCACCACCAATACGAAATGGTGTAAATAAGAAAAATAATATGAATAATAATCTCACACCATTTAATATTAAAAATCAATCTCAAACAAAAAAAATGCAATCTCATACACCAATACAATCGTCAAATCAACAAATCCTAACGAATGAACAATGGAATGCAAATCATTTAGCAATACCTCCTAATCAACAAACACATACAATCAATAATATACAAACAGTACCAATTCAACATGTTCAAACATTAAATACCAACTATATCAATCAACTCGATGAACAATTTCTTCATTTTCAAATTCAACCACCACAACCCGTTCTCTCAACTCCAATAGCTTACTCTCATCCATCACCTATGTTAACACCACAAATTCCGATCATACCCTATGGTCCTATTCATCCGTCACCATATTCTTTTCCAGCGTATTATCAAACAGCAACAACACCGTATCAACCATTACCCCCAACGCAAATCTTACCCGGTCTTCCGCCTCAAGCACCTATTCACCTTCAACGAACAACGAATTATCCTCCTCAACGTCTTTCGCCAACATCGATGCAAACATTTCAACAACAAACACCAATTTCAATTCAACGACAAATGACTCGTTTACCGAATTTTGATTATTCTCAGTAAAAACTTCAAATCAGTTTTTTTTTTCTAAAATTTTCTTTCTCAAGATTTGATCTCAATCATTCAACACCCTCAACTACAATGCCCATTCCACCAATGCTCATCGATCATACACAACGACTCCATGGTCACTAATCATTATTCAAAACAAAACAAAAAACTCTTTCTTTTTCTTTTATCATCGACAGCAGTCTGTGAAACACAAAAACACAAAATCCAATATTTAAAATGATCATTCTAGTTAGATATTCAGATTTAAGTGCGATAATGTGACATGTGTGCACAGGTTTTTTTATTTTCGATCCACTTTTTTTTATTCTAGTACTGTTTATCAAAAAAAAAACGAGGACATTGAATAATAAAAACAACATATATATCTAGTTGAAAAAAAAACATATCTTCGTTCTCTTCTTTGTTTTAAGATGATTTATTTATTTTTATCACGTTCAATAACTTGGCCGTTTAGTTGGAATAAAAAAACCAGTTCGATCTTAGATGAGGAAAATGAAACGAACAATGTTGGAGATAAAACATCATCGTTAATATCAAATAAAGAACTTCTTGCCCAAATTGATCGAACAAAAAATATGGATGAGAACAAATCATTGATTGAAAAAGATAAAATGAGTCCTCTTCCACCTGTAAACGCTCTCTCAGCATTAGGCAAACATTATCTAACGAGAGAAGATTTAGAGAAAATGATTCAAGCTCGATTCGAACAGGAAACACCTCGAGATCGAGTCGAAAGATTTCTCTGGAAAGAGTAATATTATTTTTGAACAAAAAAAAACAAGAAAAGAAAATTCATTTCTTTCGATTAGTGAATTAGGCAAATATCCTGCTTATGCTAAACTCAAAGATTGGCAATGTACGGCAATTGCTATGGGTCTTGGCTGTGTATTTGGATACAATCGAAAAGAAGAGATGAAGCCTGTTTATATTCGTCAAACATCGATGTTGAAATTTCAAGATCGTCTAACGGCTGAGGTGAGAAGGTGAGATTGGGTTTCGACAAGCAAATTTTCAACAAGATATTTCGATTTTCAGCGTGCTTTTCGACAATATAATGTTGTTATGTTCATGAAAGAAGCATATAGAATTGCTTTTATTGTTCTATTTATTACTGAAACGATAATGTAAGTTTTTGAATTGTTAACAAATAAATAAACGCATTTTTTTATCAAAGGACAAGTCAATATGCAATTCAAGCCTATCGAAATAAATCAACAATCTATGATGCCGTACCAGGTGCAGCATTCGTCGGTTTTGCATTTAAAATGTTTCACAGCCCATTAGCTGCTGTTGTTACCACAATTCAAGGCGGTATCATGGGGTAAATAAATCCTAATAACTAAGAGAGATAAAACAAATTTTCATCTATTTAGATTGATATATGGCTTCGCACATAACGTTGGCGTTCGTTTGATTAATCGTAGATACGAAGATTTGCACTATGAATCGACAATGGATTGGATTCTATATCGAGAGTATATTTTATTTTGAAAGTAAAATTTAGATTGACGAATTGATTTTTATTTTAGAAATGCTGAATTATGGAGTGCGAATCTAGACGAACTACCGACTAGTTATGTTCCACCAGCAACCGATCAAACTTGGGGTCTTGGCTGGTTTAAACGTTAGATTGATTTGTTTTTCTTTTTTCCATTTCTAGAAATAAAATTGCTTTTTTTCTAAAATTCAAACCAACAATCAACTCTCAATTTTAGATTGAAAATTTGTTGTCTTTCACAATGCATTATCTCGAAGATTTTCTTGAATGTAAACATTTACTTGCCTTATTTGTAAATCTCTTGTTTCTATTCGATATATTTTCTTAGTACTCGAACCATTACGTGAAACTATGCGAGAAAAATTGACGTTAATGCGTGAGAATGATTTAAAATTTCAAGGTGAATACGCTCAATTAGAAGATGATACAAATAAATTTCTAACAAACTATCGTCTCTATCAAAGTCAATCGAATTTATCACCATCAAAATCGAAAATTAATGTTTATCATTTGTCAAACGATGAAAATAATCAAATGTCATTATTAACATCCGAACAAAAACTTGCTCGTGATGAAAAACAAAAAGAATACGATCAATTACTAAATCGACATAAACAATTATCAGAAATAACAAGTCAAAAAAGTCATCTGGCTAATGAATCTCAAGAGTTTGTCGAACGATATTATAAAAAATTAGAGAGTGATTTACATAAATTTAAAATGGAATTAGAAGCTGATTATGCTGGCATAACTGAAGTCTTAGAAAAACGTACGCACGATTGTACAAAAGAAAAACAAATATCAACAATACAAAAGATTTCTTTCTTTTTCGATTAGGATTTGAAAATGAAAACTATCAAGCATTCGATGAGAAAACAAATGAAAATAGTAATTTCGATCCGTCGTTAATCGATCTAGAACCTTTGCTAGATTCATATGATGATACAACTCTCTCGAATACGTTGAATGATGATTATTTGAACGGATTCTTTAATTCACAGGGTCGACGTCTATCGAATGGTACGTATATTGAAAACGCATATGACAACTGTTAGTTATTTTGAAATGTTTTCTTTAGGTTTAACACCTAGTATGCTTAATCGTAAACAACAGCAACGTCTTCAGACACTTGCACGAGGTCGTAAACGCCTTCAGGATAAATCGAAACGAAAACGAAATCCTCTTACGGATTCTCCATATATCAATCCTGATGATAGTGATCAATCATCACCGAATACATCGTTAAATTTGACGAATAATCTCGCTTTAACTGGTCTATTCGATGATGATATTCATCTGTTAGATAACTATTCGAATCAGCCAACAACTATTGATGAACGGCGTTATTGTTTTTGCAATGAAATGAGCTATGGTGAAATGATTGCTTGTGATAATTCTCATTGCCGACGTGAATGGTTTCATTATTCATGCGTCGGAATAGTGACACCACCTAAAGGCAAATGGTATTGCTCAGATTGCAGTCAAATAGTACAACAAAAATTATCGAAATAAAAAAACACGGGATTCTATTCTAGTCAACATATGATTGCCTTTCTTGCGCTTTTTCTTCTTCTTCTTCTTCTTGTCAGTGATATTTTTGCTTATGATGTGTGTAAATAAAAACATAATTCTTAAGATGAATGGATTTTTCATGAATTGGGATGAAAAAATCATGTATTTTTCTTCGTTGCTTCAAACAACAATAACAAACTGGTTACATCTCATCTCGTCATGCTACTGTTTGACATGAAAGTTTAAACCATAAATATTTATTCGAGATGTATTTCAATATCACACGAAGTACTTATTACCTTTGAAGAAATAGAATAAATCAAAGGAATAAAAAAAGAAAATCGATCGATGCTAGCCGACCAATGTATTCATTTTGTATGAATAAAATAAGTGTGCTGAAAGAATTTTTGTTCGTTCTTTTATGTATTCGTTCTTTTTCTCCTTTTGAATGAAAAGAAAAATAGAAAAAAAAGGGAAGTGTCAGTCAACCGTATGACGAAATATGAATAAGTTGGTGAAACGCATAAAGAATCCTTTCGCTCGACATACTGAACATGAAACAACAATCAATACAATAGATATTGTTCTACAACTGCCAACAAATCTTCCTGATCATTCCGAAGATATCAACACAATTCGTAAACCAAATTTAATATTCATCTGGTTAGATAGTTCGGTCAATGAAATTGACAATGACGATTGTCAACAAACATTATTCGAATTAAAACAAGTCGTTAATAATCTTCAAATATTCGCCACAAAGGATGAATGTCACCAATATATATGCAGTAATCCTAATCAAAAGATTTTTCTCATTGTTTCCGGTTCATTGGGTCAAGAATTTGTACCTAAAATTCATACATTTCGACAAGTCAATGAAATCTATATTTTCTGTCAAGATAAATCCAAACATGAACATTGGGTGAAAATCTGGTCGAAAGTTCGAGGTGTTTTCACGGCGATTCTACCGATTTGTCGTGAATTAAAACAAATTGTTACATCACCTGATCGAAATTCTATATCGATAAGTATTGTTTCATTTGAAACGAAATCCATCTCGGCAATATCAACGAATCAATTGGATCCGTCGTTTATGTACACGCAAATTTTAAAAGAAACTCTTTTTAATATTGATTTTCGAAAGAAATCCGTTCGAGAATTGACCAAATATTGCCAAAGTTTATTTTCAACGAACGAAAAGGAATTGAAAATTATCAATGAATTCGAAAATAAATACCACAAAACGAAATCAATCTGGTGGTACACAAGAGAATGTTTTCTACATCGGATCTTGAATCAAGCTTTACGTACAATGGATATTGTTATCATAGCAAAAATGGGCTTTTTTGTTCGAGATTTACATGAACAAATCAATGAATTACATCGACAACAATTTCAGGCTGATATGCCAATGTTTGTTGTCTATCGAGGACAAGGTTTGTCATCGAAAGATTTCGATAAGATTCTCAAAACTAAAGGCGGACTACTATCATTCAATAATTTTCTTTCAACAACTGAAAATCAAAATTTAGCTATTTGTTACGCATGTCGAAATATGAATGAATCAGGTTTAATGGGTGTAATCTTCAAAATTTCAATTCATCCATCGATATCATCTGTGCCTTATGCTCGAGTCAAAGAATATAGTTATTTTAAACGTGAAGAAGAAATACTCTTTTGTATGCATACAATATTTCGTATCGAAAATATTTGTCAAATTAATCAAGATTCAAAAGAAATCTGGGAAATTGAATTAATTCTAACGAATGATAGTGATCAACAATTAAATGAATTAACACAAACGATGCGAGAAGAAACACAAGGACTCAAAGAATGGTTTTCTATTGGACAGTTACTAATTAAATTAGGTCAATTTACAAAAGCTGAAGAATGGTATCACGTTTTACTCGAACAAAAAATAGATAATTTCGATAAAGGTTATATTTATCATCAACTCGGTTGGATCAATGATAATCTCGGACATTATACAGATTCAATTGTATACTATACGAAATCTTTGGATAATATCGAAAAACATTTGCATGAACATCGATTGGATTTAGCAACATGCTATGATAATATCGGTTCAGTTTGTGAATCAATTGGAGATTATTATCGAGCATTAATGTATCATACACGAGCACTTTTTATTTATCAAATATTACTTTCACCTGATAATCCAGATATAGCAACTACGTTGACGAATATCGGCTCAGTTTACAATAAAATGAGAAAATATGACGATGCTCGAGAGAAATTTCAACAAGCATTGAAAATCTATCAAGATAAACTACCCAAAAATCATCCATGTCTAGCTGTTTTATATAATAATATCGGTTTACTTTACAATGACATCGATGATATACCAACAGCACTTTGGTATTACGACAAGGCATTGAAAATCTATCAAAATACTGTCCCATTGAATCATCCAAATTTTGCAATAGCCTATCAAAACAATGGTAAAGCTCTCGAAAAAATGGGTGAATACGAACGTGCACGAATTGAATACGAAAAAGCATTGATTATTTTTCAAACAATTTTCCCACTTGATCATCCACATCTTGCCACATGTTATTCACATATAGCTTCAGTTTATAGGAAAACAGGCGACTGTTCTCAAGCACTTGCTTACTATGAAAAATCATTGAATATTCGTGAACAAATGCTTCCGTCGCATCACCAAGATTTAATTATTTCCTATAATGGCATCGGTGATGTTTATGAACAAATCAATGATTATAATCAAGCATTTCTATTCTATCAAAAAGCATTTCAAATTTGTCAGACAACACCCGCACCGGATAATTTCCTTCTAACTACTTCGTACCATAAAATGGCGAAAATATATTCTGCGATGGGTTTGTATCAAGAAGCGCATCCGTATATTCAACAGGCGGTTGATATTGCACAACGAGTTCTGTCATTGAATAATTCGGATCTTGAAATGTATATTAATACTCTCAAATCAATCGAAGCAATGTTATAAACATTATTCAATGTACATATGAAGAAAGATGTCGCTCGTGTTTTGTAATGAAAAATATTTTTGTTAAATAAAATTTCGTTTTTTCGACTTGATTTTCTATGAAAAAAATCATGTAAAATGTAAAAAATGAATTTATCTTTTCAATTGGATAACAAATGCCATCGGTTGTCATAGAAGAATTCGTACTGAATAGACTTATGGCAGACAGATTAGTTGCTGAATAATCGAGCAACGTTTTCTTTTTTCTTCTTCTTCTTCTTTCTCTTTTGTTTAAAATGGAAGACGATAATCTGGTTTTTCTTCTCAATACAAGTAAATCAGAAATAACGACGCCAATTCAACAAAAACGTGAACCATTAGTACAAATAGCTACTGATAATAATGACGAACAAGATTCAGTCGTTACAATGACATGTTTAAACGATTGTATATCGACACAACCTGTCACGAGCAATGTCAAACGACATTTTGACGATATAAAAATCATTCGACCGTCGTCAGCTAATAGTCAACAAAGTTCTCGATTAAAACATCAAGAAAAAATCATCAACTACGCACCACATTTAATATCAGGTGGCAATCGAAATTCGACGGATAATCTTATTCAATCATCGATTGATGTAACAATATCAACGAATTCATCGCCTCCTCAAGATAAACAACAAGTACAACGATTATCTCCCGTTGAAGATGAACTAGCAATTGTAACAATTATTGGAGCTGATGATCGATTGCCAACACCAATAACTCCACCGAAATCATCGACATTAACTCAAATTCAATCAACACCCGATGTACAAATCTCTCGTTTCGATAAAGATCCAACAACATCGAAAGCTGCATTTGCACGTTCACAATTAGCTAAACGTTTGTCGGTTAATCAAGCACAACAACGACCTGTACCAATTCAATCACTTTCAAATACAACAACCACAACAACAACAAATAATGATATGCCATTAAATAATGAACAACAACTAGCAGCAACACTCGCTGCATCAGTAGCTGTTTCTGTTGCTCAACCATTTCTGAAATTGCAAAATGAATTGGAACAGCGAATGAATAATGTACTCGAGCAAATGCAACAACGAACGCATACAAATGGCGTCGTTGTACCTGTAACAACATTGCCACAAACAATCGAAAATAATCGATTGTACAATGATTGCATCGATACACGAATGAAAACAATGGAAAAAGTTCAAGAACGACAAGAACAAGCGCTTCAACAATTAGTCGATCTCGTTAAATCGACTAAATCGAGATCGAAATCCAAATCACCTACTCGACGTGAACACAATTCATCATCGATGTATGAAGTGGATACACCACAGCAACAACAACAACAATCTCATTTTCTTGATACACTTATTGGAACTTCATCACCACCTGTTCGTCTATCAAAACAACAGAAAAAACCTCATTCTCATAAGAAATCATCTCAATCACCATCGAATAAACGTCAAAGTCGTGTATCGAGTACAAATACACGAACTGTTAGAATTCGTTCTCCCGTCACATTCAAAGAACAACCAGCAAATAGTCGTTTTAATATCGAACCATCATCGCCATATGGTTGTTCCGTTTGCGATCGATCTCAATCTCGTTCTCGATCTCGTTCACGTTCTCGTTCGCCAACAAAAGGTCTCTCGCCTGATTCGTCCTATCCACGACCATTTGCACCAATACCACGTCCACCATCGATTATGTCCGATGGTTTCATTCCTTCATCAACAACAGCAGCAACAGCAACAGCTGGAAATGCTTTAGAAGAAATCTATCCACCGTTTGATAAATATTTAAATAATTCAACTGTCCCATCGCCATTAGAACCGAAACCAGTTCGAGCAGTCAACGAAAATGTCGATCTTCATGAACGTATCAAACAAATTGATGAAGCTAAAAGTTTACTCGATGAAAATTATTTAACATTACAACGACGAAAGAATGAGGTTGCACATGTCGAATCGACTAGTAATGATTCATCGAGAATTCAACGTCTTGTTGAACAATGTGTCAAACAAGTAACACAACAAGTACGAGAAGAAGTTCGACTCCAACTCGAAGAAGAAGATAAACAGGACGAAGAAGAAAAGAAAACAACAGCAGCAACATTGATGAAAAAACGTTCGACAACTCGAACACAATTAGCGTTTGATCGTCATTCGACTGTACGAAATGGCAAACAAGCGATTGAAAAGAAAGAACCAACAGGCCCATCGAAACCGTATAGTGACGCATTTATGGAAGCAGTTTACGGCCGATCGTTGTATCAAAAAATTAAGAAGGAAGGCAAACAACCTTACTTCAAACTAAGAAGTCAAACTGTTCAACAAGCGAAACAACCGAAAAAACTCGAACAAATACCCGTTCGAGATACTGGACTAGTAAAATATTTATTAGAAGTCAAATGAATATTTGTTTTTGTTTTTTCTTCTTCTTCTAGAAACCTTCTCCACAAATGATTGTACCTCCTCGTCAATTGATGGAACAACCAGTTGTTATACCAACAACAACAGCAACAACTTATGAACCCGAATATTACACTCGACCAGACGGTGTTATTCTTCTTGGTCCACCACAAATTCGCGATACACGAACATTTCAACCGACCTATGTACCTTCGAAAACTAATTTAACACCGCATATTTTGCCAAGTGTTGGTGTCGAACCGAAAAAAATACATTTTGGTAATCGAACAGACATCATTCGAGTTGACACTGATGACGATGACGATGAAGACGATGGACAAGGTATTGAAATTCCAGGTTATCGTCAACCAAAAGATGATCAACAAACCTACGATGGTCCTCGATTTCCACCAACAATACCACATGACGAAGGTTATCGTAATCGACAATACGATACACTACAAACAGGTGCGATTGATTGGTTAGAACAAGAATTAATCGCACGTTTTATGAGTCAATTACAAAGTCAACAAACAACAGTTCCTGTTCGACAACATCGTGATCTGATCAGTGCACGTTCATCGACAAGTTCGTCGAGTGATGATCGAAGTTTACACGATCGATTGCTTGATCTACTTGGACAAGACGGGTTTCAATTGTTCATCGATATGGGACAACCAATCGATCAAGATTTAATTCAAGCGTTGACACGTGAAGTTCTCGAAGAACGTATTACACAAATGATTGGCTTTCGATCTCCAAGAGAAAGTATTCACGTTATACAACCACCACCTGCTCCTCCGCCACGAGCAACAACACCAACAGCACCGATTGTCGTCGATCCATATCAATGGCCACAAGATCATAGCGTACCAACACCACAACCGACTCCACCGCATTCGCCACCACCTGTTCGTCCTCCACGTGTTGTTACACCGGAAATTACAGGTAAATATGAGTTTCCTACAAATAGAAGTTTAAAAGAATGCGAATTTAATATTCTAGCACAAGAAATCTCATCGGAAAGTGATCCAACAACACCACGTTCTGAAACACCACGTGAAGATAATGATCGTCCGTTGCCAACTATATTTCACCATAGTATTGGAACACCAACGCCAAGCAACAGTCCATCGCCACCGTCAACTCCACGACCACAACCCCCTCCACCACCACCACCTGTAGTTATTCAAAAACGTACTGAAGGTACCATGACATCACCTGAACCACCACCACCGCCACCACCGGTTATTATTCAACCGCCAAGAAAACCATCTCCACCGCCTCCACCTCCGAAACAAAGAACACCTTCGCCTGTCTCATCGACATCATCATCGTCGTCTTCATCTTCGAGTTCTAGTAGTTTAACATTTTCCGTTCCGTATTCATCAACGGACAGTCCATTCAGTGATCACATGTGGTTCGATGATCGAAGTGAAGGTCAAATTGATCTACTCGATCGTGATCAACCACAAACTGAACTCATTATGAGACAAGCTCGAAAATTACTCGAACATCGACATCGATATGCATCCATGACGCCAAGTGGAATGAGTCTAGTTTCACCACCCTATTCACCTGCCGGTGGTACTCATACACTATCAATTGGCGAAGTTCCGCATGATTATCATCCGACTTCAAAACCTTTTCCACAACAAGAAAATGGACATACGACACCGCCAGGTTCGGATGATAGTAATAATTCAGGTAAAAGTGAAGGCGAAGTAACAGCGAGTATGATGGGAAATCAACAGCCGCAATCGATACATATTAAATACCGACGATCAACTCAGGGTTTTGTGAAGAAAAAAGACAATAAAAAATGAACGTGATGATTTGTCGGTCTGTCCTGTTTGTTAGTTTTACATATTATACTATATCAGAGCGTTGCGCTTTGTAGGATCTTTCTTTGTATTTTTAATTATAAATTAATTTTGTGTGTGTGTAGATTAGAAAAAAAACAAACAAAAAGAACAAAATACATTTTTTGCTATATAACTTCATCTAGGATGGTTTTCTTTTTGAATAATAAAAATCACAAGTATGTATTTCACACGTATCCACTAATGACGACTTTTAGTCCATATCATTGACAAACATAATAGTTGCATCTTCATTGCCATGTCTTCCTTTATACGTATTAAACAAACGTTTCAATGCTTCCATATATTCTTGATGATATTTATCGACAATTTCCGAAGTGATTTTCTCCGGATCTAATTTCGGTAGATGTATTGGTGCGCCAACATAGGTATCGACAGCATGTCGAACAGGTAGAAATCCGACGGCATATTGAAATATCCCGCGACCTTTGAAGAAAGGTGTAGCAACACCTAAACGTTTCTGTAACATAACTTGTAAATGTCGTAATCGAGAACCACGTGGATTTGGTACTTGATCAAAGAGATCATTTTCACCGAATGAAAATATCGGAACTAAACTAGCGCCATTGGCTAGGCCAACTTTAACGAAACCTTTACGATTTTTTAATGTTAAAATATATTCATGCGATGGACGAGCATCTAATGATTCTTTCGCACCACCCAATACTAATCCGATGCTATTGCCATTGCCTTTTGTTAAAACATAATTGCACGATTCTTTCGATGCATCACATATGCCTAACATGCCCAAATAAAAACCATAGAATGGTATACGAAAATTAACTTTCAATGTTAGTAGACGAAGATTAATGCCCGGATATTTATCAGCAAAGCCTGTTGCTTCAGTAGCAAAATTACTGAATGCTCCAAGTGATATTATACCATGAGGATGATAACAGAAAATATACGAACGATCCGGTGGTAGTTCACATGTTTTATGTAAATGAATTGGGAAATAATCTGAAATGATAGTTCTTTTTTTCTTGAACGAAAAAAGCAAATATATGACGTATATTTACCTGCACCCCATTTCCAAAATTGCAATCGTCGAAACCAATCTTGTTTGATGCCACCTTCTCTTGGAAATTTTTGAAAGAAAGTCATCCATGTCAAATAAGCAACGAAAGCACCAACCACATACCAATTTTGACTACGTAGAAGAAAGAATGATAAAACAAGACAAAACCATGGCACAAGAAACCAAATGAGAATAGTCATTGTTTGTCTTCGACGGTATAATGGTGTATTCAATGGAGCAAATATGGGTTGTGTATTTGATGCAAGCGTGATTACTGGTGTTTGAGTAACCAGTTTTTCTGTTGCCATAAGCTCACGTACTTCATCTTGAATGTTTTGTAGTTGTTCTATTTCTTCTAATATTTCCGTTTGTATTTTGTTTATAATCGCAGGTTCTTCATTAGTATCTGTATCATTGCCTTTAACATCTTCAAGTTGTTGAATTTCAGAATTATCTACTGAAGTAGACGCTGGTGACGATGCAACTTCTTCCGACATTATTACTTGTAATGATATAATATGCTATTATTTAACTTTCCGTTTTATCTATTGCGTTTTATACATAGAATGAATAAAAGATATGAAGAAAGAAAAGCAACACAAATAGATGTTTAATGATAAACAATGAATATGATATCACTAAGATACTGCATGATTTTTGAGTAAATAGTGAAAACGAGATTCTACACTACAAACTACTCGACTACTAGATACGTCAAAGGTAAAAATATAAAGAGCCAATTAGATTTTTTTTCTCTCGATGAGCACTTTTCGTTTTAATTTTATAACTACACGTTTATTCCGTCTGTAGATTGCGCTGTGCACATGGTTCATTTTGATGAACGAAATTTGAATAATATATGGATTTCATTCTACTAACCATAATCGAAATTGTAGGCCCATGCATTTACGGGTTGTAATACTATCAAGATTTCGAGAAAAACAACTTTTATTTAATGTTAACCATCTATATCAATATATCGATAAAAAAAGTTTTAAATTTATTATTCTCCTGAAGCTATATAAGTTAAATTTAAAAATTAACGTTGTCGCACAATCATCAGTAAAATCCAACTACTAATTATGAAGTTGGTCTAAACATAGAAAGCATAAATGATTATCACAAAGATCTTAAATAATTTCAACAAATCTGGTCGTATGATCTAAACCGCCTAATTGAACTATAAGTTCAGCAAAATCGCTTAAAATAGTTAAACGTTAGTGTATGGTATGCTCCTGTCCTTCTCTAAATCCATCTTGAACATTACCAATCATTATTCATAACAACAGTATCTATAAGTTTGGCATCAGAGAACTAAACAATGCTCCATAATGCAACAAGAGAAATTGTACATCGATTAATAATACATTTAAATGCTTTTTACTGTAATTCTTTGGTTTCTAATATTCAAAGTAAATAAAAAAGAATTATTTGTTGACAAACACCCATTTCAACTTAAATTTCATGAATATTTAAATCAACTTTGAAAGGTAGCAAAACATGTTGTTTTTCGTTCTTCTGTTTTTAACTTACACGTATGCTTCAAAAGATATGAAATCCTCGTGGTGCAATGTATGCTGAATCAAACACAAATGCATATTTCGTTTATTTTTAGATGACAGCAGCAAACTTTAAAGAATTAGTTACTGAACTTTTGACAGCATCGTCTACTTTAACTGATTTCACTAATATAACAGTACAATTGCAACAAGAAAATGTAAAATTTTCAGCAACATTTACTTCCGAATCATATGAATCCATACTTAATCTTGAGCAATGGGCATGGAAAATATTGAGTCAAGGCTATGAACACTATGCAACGAATTCTCAATATGAACAGTTATTTCATACTCTTACTTTATTCAATAAAAATCTAATTTTTAATTGTGATTCAATTGAAGTGACACAAAAAGCTTTGCTATTATTTCCTGAATCAACAAAATCGGCACAACAGATTCTAGAACAAGTTAAAACGAGTACCGATGAAAATCATGTGTATATCACCATTGTTGGTTTATGGTTTGATAATATCTCGTATTTTCTTCACGATAATCCTCAATTCGGTACGTCAACTGGTATTATTGATATTGCGAATTATTTTGCCAATCATTTTTTCATAACAAATGAATATCGACTTTATCTAATTCAATTTCAACAATTTGAAAATTTTCAACTCAATTTTTCAATGAAACAACAATTCTATTTGAAAACATGTTCATTCTTTCTAAGTTCATATTTCTCTGCGGCAAGTCAAGACAATTTCGGTTACACATGTGATCAAATGTTTGAACATATTGGTGAAAATTATTTACAGATAATACAAAATCATACGCAATATATAGATACATGGAACGAACATACGCTTGCATGTTGTAGTCATTTAATCGGTTTAATTTGTGCATGTTGTTGGTGGAATGGAGAGAAAATACTTGAAGTGAAGAAACTCTTTTCAGCTGAACAGATTGCTTGTAATCATGCTGAAGCTTTAATTCGAATCATTAACTATAAACCATTGTATCAACGTATTACAATACAACGAGCTAATGATGAAACTATTCTCATGGATGCAACATTATTTCTCTTTAATATTATTGTTCAAACACAAAATATCAATTGGTATTTTCGTTCAATTATACAACTAGCAGATATACTTTTGACTCTTGCAGAAACAATAATCTGTGATAAAATATGTTTACTTGCATATGGCATTTTAAGCGAAGTTTTAACAGACGAACAAATGAAAGATTTGAAAATAATTGATAGTATTAGAGGTTACTATTTCGATACACTTGAGCAAGGTTGGCATCATTCATCGAAAAAATATAAACAAATTCCTGTTGCTTATTTACTACGAGGTAATTGTATATTCATACATATGTGAATCTTCTTTGTTTTAAATCTCTGTTCGTTTGTCATTTCAAGGTTTTTTACCTTTATCGAAAAACGATACAATTCAACAGAAAGTAGCTGGTTCAGACAAAATCTTGATCTTTACTAAAATGTGCGATGAATACCCGATTGTCTATGATATCATTTGGGCATTATCATTCAATCAGGATATTCAACAACAACTTCGATCGAATACGTCATTTATGACTAAACTTGCTCATCTACCACAACAGTGCGACAATGAACAGATGCTCAAGATCAGACAAGGAATTCTCTGGAATCTAGAATTGCAACACGAGGATCGAATAACAACAGAAAACAATCAAGAAAACCGTTTCGATATTATGATAAGTTATTCACATAAAGATAAAGTCATTTGTCGACAGATCTATGATGAACTAATCAAAGCAGGATATCGAGTCTGGATTGATTTCGATCAAATGCATGGCAATGTCATGGATGCAATGGCACAAGCAATCGAACAATCAAATACGATTCTCATTTGTATGAGCGAACAATATCGACGAAGTAATTATTGTCGAGCTGAAGCACATTATGCATTTCAACGACAATTGAAAATCGTGCCTGTATTGGTACAGAAATACTATCATCCAGATAATTGGTTATTATTTCTTGTTGGTCAATTGCTTTATGTAGATTTTACAAAATATGAATTCGCTCGAGCTAGAGAAATGTTAATAAAAGAAATCGAAGCAACGGTCATAGACAAATCAAAAAAGGTAAATGTTCAATTAAAACAACAAGATGATGACGATGTTATTCTACCTGTTGTGCCGATATCTCCATTAGATTCTATTATTGAACTTAATCTACCCGAAAATATCCTTGAGTGGAATGAAACAGACGTACAAGATTGGCTGAGAAAACATAAATTTGTTCAAATGTGTCAATTACTTTCGCATTTTGATGGTCGAAGTCTCATCTATTTCGATGAAATACTAAAGAACGGTGATACACAAGAAATGATATCTTTGCTCAAAAGTGATGCAATTCGTCTAACAAATAGTCCGATTTCATTGATAGAATTGTGTCGTTTTCAATCGTTGATGTATCAACAAAGAAATCCTGTCGAAAATACTGTTTCTTCGAATCAATAATCATAAAATCAGAAAGAAAAAAAAGCGTGTCAAGATTTCGTTTGATTTTTCATTTGATTTTTTTATCTGTCACATGGTCATTAATGATTGATCATTAGAGCAAATAGAAAAGAGAGAAAATAAATATCGGTGAAAAATATGCGTACGTGCTCTAAGTGAATGTACCATTAGCTTTATTTTGAAAATATTATCGATAATCGAGACTATAATGAACGATAGTTTTGCTGAATTGATTTTAACACTTCAATTCCCTGTATCAACGAACGATGATCTATGGAAAATAAAACAAATATTGGATAACAAGAATTCTCAACAGGACGTATCATCATTCATTTCTGATTGCTATCAATCGATGCTCAAATTAGAACGTTGGATATGGCAATTGCTTAGTTCGAATGATCACCAATGGATTGAACGAATAGATTGTATTGAACTATGTGAAACATTAGCATTATTCAATCGAAATCTAATTTTTTGTTATGATACAATCGATGCTGAAATAAAAGCTTGTCTGCTGATTCCCGAAAAAATCGAATGGATCAATCAAATATTCGAACATTTAGCTGCGATTACCGATCAGAATCATCGTTTTATTCGTCTTGTTAGCGATTGGTTTAATAATCTTGCATTTTTCCTACATGAAAATCCTGAATATGAATCGAATACACTTATTAGTTATATGATTCGTCGTATAGCATCGAATTATATTATGACTGAACAATATAAAATTTATTTAAATATTACTCAACAATCATTATCATCGACAGTTTATACAAACAAGCACATATTCTATATTAAAACTTGTTCAATACTACTGAGTTCGTATCTATTTGCTAAAGCTCAAGATTTTACCTATACAGCTGAAGAAATCATTCGACAATTAGGTCGTGATTATACTCAGATCATAATTTTACATACAACTACAATAAATTCCTGGAGTCCTGAATTACTTCATTGTATATCAGGTTTAATTCATCTGTTTTCTTCGTGTTGTTGGTGGGGAGGAGAAAAAGGCAATCAAGCAAAAGCGATTTTTCCAAATGAATCAGCTGTATGTAATTATATTGATGCGTTAATTCGAATTATCGAGTACAAACCATTGTATCTATGTATTGCAAATCATTTAGCTAATGATCAAAGAATGCTTCTCGATAGTACTCTATTTGCATTGGTGAATATTGCACAAAATCCCGATTTTATTTGGTATTTACGTTCGAAGCAATCATTACCGGATACACTCATGCTTATAACTGATACGTCGATTTGTGATCGAGTTGCATTGGGTATTTATATTGTCTTAGGAGAAATTCTAAATAATGATCGTTTGAAAGAATTGAAAATTTCTGATAGTGTCAGTAGTTTTTTCTTTAACATACTTCAGCATGCATGGGAACATCCATCGAAAAAATTCAAACAAGTACCTATATTTCAGCTGTTAAAAGGTAAATGAACAATTCATTTTTTTTGTCTGTCTATTTGATTTTATCTCTCAATTATTCAAAGGATTTGGTAGTTTATCAAAAATCGATGCCATACAGCAGAAAACAGCTGAAATGCATAAGGTTGAACTATTTATTACCATGGTTGATCAATATCCGATTGTTTATGATATCATTTGGGCATTATCATTCAATCAGGACATTCAACAACAACTTCGTTCGAATACGTCATTTATGACTAAACTTGTTCATCTACCCAAACATTGCGATAATGAACTGATTCAGAAAACGATTCAAGGAATTCTCTGGAATTTAGAATCGAACCATGGAGAACGAAGACAATCATGTTATGGTACTGAAGAACGATTTGATCTTATGATAAGTTATTCACATAAAGATGAAATCATTTGTCGACAGATTTATGATGAACTAATCAAAGCAGGATATCGAATTTGGATTGATTTCGATCAAATGCATGGCAATGTCATGGATGCAATGGCACAAGCAATCGAACAATCAAATACGATTCTCATTTGTATGAGCGAACAATATCGACGAAGTAATTATTGTCGAGCTGAAGCACATTATGCATTTCAACGACAATTGAAAATCGTGCCTGTATTAATACAAGAACACTATCAACCTGATGGTTGGTTGTTATTTCTCGTTGGTCAATTGCTTTATGTAGATTTTACAAAATATGAATTTTCACAAGCTATAGACATGCTTATTCGAGAAGTCAAAGCACCGATTATCATTGACATTGGTCTGAGTTCTGTTTGTTCCATGATATCTCAATTCGCGCCAATATCCACCAATCCAGATAATATTCTCGAATGGACTGAAAGACATGTTCAAGATTGGCTAGTAGCTCATGGTTTATTGCAAATGTCTCATTTATTTGCGAATTTTAACGGTCAAAGTTTATTCTATATGAATGAATTAATCGAAAAAGGTGATTTACAACAAATAATCAATCTCCTTCAAGAAGATTGCATTCGAAGAACAAATCAAAGCCTATCTCTTGTTGAACTTGCACATTTTCGTGCGCTCTTCAATCAATACAAATCTTCATCGAAAAAATTGAAAAAGAAATCCTTTTTACGTTGTTTAATAATGTAACCATTGACATGAATAAAATCACATATCGATTTCGGTGTATATAATATATAAGCATCTATCAAAAATACCTTTGCCCTCAACATTCGTGACAGTATTTAATCATCCATAAAACTGATCGATGACAAAGCAATATAATACTGTTTACATGAAAGAAAAGAAAGAAAAAAAAGTGTTTTTTTTTATTCTCTCACTAACTACGTCTACGCATATATAGCTATACTTTCGTATAAGATACTACATAGTATTCAACGAATATGGACGAAAATCTCGAAGGACTTATCAATATAATAACAACAAATAAACCAATAACAAATGATATTCTATCGAAATTGACGAGTTACTTCGAACAAATCAATGGAAATTTACTCATCGAATATCTTGATAAAAATTTCGATCTATTATGTCGATTTGAACGTTGGTTGTGGGATAAATTTTGTGTTTTAAACGACGATTTGTTTCAACAATCGAATACATTCGATTTTCTCCAAACCATTGCTTTGTTTAATAAAAATTTAATCTTCGTCATTCCGGATGAATTCGATGCACAGAAAAAATTCTCTCTTCTTTTTCCCGATGATATCAATTCTATCGAACAAATTCTCGAACAAATTCAAAGTTCAACAAATGATAATGACCTCTATGTCTATGAAATTAGTCTTTGGTTCGATAATCTCGCATATTTCATCGATACATATACTCAATTTGTCGATTCACCAGTTGTTATTCAAATGAATTATTTATTTGCAATGAAATATTTCATGACCGACAAATATCGAGTCTATTTACTTGAAATACAAGAACAAAATTTTACGCCAACATATAAACAATCGTTTTATATTCGAACATGTTCGTTTGTTCTCAGCACATATTTCTTTTGTAAAAAACAATCATTTCCATATACAGCCGAAGATATGCTTCGATATTATTCGAAAGATTTTCTTAAATTTATTGAAAATCATTATTTAAATATATCATCATGGTCGAAAGACGTTCTTTCGTATGTAGCACATATTATGAATTTTCTTTTGGCTTGTTGTTGGTGGCGAGGTGATCCACAAAAACATGTTCATATAGTCATGTCAACTAAACAACAAGCTGAAAATAATATTTTACGATTAATACATATTCTCAATCATAGAATTTATCATGAACGAATCGAACCGTCTCGTTCGAACGATGAAACCATTCTCATTGATACAACAATAAGTTTTCTCTTACGTTTATTATTGATCTATGATTCGGTTTGTTTTATTCGAAAAAAAACGCATCTCGTCGATTTACTTTTACCAATAGCCGAAAAACCGATAAATATTCGACTTAGTCTACGTGCCTATGCACTTCTTGGCGAAATTTTATGCGATGATAAATTAAAAGATTTAAAAGTAGGTCAAAAACTCTATGAATATTATTTCTATATACTTGAAAATGCTTGGCAACATCCAGCACAAACATTTCATCGAGCAACTGTTTATCATTTACTTCGAGGTCTAACTAATCTCGCCAAAAACGATTGCATTCAACAAATTACAATTAATTTAAATAAAATTCCACTTTTAATCGAAATGTCGGATAAATATCCGGTTGCCTACGAAATCCTTTGGGCCCTTTCATTTAATCGTGATATTCAACAGCAACTTCGATCGAATCCAACATTTATGATGAATCTTCTGCATCTGAAACCTGAACTTGACAATGAACAAATGAGAAAAGTTGTGCACGGCATTCGATGGAATCTCGAAATAACTCATGATAATCCCGAACAATCGGATACTGATTCTGAACAAGTTCTATTCGATTTTATGATTAGTTATTCGCATAAAAATAAAAATTCTGTCAAACAAATCTACGATGCACTCATACAACACGGCTATCGAGTTTGGATCGATTTCGATAAGATGCATGGCAATGTTATGGATGCAATGGCACAAGCAATCGAACAATCGAAAATGGTTATTATCTGTATGAGTGAACAATATCGACGAAGTAATTATTGTCGAGCTGAAGCTTTCTATGCATTTCAACGGCAATTGAAAATCGTGCCTGTTCTCGTTGAGAAATATTACAAACCCGATGGTTGGCTGCTATTTCTTGTTGGACAATTATTATATGTCGATTTTACGAAACATGAATTTTCTCAAGCAATAGATATGTTATTCAAAGAAATTCACGGTTCAGATGGTGAACCAAAAGTCGATGATGCACCGGCTGATTCTGATCGTAACTCGAAAAGTGTTACAGCAACTCTGCCGAAAATATTGCCTTTACCAGCCATTGTTTCATCGAAACCATTGGACAATCTTTACGATTGGAGTTCTACCGATGTTCAAGAATGGCTGATCGAACAGAATCTCAATCAAATGGCTGTTCTCTTGCAAGGTTATGATGGCAAGAATTTAATCTATTTAAATAAATATTTAAAATATGGAGATTCGAAAGATGTTTTAAAATGTCTAGAAAACGATTCATCTCGACGAACAAATCAAATTTTATCATTAGTTGAACTTGCTCAATTGGACAGTTTACTTAGTGAACAACAAATTCAATCGATATCATCGCAGAAAATTAAGAAAAATAGAAATCAATGTGGGAAATTATGTAAACTGATGTGAATGGTTTATTTCTTTTTTTTTCTTCAAATAAAGAGAATAAAATAATACTTAATAATAATAATAATAATAGAAAAAGAGGAGAAAATCTGTTGGTTTTTACATTTGCTGAGTGGAATTACCGTTCCACGTACGTTTCTCTTCGTCGTCACTATCATCTTGCGTATTATGAAAACGACGAATAGTCGTGTTTTCGGTTGAATCCGTTCGAAAATTGTCTTTTCGAGTTGTTGTTGATGGTGCTGGTGATGATCGTTGTTGACGATGAGTATTCGTATTATTGTTTGTACGATTACCGAATAATTTCGAAAAAATCAATTGATAAATAAAATTGAATTGCATCATAAACCAAGCAAACATGACTGAAATCGATTGAAGAATATTATTTTGTGCATTAGTCATTGATGGGCTATTCGTATTTGTACGATTGATAACAAGTAAGACAGCTGTTGGAACAAGTTCGAGTTCTTTCAATGTATTGGGATTATCACGTTCAAGTGTAACACGTGTATGAGTCGTTCGAAGAATGAATGAACCATTCTGATATTGATCTGTCGGAAGAGTTTGCTGTAAATATTGGTAAACATTCGACATGTGATCATCGGAAGAGAAATCTTCGGTGAAAAATGAACCGTCGGTGAGACGAAACTGTAAACGTGAACGTGTGTAATTCACTTTGGGTATTGTGGGCGATGAAGGTGGAGAAGCCGGTTTGGGTTGTGCTTCTTCGTATTTTCGACGTTTTTCTTCTCGATCTTGTTGAATTTGTGCTTTTAATTTTTCTTGTAATTTCTGTTGTTCAATTCGATCACGTCGAAGTTCTTCGGCTTGTTGTCGAATTAATTCTTCTTGTTTTTTCTGTTTATCGAGTTGCATTTGTTGGCCAAGACGACGACGATTAATTTCATCTTCTTTTTCCTTTTCGTTGGCTTCTTCATCGCGTTTCTCGTGAAGTTCTTTTAATCGAGCACGAGCGTCGGCTACTTTTTCTTCGACACTTTTTTTCACCGGTTCGAAATTCTTCAAACATTCGCCAAGAGTTTCATTGAGTTGATTTGCATCATCAATTTTCTCATCTAACATTTTCAAAACTTGACCGTTTTGCCCGTTAATAAAATAAATCGTCGGATAATTTTCTACTTTATAAATTGCAATGAACTGCTTGCACGCTTCGGTATCTTTGTCTAAACGAAGTGCAATAATATTTGATTGATTACTGGAATTCGACCAAACAGTTGACCATAATTGATTGAATTGTTCCGATTGTTCGGATTGATCACGAACGTAAACGATGAATAATGCTCGACGAGTTTTAGCTTCTCGTACAGCATCAACAACAGCACCTGAAAACCACGGTTCCATTGCTCGGTTATTTCTTTTTTTTCTTTTTGATTGAATGACGTGTCAATTTAGCGTCTAAAAACTAAACACGACACAAATCTATTCACTTCTTCTTATTTATTTATTCTCTTTCTCGTTTTTTCCTATTAGTAAATAGACAGAATCAAATAAGTTTCTTTCTTAACCAGAGGTCGCAAAGAGACAGAAAGAAAAAGATTTTTATTAGAAAATCGAGTAAGAACTTGTTGCACAAAGTGGAGTGTACAAACAGGCAAATTTCTACGTCATTCTACTAAAAAAAAATTTTACGAACAAATAAGCGCAAGAGATTATACAACAAGATGAACTATTTTGATTAGACATTTGCTTGCCATTGCCAATTGAATAGAATAATACAAAAGAATAATCCGACTAATGATAGACGAAGGTTCGAACTTCCATTGCAACCATCTTTATTATCACATTGACAATACCACATTTTCGTTTTCCATGTGCCAACACGTTCAATACAATCACGACCTTGTTTTCGACTAACACGACCACGTATTGCACATCCACGCATGAAATATCGCACACCATCGCCAACTTAAATTAAGAATTTCATAGATTTCATGTTGTTTTTTTTTTCGTTTTTTCTATTTCATCCTACCTTCCCACATATATTTTCGACACATTGTCGCATTGACCATGCCGACTTGTCCGCAATCTTTCAAGAAAATTGTATCATTTTGAAATGGATCTCGACATTTCTGATCTGGTTCTTTGCAAACATAGCATTTTATTGATACAACTAGAAAAAGATCGACGAGTTTAATTCGATTTCTTGAATTGAATTCTTTTTTTTTGTTCAACTACCTGATAAAGCGTAAAATGCCAAAATAACAAACGAACAATAGAATAGCAAATATTTCATAACAGCTTCGTTTTGCAACTACGAAATTCTCTTGTCACTTTCTCGAATCGAACTTCATACAAATAAACAATACAAAATTCTCTCCTCCAATTGAATTTTTTTCAATGACCTCTATCTCAACTAGGTGTACAGTTTTTTTTTTGGTGCGTGTATGTGTGTGCTAAGGTAAGATGAAATACGAACGAACGAACGAACGAGCAAAAGGAGAAAGAAAGAAAAAGAAGGAGAGAGAGAGAGAGAAAAGAAAAAAGAATACACACATATACAATATTGACTCAATGGATGGGCTAAATGTCCTGTATTCTTGTTATTTTTTTCTACTTCTTAATTTAGAAATATAAAAACAAAAACACAAACGAACTGATGATAACTCGACAGTTAATTTTACTTGCTCAACGAAATATATCGTCGACATTTCTTGCACGTTTATCAACCTATCCCAAAATCGGACAATTAGCACCGAATTTTCAGGGTCAAGCAGTTATTAATGGACATTTCAAAAAAATCAAACTCGCTGATTATCGTGGCAAATATGTCGTCTTATTTTTCTATCCATTAGATTTTACATTTGTTTGTCCGACTGAAATCATCGGTTTCAACGAACGATTGAGTGAATTCAGTCAACTGAATACACAAATTATTGGCTGCAGTACAGATTCTATACATAGTCATTTAGGTAGATTTTTGGCACGATCAAATCATATTGATTTATTCTCCTGTTTCTTTTTTCTTAGCTTGGATTAATACAGCACGAAATCAAGGAGGCCTCGGTGGTCTTAATTATCCGTTACTAAGTGATTTTTCGAAAGAAATTAGTCGACGTTATGGAGTTTTTATTGAGGATAACGGTGGTATAGCCTTACGTGGTTTATTTATTATTGATAGAGATCAAATATTAAGACAAATTACAGTTAATGATTTACCAGTTGGTCGATCTGTTGATGAAACCTTACGGTTAATTCGAGCTTTTCAATATGTTGAAAAGTATGGTGAAGTATGTCCAGCTGATTGGAACGAAAAAAGCAATCCGAATACAATAAAACCGAATCCGATTGAGTCGAAAGAATATTTTGAAAAGCAAAATTAATTGTTTATTTTCATCTTTGTTTTTCGTCTACATCTAGTTTATCTTGTAGATATTTATCTTTTTGTTGTTGTGTATGTTCTCTTGATAAAGAATATCATTTGGTAAGAAACATAAATCTACAATGGAAGCCTACGGTCGTTATGATTTTAATGCAACGGCCAATGATGAACTTAGTTTTCAAAAAGGAGCCGTACTTAAAGTAAATAGTTTATTTTTAGAAATTGAAATGACAAAAAAAAACACTTTGTTTTTCAATAGATTCTCAACACTGAAGAAGATATGAATTGGTACAAAGCTGAATACAAAGGACAAGAAGGATATGTTCCTAAGACTTACATCGAAATGGTTCCTAATCCGTATAAAACACTAGATTTGTTGTTGTTTTAAAAATTTCGAATTTCTTATTTAGTTGGTTTTACGGAACAATAAGTCGTGCAGATGCCGAACAAATCATCTTACGAAAAGATGGCAATTCTCAACGATATGTTCATTCCGATGGTGCTTTTCTTCTCCGTATGTGTGAATCGTCTCCGGGTGAATTTTCTTTATCTGTCAAGTAAAACAAACTCACCAATATCACGTCTCTTTTTTCTGAATTTCCATTTTAATTTCCCATAGATTTCAAGATCAGGCACAACACTTTAAAATCTTAAGAGATAATATGGGTAAATATTTCTTATGGACTGTTAAATTCGATTCAATCAATCAATTAATCGAATATCATCGAACAACATCAGTTAATCGAGGACAAAATATACTTCTTAAAGATATGAACACACCGAATCCATCTGAACAACAGACACAGTCATATGTAAGCGAAGAGAAAACGAAGTTTTTATTTTGTTATTATTTTTTCTTCTTTCAATTAAGAACAATCAAACTCAACGAACTGCACAGAACTCTTCAAATCAAAATCGTTCAGTATCTCCACCTGCTCAATCATCTGTTAATAATCAAAATTATGTTGCTGCTTATGATTTTCAACCGCAAGAAGAAGGTGAAATCGAATTGAAACGTGGTGATCCCATTCGAATGTTAGATCAAAGTGATTCCAATTGGTGGAAGGGCGAAGTTCGAGGAAATATTGGCCTATTTCCTGCAACATATGTTCGACCGTTATAAATAAACGAACAGTGTTTTCTTATTTCTTCGTTTTTGTTTTCTTGTGTTTTTTCTTCATCAACTTCGAGCCAAAAATCGTATCAAAAATGTGAGATAAGAGACACACATTACTATGACGTTCTTTAAATTCCTGTCTTTTTGTTCTCTCTCTCTCTCTTTCTCGATAACATTTGCTATGCATATGTTTTAGTTGAATTAGTACTTCAATACTAATAAATTTTCGTTTGTTTGCATGTATATATACATAATATTCTTTTTCTGTTCTGTTCTGTTCTTGAAATCAGATAGTTTGGTGCTCTTTCTTGTAGGAAAAAAACCTGTTCGTTTCTTTTTTTAGCGATGAAAGCTTATATCTAATAAAAATAAAATGCCAACCAATTAGAATCAAATCAAAAATGAAAGGAAAAAAGAACACGAAATGCTAATTCATTGATATATTTGAAAAGACGAAAAAGGTGGTCTCAGTATGTCATCGAAATCGAATTCCATTTCGCTTGAACTTCTGCCGCATCATATTGAACCAACATATCCAATACATATTTATTTGTAAGACAGACAGATTCATATCTTTTTGTGTTTTATATTGAGTGTACTTGTGAAGTTGTAAAATTTATAATTTCGATTAGCATTTTTTGTCGAAAGGATATCGTAGAAATGTAATTGAAATTTTTATTGATAAGTTTTCGAAGAGGCGAAGGAGGGAGAACAAAAAAAAGCTTACGACACTCGGTATTCCCAGGCGGTCACCCATCCAAGTACTAACCGAGCCCGACGTTGCTTAACTTCAGTGATCGGACGAGAACTGGTGTATTCAACGTGGTATGGCCGTAAGCATCTATTGTTGATTGTAGTTTGTATTTAGATACGATGCAACGACCTATATCGAACTTCGATATCGGACTGTTCATGAATTGCCACGAAATCTTAATCAATTATCGAACGGAAGAAATATGTGGGTCGAAATAACAACGAAAAATCTCGATTCTATACGTGATATATTGGCTTTTTTCGATGTACATCCATTTGTTCTCGAAGATGTATCAATAACAGAACAACGAATGAAAATTTCAACTTTACAAGATGATATTTATCTTCTATTAGATTTAATCTATCTGGATGTTATTCATCATGTTATTGAACAACAAAAAATTCGTTTATATTTACGAGCAAATTCTTTAATTACAATACAAGAATATCGAACACCGAGATTATTTTCTGAGATTAAATATCGTCTACAAAAGAAACCAATGCCACAATCGAAAGGTCGATTAAAAAATATGAAAATCGACTATCTCTTCTATTGTTTATTAAATGTAATTATTGAAAGTTATGTTGATTTATTAGAATCAATTCTACATGAAACTGAACGTCTCGATAAAGAATTAATGTTTTCAACGAATTCAACTATCGATACATTAAATGTTGAAACATTAAAATCAATGTTTCATATCAAACATGAATTACTTCATTTCAAAATTGTCTGCGGACCATTGAAAGATATTATGATTAAACTGCAGAAAACACGAGAAACAGTCGTACCTGTACGACAGCGACCCGCATTGAGACAGTGTCGGCGTCGATTGAAACGACGTCGAGCTGTTGCTAATTATAATCATTCGCATACAAACCGAAAAATAAATTCAACCGGTGAAGATGATGATGAATATATACCCGATGATGGTGTTCTTGTATTGAATGATTATATTTATAAATATTTTAAACGTCTTCAAGATCATGCTGTTCAATTAAATGACACAATTGATTCCTACTCAGATATAATTACATCTCTGATTGATTTTTATATGGTTTTAGATGGAGATATAATTAATGATACGATGCATACATTAACAATAATGTCATGTATATTTATGCCATTGAATTTTCTTTCGAGTTTGAGTTCAATGAATTACAAATATATGTTTCAAATACGACGGACATACGGATATTTTGTTCAACTTAGTTTGATGGGATTTATTGGCATAATTATGATTATTGTTTTTAAACTACAAAAATTATTCTAACTTGATTTGAACTGAAATAAAGAGCATTACAAAGGTCGTTTTGTAATCTGAGATCTGCTAACCTTTTTTGCTTGTAAATAACGTGGTATTCGTTATCTATGTTGATTTACGAGAATAAAAAAAGCTTACGACACTCGGTATTCCCAGGCGGTCACCCATCCAAGTACTAACCGAGCCCGACGTTGCTTAACTTCAGTGATCGGACGAGAACTGGTGTATTCAACGTGGTATGGCCGTAAGCGTGTATGAATAGTTACCAACAAGTTTATAAATTCGTTTTTTTTCTACCGCCACAGTAAAATATCTCGATTGTCTGTCTTGGTCGATTTGAAATGTTGAAAATAAAGTTTATGTAGAATGAAATTTATTGAGAAAATGAATGAATGACAAGTAATATAATTAGATCAAGCCAAGAAAAGGAGAGAAAAATCAGAATGATTGGAATGAGAAGAAAAAAACGAAGAGATTAAATACGTTTATGTTCAGATTATGCTGGAATAAGAAAACGCTTTTGCTAACTAACTGGTCAACGAAATAAACAAGAGAGTATTAAATACAAAGAATAAGAAAAAAAGAAAGAAAAAAAAAGAATCAAACAAGTTCTTGATTAGATCTTAAATCACAATGTTTTTATTTTTCTTCGACCAAACTTGATTTTGGCAGAGTTCAACCGCATTACATAATTCAGCATTTTGACGACTTGTACACCAATAACTCATACCAAATATACATTTTCCATATGAACTCGTTGTTGCTGGTGTTGATTGACGTTTTGTTGATACTGATTGAATAAATGTATCTTTTTGGCAAAGTCCAAGGCTTTGACAGGCAACTTTTGGTTGAACATCACTGGCCACCATTTGAATCATGTACGAACCGTATTGATCAAGAAAATTTTCGCATTGTTGTTGAAGATTAATGACTGAAAATGATGCGCACGATTTTTTCAACGAAACAAGTATTTCTTCTTCGGTTTGATTTTCTTGTACGAAATGTTTCATACGACCGATTAAATATTGACAAATTGTACATTGATATGTGACTTGTTCGTCAGGTAAATAAACATAATCATGATTTGGATACGTAACAGGTTTTGCTGTGCTTGTTTCTTTGGGTAATGTGACTTGACACATGCCGAGATATCGACAAACAGTATCCGGATCGGCTGATTCGGAAATTAATTCAGCAAGAACAGGTCCATAGGTTTTGACGAATTGTTCGCATTGTGCACGTTCTTTCTTTGGCAAAATTGTGCAAACTTTGCCAAGTGCTGCTTCAATTGCTTCTTCAGATTTATTTGTTTTAATAATAGCATCTAAATATGTAATAACATAATGACATAACATACATTGCGGTGTTTCATCGAGATTTTCGACAATTTTCTTTTTTAAACCTTGTTCGTCTTTAGTTAAACTTGGTTGTTGTGAAGGTAGACGATGTATAATCGCCGGTTGAATAGCATTGTCTGCTTGGCAGATTGGCAGTTGTTGACAGAAATTTTTTCCAAGTGCAAGATTCATTTGTCTGATATTTGGCGAAAACAATTGAAGTAATGTTTGACATTGTTGTTGTTCGGTTTGTGATAAATGTGTGCAAACAGTAGCTAAACCATGTTGAAGTGACTTCTCACTTGGATCACGTTTCAATGTGAAATCAATATATGTCGATACATAATCACAAACACTGCAAGCAGTTGTACTCGGTTTATTGACATGAGTTAAATCGACTTTCATCTGTTTTGTACAAAGATTTAATTTACGACAGACAACTTTAAGATCGAAATCTTCAATTAAAACTGCGATCACCGGTGGACCATAGTTTTCAACGAGTTCATGACATTGTTGTTGAAGTGTTCGTGGCATTTGATTGCAAACTTTTTCTAGGGCTTGTTCAATTTCTTGTTCAGTTGAATTTTGTCGAATATAATTCGAAAGAATACTCATAACATATTCGCAAAGAATACATGTCGAATTCGAATCTTTTGTTAATTCGGATTCATTATCATCGGTCGGCAAGACAACAATCGATGTATGCGGTAGATGTTTTTCGAATTGTTCTCGATCCTTATCAATCGATTGTGTAAATGTATTCAAAGCATCTTCGCAGGCTTGTTGAAAAATGCCCATATTCGAACATAATGTCGATGCATTGCAATAACCAAGACGTGTACAGATTTGTTTACTATCGATATCGTTGATATATGAATCGAATTGTGTTTGACTTGTTTGCCAATATTGTTGACATTGTTGTTTAGCTGGACAATAGGCACATGTTTGACTGAATGAGTCAAATAGTTTATCACCAAATGTTTTCCAACAATCTTTCTTTTGATTAACACGGTCGATACAACATTGACATTTATCTCGATTACATTCGGCTAAATTGGCTGCACTAAGAAAGTTTCTTGTTAGACCATTACTGAATTGTTCGCCTATTTGCATGAGATCTTTGATATTGAAATTAATTTTAGCTGTTTGAATTTGTTTTCGATTGCCTTGAAGTGTTTGTTTGCATAAACTTTGAAATGGACCAAGATATTCGCAGAAATTCTTCTCGAGATTTGCAATTAATTGTTTTTCATAGACATCGAACTTCATTTCACTATCAATCGAACAGAAACCAATTGTATGACAAGTTTTATTGACATCAAAATCATCGATGGATTGTTGAATCGAAGTTTGTATTTGTTGAACAAAAACTTGACATTGTTTCGGCGCAAATTGTCGGCAAATTTCAGTGAAATAATCCGCTAGACGATTGACAGTTTGCGAAAGACTGTTTCGTCGATTGTCTAAACGTTGAATACATGTTGAACATTGATCCGAATCAATCATAATCACGTTCGATGTCGAACAAAGACGAACATTTTGACAGAATTGTTCGATATTGAAATTATTTAAATATGTTTCGAGACTTTCAAATCGTTGATTGTAATACTTTTCACATTGTTCTTTCGCTGAACAATGTTGACATGTACGAAGTAGAACATCTCGAACGGAATCCAATGAATTCTTCCAGAAATCAATCGCTGTTTGAACTGATTGTTTGCACGAACTGCAAACATCTTGATTCGGTTTGCTTTCGAGTTGTTCACGAAGATCGTCGTCGATTAATTTCGGATTATTTTTCAATAAACTCATATAAATATAATTAAATCGATGTGCTTGTTTCGATGCCATTAAATGTTCGCACATCGGTCGGAATTGACCGTATTGAAAGCAGATATCTTGTCGAATGGCGATTTCCAATCGATCATGGAAACCACTGTCTAAAGCGGCTGAATGTCGAGTTGGATTGGCTAATAAATGCGCCATGTAGGATGTTGATGGTGGCGTGAGACAATAACCGTATCGTTCGCAGTACGTTGTTGGATCGATTCGGTCGATTTGGCTTAATGTTTGTTGTTGAGTCGATTGAACTAATGATCGACAATCGTTGTTCGTGCATAGTGATGTTAAGGAATTGGTGATTTCCGAGACAATTTTACGAAAACGATTGGTTTGCGTGAGGAAATGTGTTTTACAACGTTGACATGGTTCGATTTCGTGTTCGTTTTGGCAGAGATTTGTTTGTTGACAGAAAGTGTCGACTTGGAATTTGTCGACTTTATCTTTCAATCGATCACAAACACGATTAAACCATGAACTACAATAATCTTTGGTTAAACTCCAATCGCATGTAGTTAATAATCCGTTTCGTATTGTTTCCTAAACGAGAATATTCATGATTTGACATGTTTTTAAATCTCGAGACTTACGATCGTGTTTAAGTTGAACGTTTTAGTTCTCGTTGAAAACTCTTGACAATGCGAGCAACTATCGAATTTTTCGCACGAATTCGACGTTAATTCGCATAGTTCTCGGTCAATTTCACCGTTGAGATTGAACATCGATCGAAAAATGCCTTCGACTCGTTGTGAATTCTCGTCGAATTGAACAAGTTGTCGACAGAGCGTTTCGAATGGACCTGATTTCGTGCAGATAACATCGACCAACGATTGTTTCGATGCACAAATCGATTCAGAATTCAATTGAGAAAGTTTATCTTTGACATCGAGTGTCGAACGATCGATAATCGAATAACAATCTTTATTCCACTAGAAAATCAAACAAAACAAGAAATCGAACCGAGACAATGACGTCAATCTCGTTGACTTACGGGAATATATTCGCAGAGCGATTTGAGATTGTGATTAATCGAAGAGATTGCTGAGAGAAGAAAGTCTTTTTTCGATTCAATACGAGTTTGACATTGAGATTGAGTTTCGATTGATGAACAATGTTGTAATGTTTGACAGACTTGTTTGGAATTCTATTGAAAAAAATCGATTTTTTTAATCAAAAAAACAAGAAAATCTTTCGATTTATTTACGAATTTCGCAGTGATTTTATCGAGATTCGTGCTCAATTGAGTTGCTGTTTGTAAACACTGAAAACATTCGAAATTTAAACAAAGATTTTATTAATTTCACTCGATTACCTGTTGATTATTCGGCGTATGTTCGCACAATGTTTGAATACTTCCAATCATTCCTTTCTGTAAATACAAAAACAAACGAACAATTCTATTTTCAATGAAAAACTTCGTCAATTTACAAAGAATGTCGTCAATTGAGTTTGATGAGATTCGATTTTGTCCACACAGCATTCGCATTTATCGTTACAATTATCGAATAATGAAGTTTTCGGACAAATGCCTAAGATTTCGCAGACTTTCTTTGGATCGATATCATTGGCGATCATTTCGATCATCGCTGGACCTTCAGCATCGATTGTTCGTTCGCACTAAACGAAATTCTTTCGATGTTTGAACAGACAAAACAAAGAACAACTTTACCATTTCACGTAATGAGCCGACTTTGGAGCAGATTTCTTTTTTAACATACGTTAGAACTTCGCCCTGCAACGAAGAAAGAAATGTTTTTCGATGAGTCGAAATGAAAATGAATTCGTTCTCTTCGTCTTGCAGTGCGTGCGTCATCTACCTCAGTTCGATTTGTTTTCAACGACTTTTTAATGCTTGCAACTGACAATTTACAAAGTGTGCAATTGAGAGAATCCTTTACGAAGACACAACAGTCACTAATCAATAAAAAAAACACCCGAGACTTACTTGAAAAACAATTTCGTCGGGTTGAATTTCACTGAGTGAAGTTTTGTCGCAAAGTTTCAGGTCTTCGCAGATATTTCGAGGATCCTGAACAAAAAAAATGTCGAAGATAATTACGCGATTGTTTAAACGACTTACCAATGATCGAACGAAAGTGACGAGTGCGTCGAGAGATTCATCGACGGTTTTAATACACTAGAAGAAATGATTTGATGAAAAATCGAGCAAATCAAACGGTTTTTTACTTCGTCTTTTTGAGGCAATTGACCGCAAAGATGATGAAGAAATTCTCCGGAATGATTCTAAAAAGTTCGATTTTGTTTAATTTTCGTTCGAAAATAATCTCGAATTTTCCTACGAGAAGCTTTTCAGCGATATGTTTTCGTCGTGTGAAATCGGCGATGCATCGTTTGCATTTATTTGTATCCTAAGAGCAAATAATTTTCGTTTCAAAAGTAAAATCACATCGATTCTCACGTCTCGAACAGATAAATCATCGAGAAACGATAATTTCTTCGGACAAATTCCAAATATTCGACAGAGAACATCACCTTCCTAAAAGAAAAAAAGACGTGTGATCAATTCAAAAGCCGAGTTTGTCTTTAACCATATCGTTAATCATCGATTGCATTAGCCAATTGCTGTCGCCATCGAGAAAAGCGTAACACTAGAAAAAATATCGATTTAATTTTCGAGAAAAACGAGCAAATTGATTTTCAATCTACAGTTGGCTTAAGTGTTCCGAGTTGATCGCAGAGATTTGCTTTTAAAAATTGACTTTTTTCATTCTGAAATCGAGAAAATGTGATTTCAGTTTTCAGATTTTGTGTTTCAATACTTTGCTGATTGATGTTGTCGGTCCGAGAACTTGATCGATACAAACTTGAAAATGTGTGCAAAGTAACATTGGCTTCTACAAAACGAAATAATTCATTCGAATCGAACATTTCGTTTGTCCTACTGTTTCGCTTTGAATGCTGTCGATCAATTTTTTGCCATTGATTTCAATCATTTGTCGGCAATTGTCTTTGAACGAATGAGTAAAACGTGAGCAGATTTGTTCGTCGATATACTCGAGAACTCGTTCCTAAGAAAAACAAATATCGTTTTGTCAAAAATGAGTCGACTATCTATCGCGTTGCGGGTACTTGTGGTTGTTTGGCATTGATCATGTATTTCGCAACCGCGAGAACAAATGAACATAATTCACAATGAACATTCGGAAGTGACTAAAGACAAAACATGCGAATTGGTTTTTTGTTTTCGACTTGAATATCTACTTGAATCAATGAATGATCAGGAAAATCTTCGAGATAATCACAGATTTTTGTTGGTTCCTAAAACATGCAATCGAATGAATTGGCTTGAGATAGATTTTCAAGACGTACAATGTGACTAGTAACATGTCCATGAATTTGTAAACCGTGTTTGTCAACTAATTGTTGGCATTTATGGATCAATTCTTCGCTATCCAATTTCTGACAATCGGTTTTCAAGAATTCTTGAATTTCATTTCGAGATTTTTGTTGATTGAAATGTAGCTCCGATGTTGCTTGAACAAGAACTTGACATAACATTTTCGATTGCTCATCAATCGGCATGTGTTGAGCTACATATTCGATAACTTTGGGTTTCTCTTCGACTTCACCATCTTGACACATGTGTGATACATGACAGATCACATCAGCATTCTATAACAAACATTTTAAATCAACGATCTCATTCGAAATCAAAACTACGAACGATATTTTTCTCGATCAAAGCACGAATTTCTTTCGCATATTGACTCAATGTTTTCTTGCACTGAAAACAAAAACAAAGATTTTTCAGTCGAATAATTTCTTCTTAATCGAATTTTTTACATTGTCAATGGCATCACTTGTCGATAACATCGAACATGCACCGGCTAACCATTTTTCCGTATCGAACTAAATCAAAATATGAAGTCGACATTGGGTTTTTTTCGAGAATTTTCTTTACAGTGCTGTCGGCATCTTCGAGAATCGTGCGTAGTTTGTTGATTGTATATTCACAATATTGGCAAACCGATGTTTTCGATGTTTGTTTGAGTGTTTGCTGAGACCAAACTCGTGTTGCACAATGTTCAATCGAATTGCATTCACGAGTATTACTCAACGATGAACACCAATACGATGGACCCCAAGTACAATGTTTTTGACCGAGAATCACTGAAAACAAATCGTTATCACGAGTTTTACATCGACTACTGATTGATTACTTGGCTTTTCTGTTGTTGAAACATCAGCAGCTGGTTCATTCGAACAGATATTCATCAAATGACAGAGAGTCGCATAACGCTGAAAAGAGACAAAATAATTTTAAAAAATCAAGGTTCGTTTTTTTTTGCTTCGAATGTTACTTTGTATTTCATCAATGAACCGACAGATTCGCCGTAGGTTTTCAAAGCATTTAAACACTGAAAATGAATATGATTTTCAATTGATTGAATATTATTGGTAATCTACTTTGGATTGAAGATTTGCGAATGGAAATAATTGACAACCTTGTTCCAATTTTTCACGAATTAAATCCTAACAGAAAAAAAAACATATATTTTTGCGTAAATCAATCGACATTTCGACAAACTTCATTTGTGGATAAATGTTGAATGCCTTGATGGGTATTTTCGAGAATCTTTTGACACCATTCACAATTGCTTGTCGAGTCGACTCGAGTTGATTTCGCATCATAACGCCAAACTGTGTCCGTACAATGACGTAATGCACCACAATCTTCAGCATTCGAAAATGATTTACACCAATACGTAGGACCAACAGCACATTCTGATTGATATGCTGAAGCGAATGTGATTGATAAAACTGAAGCAAACAGATTCAGACATCAGTGAAAATAGACGAAGACAAAAACGATTCGGTTTTACTTGTTAAATACGTGACGAAAACGGCTTTCGCCATTGTGTCACAGTGTTAGATTAAACAAATGAAAATAAATATGAATATTTATCTGAAATAAATCGAAATCTGCTTAGTTAGATAACGAGATAGTTGCTTATGTTACGGTCGAAAGAAGAAAATGAAAATGAAAAAGTATGTTTTGAGTATCAGGTAAACAAAGAGTAATGAATCAACGAACAACTGTTTGGAAATTTGATCGATAAACTATAGACGAAATATTTGATTTATTACAAGAAAACAAAATAAAAAACAAAGAACGTAGTTATTGTAGTGACAACTAGAATATAGCAACTGCTGATCGACGATCAATCGAGAAAATAGGATGAGTCATTGATGTAAATATGAAGAAGATTTTCGAAATAATATTCATTTAAATAAAACAAAGAAAATCAGTGATCATATACAAACAGATATTGTTTCTTTCGAATATAAAAAGAAGAAAATTTGAATAAAATCTTTTGATAGATGTCGCTCTCATGAGTGAAAGAAAGACTGTACATGTACTTTTTTTCGCATCTGTTTTTGTTATCTTCGTTTATAAAGAAATTATTTCAAAGATTTGTTTTTAAAACACCACATACACGCACACATATATATTTATTTATTTATAAGTAATATATACGTTGACGAAAGAAAAAACACACAGATTACAACTATTAGGTCGAAAAATGATATTCATAAAATGTGTTCAGTAAGAAATAAAACTTTTAAAGAATATGATTATCTGAGCAATCCTTCGAAAGAAAAGATCATTAATCTAAACTAACAGGTTTGAGAAAATAGAAAACCAGCAATGAAATAACAAAATATCCAATGATAGCCAATAGTGCAATCAATTGAATTCGTGCTGCGCCATTGGGCACACGTTTCGTTATAAATTCAGGCATTTCACATAGAAACATAGCAACAAGAATCCCCATCAGTGCACCACCACCATGTGCAGCATGATCAATTCGACCCGAAAGATCAACATCAACAAAAACACTCATGATGAAATACGGAATCACCAAGAACATTGTCAAAAATTGAATGAGTTTATCTTGAAAATTAGTTATTGTAAAAATACGTAAAGTATTATCGATGATACAGAAGAATAGTATGCCGTAGACAGCACCCGATGCACCGACAGATACTAAAATCAATAATCAATTGATCAAATGAAAATTCATCAATAGATAACCTACCACTTTTCGGACGAACCAATGCACTCATCACATTACCACTGAATCCAAATAGAACGTAGCATATGGCGAATGTTTTTGTTCCATATTTTTTCTCGACTATCGATCCAACTAAGACTTGATAGACAAGATTATTCAATAAATGAGTTACACCTCCATGTAAAATCATTGGCGTAAAAAATCGATAGATTTGATACGGAAACATAAATGCAAAACATCTTGATTTCAAACTCGAACTATACGCTGCTCGAGCTGCAGCCGATGATAACGGTTTCATACACGGTACATATTTACCACCCATTTTAATCCATGTATCCGATTGTAGAACTCTTCCTCGTTGTACAATATACATTATAATCAGCATGAGTACATCGAATATTCCAATGGCAACTGTAAATAGAGGCCGATGTTTTTTATTCGATGTATATGTGATTTGATGTGTTGGATTTTGTGAATTTGTTTCCATGATAACATCACCATTAAATGTATAAGTTCGCGATGCATAAGGCGGAGCAGGTGTATTTGAAGTTGTTTGCTGTCTTGGACCTTCGAAACCATCTCGAATCTTTGTCCAAACGGCTTTCATTCTTTGTTTGCTTTCTGTTTTCTAATCTATTCTATAAAGAGAAGAGAAAAAGGGAGTCTGATGTTTCTTTTGTATTCATGAGGTTGATGTTATCATATGTTTACTACGAGAAAAAGACACACACACAATGTTCACAAAAAAAAAGAAACTGCTACATTGAGACAAGCGAGAATAACAGAAGATAAATAAGTTTGGAAATAGAAAGAGACTTTTGAGATAGGAATGAGAAGATGTGTTTTTTTAAACAAATAGTACATTGAAATTGAAAGTTTTGTTTTCCTTAAACGGGTATACGAGCATATTGATGGCTTGGATAGGTGATTGGCGTTGTTTCTTTGGCAGCAACAGCTTGACACATGCCGAGATAACGGCAGACTAATTGTGGTTCAGCCATTTCCAAGAGTAATTCAGCAATAACAGGTCCATAAGTTTTAATAAAATTGTCACATGAAGCACGTTCTTTCTTAGGTAAAATTGTGCATACTTTAGCTAAAGCACTTTGAACAGCTTCTTCGGATTTATTGTTTTTCAAGACAGTATTTAAATATGAAACAACATAACGACATAACATACATTGTGGTGTTTCATCGAGATTTTTCATGAGAATATCCTTTTCGTCTTGTTTGTTTGTTGTTGTCGTTGTTGTTTGTTGACGAAGAGGCATAGCTGGTTTCAATTCACTCATTGGTGTTGGACAGATCGTTAATTGTTTACAGAAACTATTTTCTGAACTGAATTGAAGTAGTTTTCGATTGACTCGAACAAGTTGAACAATCGATTGACATTGAGATTGATGTTCCGATGATAATTGTGTACAAACAGTAGCCAATGCATGTTCAAGAGATTTGTCCGATGAATCACGTTTCAAGGCAAAATCAACATATGTTGAAACATAATCACAAACACCGCATGCTTTTGAATCTGTTTGAGGGTGTTCATTTAAATCAACGGTCATTTGTTTAGTACAAAGATTCAATTTACGGCAAACAGTTGACACATCGAATTGTTGAATTAAGATTGCAATGATTGGTGGACCGTAGTTTTCAACGAAGTCATGACATTGTTGTTGAAGTGTTCGTGGCATTTGATTGCAAACTTTGACTAAACCTTGTTTGATTTCTTGTTCCGTTGATTTTTGATGAATATAATTCGAGAGAATATTCATAGCATATTCACAAAGAATGCATGTCGTATTCGTGTCTGTTGTTAATTCGAATTCATTTGTTGAACAAAGATGAAGATTTTGACAGAATTCTTCAGCATCAATGTTAGTTGCATAAGTTTTGATATCATTAATTCGATGATTTATATAATCTTGACATTGAGTCTTATCTGGACAGTAGTTGCATGTGTCAAGAAAGAAATTACGTGCAGATTCGACTGTATTCAACCAGAAATCTTTGGCAGATTCGATTGTTGTTTTACATTGATCACAAGTATCGACGTTCGATTGAATTTCTTTGATTTGTTCGTGTAAATATTCATCGATTGTTTGTGGATTATTTTTCAAGACACTCATATAGAATGCATACAATTGTTTATAATCTTTCGAACTAAGAATTTGTTCGCAAATATTTTCCAATTGTCCGAATTCTGAACAGATGCCATGTGCTTGTAAACGTTCTTCGAGAGTTTTAGTTTGATGTTGAAGAAGTTGTTTTAAATGAAGAGTTGTTTCACTTGGTTCAGATGAATGTTCAACTAAACAGTAGCCTAAACGTTGACAAACATTGATCGAATCTGAACGATCAAGTTTCAATGATGTTTCATGATAAAGATTTCGAACGTTCAAACGACATTGTTCATCTTCGCAAAGTGGTAAAAGTGTATTGGTAAGTTCGTTGACAATCGAACGGAAATATGTTTGACGAAGATTAAGTTCACTTTGACAGGTTTCACATTGATCATTAGCAGGTTTTTCTTGCTACAACAAAATAATCGAGAAAAAAAATGATAAATTCAAATTTTAGATACAATCGTACTTGAGCTGTCGAATCGAGATTTAATAAACTGCAAGTTCGTTTTGCATTCTAATCAAATAAATCATTTAAAATCGAGTTTCGTTTTTGATTAACTTACAAAATTTCGAACGACTGTTTCAACATTTGATTCGAAAATATCAGCTAAATGAAAACACTAAACAACAACACAAAAAAAGCGAAATAATTCTTTTTCTCTTCCGAATTAATTTACCATTTCACGACCTATAACATGAGCACACATAGTTCGTGTACTGGCAACCATTGCTTTCTAAACAAAATAAAATCGATATTTGTTTTTCTCTCCTCTTTTGTTTTCTTATTATTTTACTAAGAATTCTTCTAGTTTTGTTTGGTAAATTTCTATTTGATTTTCGCAGCATTGAGATTGATCTTGACACTGAAACAAATTGAATTCAATTGTCAAAAGAAAATCTCAATTGTATTTAGATTACATTTTGCGAGACGAAGCTTTGTGGACAAATACCAACAATTTGACAAACTCGATGTGGATCGAGATTTTTTGAGAGAGCAGTGAGAAGACCTAAACCTTCGAAATCTGTTAATCGTGCACACTATTTCGAATGAGAGGAAAAAAAAGAACAAATATAGAAGACGATCGTTTCTCTTTCTATTGAAATATATTTTACAAATGAAGATAATGATCCATGTTTTTGACAAATATCCGTTTTGATAAATTCAAGAATTTCTTCGGCAAGAACATTTTCTGATGGTAAGATTTCGTTCGATGATAATCTTTCCAAATTCTTTTCATCGCACATATTCAATTGTACGCAAATACCTCTTGGATCCTGAATCATTCGAAATATACGTTGATTTTCAAACAAAATAAATCTTTTTTTTGTCATACTAATGATTGAATGAATGTAATAAGTTCGTTGATCGATTGTTCAACGGATTGAATGCACTGAAATTGATTTCGATAGGACAAACAATAGACAATTTGATGAATTAATTTACTTGATCTTTTTCAGGCAATTGTTCGCAAAGATGATGAAGAAATTGCGATGAATGATTCTGAAAATGAACATAGAAGAAATCAAAATATGAACAACAACACATACGACAAGTTTTTCAGCAATATGTTTTCGACGTGTGAAATCTTTGACACAACGTTTGCATGCAGTTGGATCCTAGATCAATTCAATTTAGAAAATAACAAAAACAACAACATTTCGACTAGTTAGTTTACATCATGAGGATCCATTGAATTAACAATAAGCGATTGCTTTGGACACAAACCAAATAAATGACACAAATCTTTGCCGTTCTAATGAAATGGAGGAGAAAAAAAAAGATCTTTGTGTTGATCGAGTTTCGAATGTTACGATTTCATTAGCAAGAATTTGAAGGACTTGTGTCGTATCTTTTTCAATGGCTGCTTCACACTAAACGAACAGAACAGGTTTGAATAGTAATCAGAGATTTGAGTTTGTAATATCTTACAATGGTTTGATATTTGCCAAGTTTTCGACAGAAATCATTGGTAAGAAATGAGAGTAATTCATTCTAAATTTTCCGAAATTAATTTCAAGTTAAATATTTATTTTAATAGCTCACTTTTTCCACTGGACTAGTCGTTTCAAGGACATCATTTACACAAAGTTGAAAGTGTGTACAAAGAAGTGACGGTTCCTAGAAAATCATAATTGAATTATTTTGATTTCTTTTATTTCCTCTGTGTCTTTACTGTTCCTTGTTGAATGTTGTTTAATAGATCTCGGCCATTGTCATCGACCATTTTTCGGCATTGTTTTTGTTTGTCATTTGAAAGTCGTACACAGATTTGTTCATCGATATATCGCAAAATTTCGTCCTTAACAAAGATAGAAAAATCAACATTCGGTTGAATAAGTCTTATAATCTACTTCTGTAGTTTGAGAATCAAGCATTTGTTTAACAAGTGAGAGAACAAATGTGCATAATTCACAATGAACTTTTGGTTTAACTTGTAAAGCACTACTGTCAAGATAGGCACAGATTTTTGATGATTCCTACGAAAAGAAAAAAAACAATCGAATGAAATTCAAACATTCACTATTCGTACAATATGACTGGCAACATGTGCGTGAATTTGAATGCCATGTCTATCAACTAAATCTTCGCACTAAAATTACAAATTGAGAATTTTCAATTGTTAGTTTTGAAACAAACTTTTGCAGCAAGTTGAGTTGATTTCAATGTTCGGCAATCGTTTTTCAAAAAATCTTGGATTTCATCTCGAGATTTTTGTCGTTTCTCATGTAGTTCTTGTGTTGCACGAACGAGAACGTTACATAACATTTTCGAATCATCATCGGTATTTTCATTTGTACAAATATTCATCAATTGGCATAATCGATCAAAACGCTACACAAAAAAACAGTAAGAACAACGTAACAGCAAAACAAGTCTCACATGATTTGTCAATAATGTTAGAACAGTTGTTTGATATTTTTCAATTGTATCAATACACTATAACGAACAGAAATCGATTTCAGATGACGATGTTTTCTATTGACAAACTTTGTTAGAAACATCTGTAACCGGTAACATTTTACATCCATTGATCAATGTCGATTGAACAAGATCCTAAATAAATAAAAATTTGTTTGTTATTTTTTTTTGTCATTAAGAAAGAAAAAACAAACAGGATTATCACGAATATTTTCAATAGCACGTTGGGTATTTTCCATCATCTTTTCACACCAATCACATTTAGTTGTTGAATCAATATTTTGATATTTGGCATCATGAATCCAAATCGTATCAGTACAATGTGTCAATGCACCACAATCTTGAGCATTTTGGAATGATTTACACCAGTATTGTGGACCAACGGCGCATTCTTTTTGATATGCGCAAGTCAGATAAACTGACAAAGCTTTTTAAAACAAAACAAGAATAAAAAAACAATAAGTTCAATTGAAAAAACTACACATACCGATCAAATACGTGACAAAAATAGTTTTCACCATTATGCCACAAATTTAAAAATTAAGTCGAAAGAATAATGATTATCTGAAAAAGAATTGAAATCAAGTAAACACTCATTCTTCGTTTTTATAAATAATCGACTAGGCGTGACTGAATGTGTCTATATACATATATATGTTAGTAAACAAACAAAGAGAAAGTCGAAAAAGAAAATATCCAGGGATTATTGACTGTATGTATATATACATTAAAAAAAAACACTTTCTGAAAATCATTCGATTTATTCATTTATTTTTCATTGCAAAACAAATCGAGTCAAAGATATTTCTTCTCGTCTTTAAAAATAAAATATCACCGAAAAAAAAAATTAGAACAAAAAAAATAGAGTTGGAATTGAAAGACATGCGGATTATTTTTCACAAACACCGATTTCTTTGCAGACTTTTTCCGGTTGACCAAGTTCAACAACAAATTTAATGATATCTACGCTGTAAAAATCGACAAAAGTTTTGCATTCACCTTGAGTTTTGCTTGTTGGTAAGATTTTGCAAGCTTTTTCTAATTCTTCTTCGAATTTAACTTCGGTAGCGTTCGATGAAACAATTGCATCAAGATAATTGACAAGATATTCGCAGATTGTACATGTAAAATTATGATGAGCATCTAGTTTTACTGATGGAAAGCTTGATGATTTATTGCACATTGATAACCAATCGCAGACAACATTGGGATCGTCGAGTTCGGCAATAAGTTGAGGAAGTACCGGGCCGTATGCCGAAACAAAAGCTTCGCATTTAGCGAGATCTTTTTCTGGTAAGACTTTGCAAACGCCATCTAAAGCTTTGACAACTTCTTCTTGGCTTGCGTTACTTTGGAGAAGAAGATCAATGTATGAAATGACGTATTTACAGAGCGTACATTCACTATCACTGCCAACTGGTTTGGTCAATTTCGATTCGATAGTTGCTGAACCATTTTTGCACACACCGATTGCATCACAGACTTTGTCAGGTGTTCCATATTTGACAATGTATTCGACGATTTCAGGACCAAATGTATCAACAAATTGAATACACGATGCATTGAGCGAATGTGGAAGAATTTTGCAGACTTGTTCGAGAGCTGCATTGATGGCTGCTTCCGATTTATTCGTTTGAACGACAGCATCGACATAAGCAATTACATATTTACACAAAACACATTCAGTACTTCCGACTAATTTAAAAAGAACATATCAATGAATTCATTAGAGAAACAGATTTAGTTTTGAGTATTTACCTGATGCAACTGGTTGAGCATTGAAAACACAAACACCTAATGCAGCACAGACAAGTTTTGGTGTACCGAATTTTTCGATAAGTTCAATGAGTTCAGTTCCGTATTTATCAACGAAAGCAATGCATTCGTTTCGTTTTGATTCCGGTAAAATATGGCAAACTTCTTCTAGAGCATGTTCAATAGCAGCTGCTGACTTGTTATTTTCGACAATTTTGAGAACATAGCCGACAACGAATTCGCACAATGCACAGACAGGTCCAGCAACAGCTTCTTTTTCTACTTTGACTGTTTCGACTAGACATGAGAATAAAATTATGAAACGTCTCATTAAATACTCAATTCTACCTTCAGTAACAACATTCGAACCATTTTTACATAAACCAATTGCATTACAGACATTATCTGGTGTTTCGTATTTAGCAATGTATTCAACGAGTTTAGGTCCAAATGTATCAACAAATTGAACACACGATGAGTGCAGTGAATGTGGAGCAATCGTACAGACTTTTTCAAGAGCTGCGTCAATAGCTGCTTCTGATTGATTTGTTTGAATGACAGCATCGACATAAGCAACTACATATTTACACAAGGCACATTCAGTTCCACCAATAGTTTTGACTAAAAAAACATCACATCTTTTCTTTGCAATTAATAAATTCATTCAAACATACTTTCTGCTCGTTTCTCAGTGCCATTGTTACACATTTTCAAAGTATCACAGATTTGAGCAACAGTTTGATTTTGTGAAATCAATTTAGCAATGATTGGTCCACTTTTGTTAACGAAATTCAAGCAGAGTGTTTGAGTTGGACCAGGTAGGAGAAGGCAAACTTTATCTAAATAAGCTTCAACGGCAGCTTCTGATCGGTTATTTCCAACAGCTTTTTCTAAGTACTGAATAACGAATTCACATAATGAGCATTGAGGTGTTACAGCGGGCATTTCTATTGGTTAGAACGAGAATTAGAAAAATATATAGTTGTAGTATGGACTTACGTGGGACGATGTTTTCAGTTTTGTTACTGCAGAGTTTAAGAGCTGCACAAACAGCGTCTGGTGTTCCATGAGCAATGATGTATTGTAAAAGAACTGGAGCATATTGATCAACGAATGCAATGCAACTGGCATTCAATGAATGTGGTAGAATAGTACAGACTTTTTCCAAAGCAGCATCGACTGCAGCTTGACTTTTATTTGTTCCGATGAATTTATCGACGTATCCAACAACGAATTGGCAGATAGCGCATTCGACTGGATTGGCTTTTGGTGTTTCAGTTCCGTTGTTACACATTTTCAAGGTATCACAGATTTGAGCAACAGTTTGATTTTGTGAAATCAATTTAGCAATGATTGGTCCACTTTTGTTGACGAAATTCAAGCAGAGCGTTTGAGTTGGGCCAGGTAAGAGAAGGCAGACTTTATCTAAATAAGCTTCAACGGCAGCTTCTGATCGGTTATTTCCAACAGCTTTTTCTAAGTATTGAATAACGAATTCACACAATGAGCATTGAGGTGTTACAGCGGGCATTTCTATTGGTTAGAACGAGAATTAGAAATATATATAGTTGTAGTATGGACTTACGTGGGACGATGTTTTCACTTTTATTGCTGCAGAGTTTAAGAGCTGCACAAACAGCGTCTGGTGTTCCATGAGCAATGATGTATTGTAAAAGAACTGGAGCATATTGATCAACGAATGCAATGCAACTGGCATTCAATGAATGTGGTAGAATAGTACAGACTTTTTCCAAAGCAGCATCGACTGCAGCTTGACTTTTATTTGTTCCGATGAATTTATCGACGTATCCAACAACGAATTGGCAGATAGCGCATTCGACTGGATTGGCTTTTGGTGTTTCAGTTCCGTTGTTACACATTTTCAAGGTATCACAGATTTGAGCAACAGTTTGATTTTGTGAAATCAATTTAGCAATGATTGGTCCACTTTTGTTGACGAAATTCAAGCAGAGCGTTTGAGTTGGGCCAGGTAAGAGAAGGCAGACTTTATCTAAATAAGCTTCAACGGCAGCTTCTGATCGGTTATTTCCAACAGCTTTTTCTAAATATTGAATAACGAATTCACATAATGAGCATTGAGGTGTTACAGCGGGCATTTCTATTGGTTAGAACGAGAATTAGAAAAATATATAGTTGTAGTATGGACTTACGTGGGACGATGTTTTCAGTTTTGTTACTGCAGAGTTTAAGAGCTGCACATACAGCGTCTGGTGTTCCATGAGCAATGATGTATTGTAAAAGAACTGGAGCATATTGATCAACGAATGCAATGCAACTTGCATTCAGAGAATGTGGTAGAACAGTACAGACTTTTTCCAAAGCAGCATCGACTGCAGCTTGACTTTTATTTGTTCCGATGAATTTATCGACGTATCCAACAACGAATTGACAGATAGCACATTCGACTGGATTAGCTTTTGGTTGAACAGGCATATCTGTTGCATTACATATTTTCAATGAAGTGCAGATTTGTTGAGCAGATTCGTTTTTCGCGATTAGCATAGCGATCGGTATTCCGAAAATGTTGACAAAGTGAGTGCAGTTGGGTTGAAGTGAGGCTGGTAAAATACTGCAGACTTTTCCCAAAGCAGCATCGACAGCGGCGATCGAATGATTATCGCCGATAGTTTTTTCGACATAAGTAAGGATGAATTCACAGAGAACGCATTCAGGATTGACAGCTGGCATTTCTATTAGTTTATTAAAAAAGTGAGTTCCAAGTGCAAAGGTAGGGTGTAGTTCGAACTTACGTGGTACGGTATTTTTAGTTTTGCTGCAGAGTTTAAGAGCTTCACATACAGCGTCTGGTGTTCCATGAGCAATGATGTATTGTAAAAGAACTGGAGCATATTGATCAACGAATGCAATGCAACTTGCATTCAGAGAATGTGGTAGAACAGTGCAGACTTTTTCCAAAGCAGCATCGACTGCAGCTTGACTTTTATTTGTTCCGATGAATTTATCGACGTATCCAACAACGAATTGACAGATAGCGCATTCGACTGGATTAGCTTTTGGTTGAACAGGCATATCTGTTGCGTTACATGCTTTCAATGAAGTGCAGATTTGTTGAGCGGATTCGTTTTTCGCGATTAGCATAGCGATCGGTATTCCGAAAATGTTGACAAAGTGAGTGCAGTTCGGTTGAAGTGAAGCTGGTAAAATATTGCAGACTTTTCCCAAAGCAGCGTCGACAGCGGCAATCGAATGATTATCGCCGACAGTTTTTTCGACATAAGTAATTATGAATTCACAGAGAACGCATTCAGGATTAAGAGTTGGCATTTCTATTTGTTAGAACGGGAATTAGAAATATATATAGTTGGAGTATGGACTTACGTGGGACGATGTTTTCAGTTTTGTTGTTGCATAGTTTAAGAGCTGCACAAACAGCTTCTGGTGTTCCATGAGCAATGATGTATTGTAAAAGAATTGGAGCATATTGATCAACGAATGCAATGCAACTTGCATTCAGAGAATGTGGTAGAACGGTGCAGACTTTTTCCAAAGCAGCATCTACCGCAGCTTGACTTTTGTTAGTACCAATGAATTTATCGACGTATCCAACAATGAATTGACATAGAGAGCATTCGAGTGGATTAGCTTTTGGTGTTTCTATTGGTTAGAATGAGAATTAGAAATATATATAGTCGGCGTATGAACTCACCTGGTACAATGGTTTCACTTTTATTACTGCAGAGTTTAAGAGCTGCACAAACAGCTTCTGGTGTACCATGAGCAATGATGTATTGTAAAAGAATGGGAGCATATTGATCAACGAATGCAATGCAACTGGCATTCAACGAATGTGGTAGAATAGTACAGACTTTTTCCAAAGCAGCATCGACCGCAGCTTGACTTTTGTTTGTTCCGATGAATTTATCGACGTATCCAACAATGAATTGACATAGAGAGCATTCGAGTGGATTAGCTTTTGGTGTTTCTATTGGTTAGAATGAGAATTAGAAATATATATAGTCGGCGTATGAACTCACCTGGTACAATGGTTTCACTTTTATTACTGCAGAGTTTAAGAGCTGCACAAACAGCTTCTGGTGTACCATGAGCAATGATGTATTGTAAAAGAATGGGAGCATATTGATCAACGAATGCAATGCAACTGGCATTCAACGAATGTGGTAGAATAGTACAGACTTTTTCCAAAGCAGCATCGACCGCAGCTTGACTTTTGTTTGTTCCGATGAATTTATCGACGTATCCAACAATGAATTGGCAGAGAGAACATTCGAGTGGATTGGCTGTTGGTTCTTTGATTTCAACGACTTCTTCGCAGATGGTTAACG